>Ga0209181_10000487_pt1 | contig 73842 bp, 59 predicted proteins | sample MAT05_FD_187208 | JGI IMG/M metagenome (GOLD analysis project Ga0209181, IMG submission 187208) | Freshwater microbial communities from Lake Fryxell liftoff mats and glacier meltwater in Antarctica - MAT-05 (SPAdes) (version 2) | ecosystem: Environmental > Aquatic > Freshwater > Ice > Liftoff... | reverse complement strand
TTTATAGGTAAAAATGAAGTTGCATTTTCTCAGAGCCTCCAATTTCGGTGTGTAAAAAAAATATTATGTAGAACCTCAATAAAGGAATTTTATATTTATTAAGATTAAAATTGTAATGATGTTAGTAATTGGCGTGGTGTAAATACAGGGCTAATCTTTTATATAAATACTTACAGTTCCTTATGCGTCGTATTAATAGATTTATATGAGTTGGCACAACTTGATACTAATATCCTATTTAAAAAACTGATAATTTAATATGAGTATTCTATCAGGGTTGTAAAGCAAGAAAACTAATTTTCGACTATGAAACATAGTAAAATTAAAATACAGTGCTGTCAATTATTTGTTTCTTCGGTCAAGTAATTCTGGTTACTATTTTTAGGCCACTATAAAAATTCTGTGTTTTTAGTTACAGCCTCGTTTTATTTGTAAAATGCCGAAATTAACTCATACGGCGCCTGGTTATTTAGCAATGGTTACCTAAGTTCAAGAGGTTTATTAACATTATACCTTGCCTAATTGGTACTTAGTTTAACACTGGTTATTATACTTTTTAGTGTAGGCTGTGCATGGTATTGTTCCCTTTAATTGGGTACGCGTCATTCTTGAGTAGTTTTGGGTAAGCATCCTTCGTATATTATACTCATCGTTTTTTCCTGGCTGGTGTGCTTTTAAGTCCGTTGCTCTATTTAGCCTTAATTGCAAATGCAGTTAATTTTGGAGAATTTCCCCTAACACAATCAGCTTAAAAAATGTAGCTGGTGTGGATATATTATATAAAAAAAGCCTTGGTGTTTACCAAGGCTTGCTCCCCCTTCTGGACTTGAACCAGAGACCCTCTGATTAACAGTCAGATGCTCTAACCAACTGAGCTAAGGAGGAATTTTCCCATTAATTTTCATTGTTGGGGCTGCAAAAATAGGCGTTTATCTTTTTCGGCAAAATATTTTTTCATTTTACTTCTGTATTATTATTGTTATTGCAGGTAATAGCACTGATATTAAGTAAAAAGGTTTCAATAGCTTCCCTGGTTTTCCTTGTTATAATTGACATGTAACCATTCCTGTTTGCTTTTTATATCTTCTTTTATTAATAAATGGTAAGGTCAGCTCTTAAAGAGTGCTGGCTACCTATTAGCCTTAATACCAATGTAAACGCCGTCGCTTAGCTGTTGTACCGGGTAGGTTTTTAAATGGTATCCCTGGCCGCTTATGTTGCGGCCGTTAAACGGGTTAAACCTGTAGTGGTGCAATGGACAAACTACATTTCCGGGGGCATCTAAAAATCCGTTAGCTAACACTGCCCCTGCGTGTGGGCATTTATGGGCAAAGGCCATTATAGTGCTGCCCTGCTTTATAATTGTTAGCTGTTGTTCGCCGGCAGTTACGATAGCCATGTTATTAGGTTGCCATTCAATAGTGGCTATATTAATGGCTACTTTGTGCCAAACCAGGTGGTGGTCAGTCATTGTACTAATAAAAGTATTCTGATTTATAGGGGTAACGTATCTGGTACATTTCGCGCACCTTATTTAAGATTGTTTGGCGTAGGGCGTCAATATTTTTTCGTTCGGTAGCCGAAACAAAAACACAGTTTCCCTGTGTAACGTTTTGCCATTTTTGTTTCAGGTCTTCCAATATTTGCTCCCTAACATCGCCTTCAAGCCAATCGTCAAAGGTATTGGCCTCATACAGGTCCATCTTATTAAAAATGGTCAAAATTGGCTTTTCAAAGGCTTTCAGCTCTTGCAGAGTCTTGTTTACTACGCCTATTTGTTCGTCGTGTTGAGGGTGCGATATATCTACCACATGCAGCAAAATATCAGCCTCCCTTACTTCATCCAACGTACTTTTAAAACTTTCTACCAAATGGTGAGGAAGCTTGCGAATAAAACCCACCGTATCGCTGAGCAAAAACGGTGTAGCTTCAAATACCACCTTTCGGGTAGTAGTATCCAGGGTGGCAAACAGTTTATTTTCGGCAAACACTTCGCTTTTACTTAGCAGGTTCATTAAGGTACTTTTTCCTACATTGGTATAACCAACTAATGCTACTCTAATAAACTCGCCCCGGTCTTTACGCTGGGTAAAGGCCTGTTTATCAATTTCTATAAGGCGTTTGCGCAGCAGGCTAATTTTATCTTTTACTATCCTGCGGTCGGTTTCAATTTCTGTTTCGCCCGGCCCCCTGCTGCCTATACCTCCACCTTGCCGTTCAAGGTGGCTCCACATGCCTTTAAGCCGGGGTAGCAGGTATTGGTATTGTGCAAGTTCTACCTGCACCTTCGCCTGTGCGGTACGTGCTCTTCGGGCAAAAATATCAAGTATAAGGTCGCTTCGGTCAATGGTAAGTATGCCAAGTGCTTTTTCAATGTTTTGTATTTGCGAGCCCGTTAGCTCATCATCAAAAATGGCCATGGTAATGCCGCGGCTATCTACAAACTGTTTTATTTCTTCCAATTTGCCTTTGCCCACAAAGGTTTTACTGTCGGGGTGTGCTAGTTTTTGAAAAAAACGTTTTACCGTAATAGCACCGGCGGTTTCTGCTAAAAAGGCCAGTTCGCCCAGGTACTCCTTTACCTGTACCTCGGTTTGTTCTTTGTACACCAGGCCAATAAGCACTGCTTTCTCCTCTTGCTGTATTTTATTTTTTTTGTCTATCAACTGTTTTTATATTGTTTTTAGTGTGTTGATGCTAAGGTGTAGCTTAATGCTAATAGTAGCTTTATCCATCAAAATGCTTTTTTTTGGCCGATTGTTTAATAAAAAAAGCCACCGGCAATAACCGGCGGCCTTTAAAATTAGTATTTTTAAATTAAAGCCCGCTAATGCTTATGCCAATTGAGTAGGGGTTAATAACCGGTCCGGCACCCTCTTTTAATAAAGAGGTTATTTGGAATGCACCATATAACGATAGTAAACCATAACCTACCCTACCTGTAACTGCAAGCCTTGTGCTATTAAAAAACCGCCTGTTTTTTTGTTTTTCAATGTAATCATTTACAGTAGTACCATTTTTGTCTTCAAGGGTTTTTCCTTTGGTGTGTGCGTCAATCATTGTGCCCACTTTTAAACCAAGTGCCATTTTAAAACTTTTACCACTATTTAATGGGTTATAGGTGTACCGCAATTCAATGGGTGCCTCCAAAAACACAGTAGTTAATTTGTACTTTTTAAAATGATTTGCTGAGTCCAGGTTAGTAAAAGGCAGGCGGGTAGAGGCGGAGGTAATGTTTACAGACTTTCTTTCAAAAAACATATTGCTACTACCTAATCCAAGCCCTAACCCTACGCTAAACTTTGGACTTGTCTTAAAAGGCTTATCTAACATAAAATAAATATTAAAATGCCTCGAAAACCCCGAAGGGCTGGTACTGTCGTTAGTGCCACTCCAATTGTCCCGGCCGTACTGTATCATAAAATGGTCGTTCGACCGGTTGGTCATGTCTGCTGCCTTCCATTTAGAAGGAATTTTGCTGTTGTCCTGGCTTGTAGAATCCTGTGTATTTTGCCCAAACGAGCACACAGCCAGCAATGAAGTTATAGATAAAGCAAAAAATTTCTTCATAATAGTATTAGTTTCCAATAGGTTATATGCCAGAAACTTTTTTAGTGTTTAATTAAATTGCGGCAAAAATAAAAGAATTGGCCGCATAAATCAGGTTAAAATAACGCCAAATTCAAAACTTACCGGGTTGAGAATTTATGTGAGGTAAAAAAAGCCTTATTCCTGAAAAAAGATTTGGAACTTTATACCCCGGTCATCTTAAAAAACGTTATAACTTTTATCATCCGTAAATTTATAGTGAAAAATGTGCCGGACAGTAAAAATGAACAATACTTTATTACAAAATCAACGGGTATTAATTGTAGATGATAATGTGATCAATCAAATGATGATAAAGCACTCTTTAATTAAGTTAGGGGCTATTACTGATATTACCAGCGATGGAAAGGAGGCAATTGTACAATTTGAAAAGAAGCAATATGACCTTATATTAATGAATATACAAATGCCTGTTATGGATGGTTACGAAACTACCCAATACATACGCAGCTATTTTAAAAGCGAGGTACCTATTATAGCTATGACCGCATTTGCCTTAAAAGGGGAGGATGAAAAGTGCTTTGAATATGGCATGAACGGCTATGTTTCAAAACCATTTACGTTGGAAAGTTTGTATAATGCCATTAACCTGGTTTTTAACCTAACACAAAAAACTTGTACTAACCCGCATGTATTGGTAGGCAACGGCGGCGTTGTGGTTGATGTTAGTATGTTATATGACATTATGGGAAATGATGAAGAATACATTAATACCATGATTACCATTTTTTTAGATCATATGCCCGTTACCATTAATAAACTTGACGCATTTTACCACCAAAGCGATTGGGAAAATGTATATAAGTCGGCGCATTATGCAAAATCATCGTTATCGGTAATTAAAGTTGCCGCAGTTTTTGAATGTGTTTTTAAAATTGAGAATAACGCTAAAAACAAGGTAAACCTGCACGAAATACCCGCACTATTAGTTCAGATAAAACAAAAATTTGCTATAGTTGAAAACATATTGAAGGAAAGGATTAGTTTTAAAACTAAATCCACCATGGCTTAATAGTAGTTTTGCTATTTTTCATGTCCCTGGCGGCTAGTATTTCTGTTTATCAATACTAAAAGCACATGAAAATTTTAATTGCTGAAGACGAGCCGGTAATGTTAATGGCCATTGAGGGAAGGCTAAAAAGAGACGGCTACGAAGTTACTTCCACTACCGATGGAAGGGAGGCGCTAAAGGCAATTGAAAAAAATAAACCCGACCTTATCATTACCGATATATTAATGCCATACACATCGGGCCTTGAACTTATAGGCATTGTAAAGTCAAACACACGCAATTCCATTCCCATCATTGTCCTGTCTGGCCTGGGCGAAGAAGAAACCGTAATGGAAGCCTTTCAATTAGGTGCCGACGATTTTTTGACCAAGCCATTTAATCCTGTTGAGCTTTCAGTAAGGGTTAGGCGTTTGCTAAAGCTTAGTAAGCAAAAAAAATAGTTTCCTCACAGGCAGTGATAAAATGAAGTATCCGGATACCAGTTTTGGTTTTTGAAAGTATTAACGACTTTAAATATTGACTTTCAACTCCGGTCAGCCAGGCGGTGACTTTTAAAATATGTGCCTCCACCTTTTACAACACGGGTTATTATAAAACAGTAGACAGCTTCTTAGTTTTCTTACCTAATTGATTGGTTTTTTGCAATAAAATTGCCTTTTGATAGTTATACAACCGGTTGAACCTTTATCCCGGTTTAATCCAGTCAATTACCCTATAAAAGCCAAACAAATGACCATCCTATTTGCCCAAAACCATACCGGCAACACACCACTCATTACAAATCATTTACAAAACGATGGCTTTATTGTTATTTTCCTCGATAAAAATGTTGATACGCTGCAACAAGCGCAAATGCAACATGCTGATATTATTATTACCGATCTATTGTCGGCAAAGGCCACCTTTAGCTTAATAAGCCTGGTGCGCAATAAATGCAAGCGAAAAATTCCTATACTTATATTATGCGATGCCGGCCAGGAAAACCTTTTGCAAGAAGCATTGGACCTTGGTGCGGACGATTATTTTTGTCAACCCGAAAAATCCGAAAAACTAAAGGAATTGTCTTTACGTATAAATCTTTTAACGCGTTCGCGACTTAAAGCTGCCGTTTAAATAGCTTTCTAACTTATAAAATAAAAATACCCCGGATACGGGGTATTTTTATTTTATGGTTGCTCGTTTCCATCCTCACCTCGTGAAGGAGGACCTTGTTTTTTACGCGGCGGGCGTTGGGGCTGTTGTCCCCCGCGCTGTTGTCCTTCATTACGGGGTGGGCGCTCGTTTCGGGGTGGCCGTTGTCCGCCCCCTGTCCGTTGTTGGTTGCCTGCGCTTCCTTGTGGCCTGTTATCCTTATTATCTTTTTGTGGTGGCCGCTCGTTACGGTCGTTGGCTGGCTTGCCCTGCTGCCTGTCACGTCCGGGTTGATTAGCACCCCGCTGCTGGTTACGGTCGCCTCCCGGTTGGCGGTCTTTATCCTGCCGCTTTCTTGATTGTTTTTCAAGGCTTTTAAGGCTAATTTGCCCTACCAGCGACGCATATTCAGGCTCCACCTCCTTAGGTTTAGCGCTAACTATTTCAACTGGGCCAAGTTCGTCGGGCTTTTTGCCCTCTGCATTCATGCGCAATATTTCCTTTACCCGCAAAATAGTCAGCGGATAATGCTTTGTACTATCCGGTACAGAGTACCACATCAAATTTTTAAAAATATCTTTTTTAATAAGGTAGGCGGGGCTTCGGCTAATTTGTAACACATCTGCATTGTCCGGAAAATGCTGAAGCGCATCGAGATAAGTGTCCAATTCAAAATTTAGACAACATTTTAAACGGCCACACTGGCCACTGAGCTTTGTTTGGTTTATTGAAAGGTTTTGATAGCGTGCGGCAGTAGTGTTTACGCTTTTAAAGTCGGTTAGCCAGGTACTGCAACACAGTTCGCGGCCGCAACTGCCAATACCGCCAACTTTTCCTGCCTCCTGGCGGGGGCCAATCTGGCGCATTTCAACTTTAACTTTAAACTCTCCGGCATAAAGCCTTATCAGTTCTCTAAAGTCAACCCGGTCATCCGCAGTATAAAAAAAGGTAGCTTTTTTTCCATCAGCCTGTATTTCAACCTCGGCTATTTTCATTTGCAGGTGCAGGGTGCGGGCCATAGCCCTGCAGCGCACCAGTATTTCTTTTTCGCGGGCCTTGGTTTCGCGCAGTTTGGCAATGTCACTGTCGGTACTGCGGCGTAATACCCGTTTAATTTCACTACTCAATTCGTCCAGTCCATGCTTTTTTAACTGCATTCGTACCAGTTCGCCGCTTAGGCTTACTTCGCCCACATCGTAGCCGCTAACCCCTTCTACGGTCAGGTATTCGCCCTTCTCAAAATATTGAAGGGTTGCGTTTCTAAAAAATTCTTTCCTGCTTCCCTGGCTAAAACTAACCTCTATTATTTTGCAGGTACTTTCGGGGTCACTAAAGGGCAGGTTCATTAACCAGTCGTGCACATTCATGCGGTTGCAACCGCCTGTACTGCATCCGCCATTGCTTTTACACCCATTGGGTTTTCCGGTTCCACAGCTCTCACATCCCATTATTGGCTTAAATTAAATAGTTAATTAAAATTGATTCACAACCATTGCGGAGGACAAGCGAGGGGAAATAAACGGGTAGGGATTTTGTACCAGGCATTTTGCTATCATAACGCATACGTTGCCCGTCCAAAAAGCCTGCAAGGCGGACGGCGCACTTTTGAACATTATCGCATTTTTGGGCAAAATTCCCAAAAATAACAGCACGTTAAACCAGTCGAAAAATATGAGTTATAACCAGAAAGTTGCTTTTACTGCAACCTTAAGTTTATCATTAAACAACAAAAAACCTTACACGCTCCGTCAATAAATCGTCAATTACCACACGCTTATGCTACTACACTGCCCAACTTGTTTCCAGGCCGTCACAACTAAACACTGCCAAAAATAGCGATTTCTAAAACAATTAGTTTAATTATCCTTATAAGCCAAATTGTTATTATATAAACAACAATGTACCTCTGTAACCCGTTTACCCTTTGCATTATAGTTACTCAAATATCCTTTTAGATACTATGTGGTTACCAGTACTTTATTTTTTACTATGTGCAATAGTTTAATAGTCAACGCGTGAAAAAGCATTTTACCATTGGCATTTCGTTCAATATAATATTGCGCTTTGTCTAACTCTTCTATTATTGCTTGCTGCTGGTTAACGCTGGCTATTTTATTTAGGCGTTCGGCAAAGTCTTTTTCGTTGTCGGCTATTCCGGTCAGGTAGCCACCCAAAATTCGCAGGCGTAAGCTTTGGTCCAACAGGTGAGTAAAGTATTTTAAAAATTGTTTTTGTTTTTCGCGGCCGGTTTTGGCCATTTCTTCTACCCATTTTACTTGTGCCACCGGACCGGCTTTTAAAATAGCATTAAGCCAATCGCGTAATACAACCTGCCAATCTTCTTCGGCATGCCGCAATAATTGCAATGCTTCGCGGTAATTGCCTTGCGCCAACGAGGCAATTTGAAAAGCTTTCTGTTCTTCAATTCCGGCCCTTTGCACAAGGGCATTTTTTACCTCGCTATCTTCAAGCGCCGGAATTTTAATTAATTGCGTGCGGCTTAAAATAGTTTGTAAAATAAGGTCTTCATTTTCGGCCACCAGCAAAAACAGCGTGTTGGGTGGCGGTTCTTCTATCAGTTTTAATAACTTATTGCCCTCTTTGCCCAGGTATTCGGGCATCCACATTACCAAAATTTTGTATTCGCTTTCAAAGGTTTTGAGGCTTAGCTGCTTAATTATATCGCTGCATTCCTCGGCACTAATATTACCCTGCTTGTTTTCGGCACCTATAAACTGAAGCCAGTCAAACACATTGCCATAAGGTATTAGTTTACAAAACTCGCGCCATTGTGGCCTAAAATTAACCGATAAAGGCTTGTCGCCAGGTTTGGCCGTTATTACCGGGTACGAGTAATGAATATCGGGATGGGCAAACTGCGCAGCCTTTTGGCATGGCGGGCATAGCCCACAGGCATCGGTTAACAAGGCTTTAGTGGCCGGTTGCTTATCATCTATAAAAAGCGATGGGCCATTGGGTGCTTGAGAACCGTGCACTTTGTCGCATACCATATATTGGGCAAATGCGTTTACAAGCGGTAATGCGCCACTTCCTTCTTTATTTAAAAACAATAATGCATGGCTAACCCTGCCATGCGCAACCAGTTCTACCAACTTTTGTTTAATAGCCTGCTGGCCTATTACATCTTTAAAAAGCATACGGGCGAAGTTAGTATTTACCAGGTTTTAGACAATTTACACAGCTCAAATTTTGATAGGTTTAAAAAATATTGTAAAAAAAATGACCCTTGTTAAAAGGGTCACTCTTTGCAATGTTGTTTAATAAAACCTATTGAAGGTACTTGGTTATTTCGTTACTTTCAGGCGTTACATTGCTGCCAAAACTAGCTAGCAATTTACCATTTTCGTCAAGCAAAAATTTGGTAAAATTCCATCCAATCGTAGCATCCAACACCCCATTTTCTTTTTTATTGGTAAGCCATTTAAACAGCGGATCAGTATTGCTGCCCACTACATCAACTTTAGCGGCCATGGGAAAAGTGACACCATATCTTACTTTACAAAACTCCTTAATTTCGGTGTTGGTGCCGGGCTCCTGCCCGCCAAAGTTGTTAGCCGGAAAGCCAACTACCACCAGTTTACTGCCATACTGTTTATAAAGTTTTTCGAGGCCTTCGTATTGGGGTGTATAACCACATTTTGAGGCTGTATTTACCACCAATATTTTTTTACCCTTATACGTGGAAAAATCAATGGTGCCACCCTCTATGGATGGTACTTTAAACTCGTGTATGCTTTCGTGTGTAACTACGTCCATAGGTATGTTATCGGTTTTTGAGGTTGCAGACGTACATGCTATCAATACGATCATGCTTAAAAATATAGCCTTCATTAGTTTATTTTTTTGATATTGAAACGTAAAGGTGATGTAATTGTTCAACACTTCTATTTAAAATTCAAAAGCACCTAAATCTGGAAGGCCAGCTGTTCCTCCCCTCTTTTTTCCGTCATAATCGGTCAGGATTCCGGCGTTTATACCCGCATTTATACAGGCCGACAATGCATCTAACCTGAAATTGTAAATCCTTTTGCCGCTATTTATTTCTTTAAAACCAGGCGCCACATTGTTAATGCTGTTGGTAAACAAGGCATTGCCAATGGTTTGGCTGTTGCGATACAAAACATTGGTAAACTGTAAAGAAAATGGTCCGGTGCCTTTTCGGTCAGTAATTATTTCATTTTTTACAATGCCACTATCGCCATAAAAAATACAATTGGTAAATGCGGCATTTAATGGGTTGGTAACCGTTTGGCTTTCGCTGTTGTTAACCGATAAAACAGGGTTTTTGTGGTTGGTAAACAAGTTGCTGTAGCTGGTAACAGTGCAATGGATAAACTGGTAGCTGCCACCCCCTGTTAATGCAATATTGAAACCGCAGTTGGTAATCAGGCAGTTTTGTGCCACAATGCTACTATTTACGGCTAAAATGCCAACGTCGAATATATTATCAATAATACATTGGTTAAGCACAATTTTTGGATTGTTGGCAGTACCCCCCTGTAGCGCAATAATGCCCTGGTAAGCGTTTTTAATAACAGCATATTGCAATACATTGTCTCTGCTTGTTTGGCTAAAAAAAATACCTGGCCAACTACCCGGAAAATCGCGGTAACCTTCATCCAGCCGATCCCCGCTAAAGGTTACCAACGTACTGTCAAACCTGTTTCCATTTACCCTCAGCGTTCCGTTAATAATTATAGGTGCGTCAGCATGGGCGTATATTTTACTGCCTTCATTAATGTTTAAGGTTACCCCCGGATCAACGGATATACCTCCCAAAATAACATAAGGCAGGTTGTTTGTCCAGGTGGTGTTTTGGGTAATGCGCAGGTTGCGTAAAAAGCGGGCATTTTGGCCAAAAGCTTCTAGCTGCACCATCCGTTCATTGCCATTATACTTTATTATTACGCTATCCTGCACCACAAACGGCAGGTTGGCCGCAGTAGGATTAATAGTTACGGTTACAAAAACGTAGGCACTATCGCCGGCTTCAATATCAAGGTTACTAAAGGTTGGTCCCGCTGTACCGTCAACATTCATTTTAAAAAACGAAGTAGCACCACCTGCAAGGGTTACGGAGTTTATTCGAAGTTTTTGGTTATTAGGGTTAAAAATTTTGAACCGGTTGGCTACTGATCCGGTAGTAGTAAACAACGTATCAAAGTGAAGTGTATCGGTCGATAGGTTCAATTGGGCATCTTTACTGGTAATAAAGCTTGTTTTGGTGCAAGCCTGTAGCCCCACTAAACAAATAATAAAAATCATGACCCAAAAATTACTTTTCATGCAGTTCAAATGTACATAAAAGGCTTATTGGCCATGTTTAAATTAACGGCAGGTTACCATGTGGGTTAAGGTAGCGTATAGGCAAAAGTTGCCAGGCTTACAGTGGTGCCGGGTATCTTTAATATTTCAGCACCACTGGCTTCAAGAGATGCGCCAGTGGTAACTACATCATCAACCAGTAAAACATGTTTGCCCATAAGTGCCGGTGCGTCGGTTACTTTAAACACACCTTCCATATTTTGCCAGCGATTAATGCGGCCCATTTTGGTTTGGGTTTCGGTATACACTTTTCTTATTACGGTTTTATCCAACACTGGTTTTTTCCAAACGCTGGCAATGCCATTACATAACAGTGTTGCCTGGTTATAACCACGCTTTTTTTCGCGGGCCGGGTTTAGTGGTAGCGGAACCATTACATCTACCTGGTTGTAATAGCTGCTTTTTAAAAGATGTTGCCCTAATAATTGCCCCATATAAAAACCTAATAAGGTGTTTCCCTTGTATTTAAGCTGAAAAACGATGTGTTGTACCAGCGATTGCTTGGTAAAATAATAACCTGCCGCCGCATTTTTTATGGCAACGCGGCCATAAAAAGCAGCTTCTACGGGGTTGCCCGGTATATTAAAAAAATTGGTTTGAGGTAACGCCATTATGCAGCGCAGGCAAAGTTGCTGTTCGGTAGTAACTATATCACTGCCACAACCGGCACAAAGGTGTGGAAAAAACAGGTGTAGCAAACCACTGGTATACTGTTGTATTTTATTCACAATAAAGTAAATTATAGTGTAAAAGTCAGCGTTGCTGCATGCCTTGAAACAACTGCTCGTACACTTCCTGCACCTGGCCAACCGCCACAATATCAATACCAAACGATTGGTTGCTAAAGCCTTTTTTATTGTACCGCGAAACGACAATTTTTTCAAACCCCAATTTTGCTGCCTCCGCAATTCGCTGTTCAATACGGTTTACCGCCCTTATTTCGCCATTAAGGCCCACCTCGCCGGCAAAACAAATGTGCTGAGGCAATGGCACATCTTCAAAACTACTCAGCAACGCACAAATCACCGCCAGGTCAATGGAAGGGTCCTCTATTTTCAATCCCCCTGCAATATTTATAAAAACATCTTTAATTCCAAAGTGAAAGCCACTTCTTTTTTCCAGCACAGCCAATAAAAGTTGTAATCGCCTTAAATCAAAGCCACTTACTGTACGTTGCGGGGTGCCGTAAACACTTTGTGTAACCAGTGCCTGCACTTCAATTAGCATGGGCCTTAGTCCCTCCATGGTTGCGGCAATGGCGCTACCACTCAGGTGTGCTTCTTTTTGGGTAATCAATATTTCGCTGGGGTTTGTTACCATACGCATTCCTTCGCCAGTCATTTCGTAAATACCCAGCTCGGCAGTACTGCCAAACCTGTTTTTTAAAGTACGAAGTATACGGTAGGCATAATGCCGGTCGCCTTCAAACTGAAGTACCGTATCAACCATATGTTCCAATATTTTTGGCCCGGCTATCACCCCATCTTTGGTAATATGCCCAATTAAAAAAACCGGCGTATTGGTTTCTTTGGCAAACCGTTGAAACTCAGCTGCACATTCTCTTATTTGTGAAACGCTGCCTGGCGATGACTCTACCAAACCTGATTGTAGTGTTTGAATAGAATCTACAATAACCAACCCGGGCCTAACTTTTTTTATTTCCTGAAAAATGGTGTTGGTGGATGTTTCGGTCAACAAAAAAAACTGGTCGTTTTGAACGCCAAGCCTGTTGGCCCGCATTTTTATTTGTTGTTCGCTTTCCTCACCGCTAATATAAAGTGTGGTTACACCCTGCATGTGCAAACCCATTTGTAAAAACAGCGTGCTTTTGCCAATGCCGGGCTCGCCTGCCACCAACACAATGCTTCCTTTAACAATGCCGCCGCCCAATGTGCGGTTCAATTCAGTATCGCGGGTAAGTATCCTTTCTTCCTGCTGGGTTGTAACGTCGTTAATACCTATTGATTTGCCCCGGCGCTTTTCTGTACTATATTCTTTCCATTCATCGCCTGCTTTTTCCGTGCCTTTTAAAATTACCTCTTCAACAAACGCATTCCAGGTGTTGCACGATGGGCATTTGCCTAACCATTTGGCACTTTCGTGCCCACAGTTACCACAAAAAAAGGCGGTTTTAGTTTTACTCATTTGGTAAAGATAGTATGCGGGAGAGGGTATTTATGGGCCCGATAACGAGAGTTAACTTTGCAAATTTGCATGGTAAATTACCATTTGCTGCGGCATGGGTTAGTATATTGCCATATGGAAATGTCACATCTTAAGCCTATTAACATTTGCAGGAATAACCGAAAATTGATGGGTATGAGTAAATTGTATATCCAAAATGGATAGGTACTTAGTAAGTAGAAATTAGCAGCTTAATTACATTTGGGTGCTTGTAATAAAAAAAACGGGTCGACAAGAATGCCGACCCCATTTACTTACTAACCCATTAAATTCTTGCACTAAATTACAAATAGTACCCACATTTCAAAATTAAATTTTAAGCCTGTGAATAACTTTTAGCGCCCAAAAATAGCCGGATAATAACTTCTGCAACTCTAAATATGTCTTTTTAATGACATGGTGTCAATTTTGGCAACCTTTAATGCCATTGTGGCGCTATTATCTTTCATCCCAAAGGGTTATAATTTATTTAGAAGTCTGATGTATTTTTTGTTGACTTAAAACACAATTAAATAAAAAATAATATTTTACATATTATTTTCTTGTGAATGATAGTTTTTAGTTTTAACGTAGCTAAAAAATAAGTTTTAGCAATTTAGCGGGGCAAACGATGTAAAGCAGGTGTACAGGTTGCAAGATTAAAAAAGAATATTTTGGGAAGACAGTATTTATGATGTAAAAGTCACTTCTGTTAAGCTGCCCTGCGGCCCATTATAATCCTTTAAATAAAACAGTAAAATTTAAGTGCAGATGTATCGGCTGGTTTAATTATAGCCGCCGCCGCTGTGGCCACCCACGGTTTGGCTATGTTTTTTATATGGACAGGTGTACCAATGGTTATAAAACAGTAATAAGTTGGTTTCTTTTAAGCGGTTTAGCAGCAATATTGTTTAAAGTGTAATTTTAACAGGTGTTAAAATGGTAAATATTACTTCCGCACTTTTACGGGTCAGGATTGTACTTTGAGCCGCAACTAACCATTTTTGCTTGTATTATGTTGAAGGTTGCGTTTTTTGCTGGGAACGGGCTTAATTGTAAATATCAAACATGATGATTGGCGAAAAAAAATACGTTAGCAAAAGATGTTCTAGCTTGGGCTGCGATTACTTAAATAGTGGCGTCCATAACAAGTTTAAAACTCCTTATCTATAAGGCTGGAATCCAATTTAACTTTCAAAATGAAAAAGCTGCAAAAAGCGCTACGATATTCCGAAGCAGCGTAGCGACTCCCGCCCGGCTGACACCAGTTGAACAGGCATTGAGACAGGCAACGAACGTTTCAAAAAAATATAATTACTGATAAAAAAAGTATAGCCGCACTTCAATCAACATTCGGTAAGGAGCTATAAAGTTTAGCAACACCGGTAACATACATTTTTATTTTTTCAGAAAACCGAAATCGCAACTCGTTTGTAGCTCTACAATTTTATTTCTTCCTCGTCCATATCAAAAAAATGAAACTCGGTAAGGTAATAGTTTGCATTAGGCTTAACAGTAATACCGGTTTTAAACTTGCGATTCCATTGGGCCTTTATTGAATTGAACCACCAACCCTTGGTTAAATGCGAATATAAAATTGGATGTACCGTAAGTGTAAGATTTTTGTGCTGGTGCGTTACCAGGTATAAAAGCTTTTTTTCAATTTCGTCAACAAGTAAAAGGGTGCTGGTAATTTTACCTGTACCACTACACGTTGGGCAAAGCTCGGAGGTATTAATGTTCATTTCGGGCTTCATGCGTTGGCGGGTAATTTGCATAAGGCCAAACTTCGAAATTGGCAACACTGCATGTTTTGCCCTGTCGCTACGCATAAATCCATCCATTGAGTCCTGTAACTTCTTTTTGTTGTCCGGTAGCTTCATATCAATAAAATCTACCACTATAATACCGCCGATATCGCGTAACCTTAGTTGGCGGGCAATTTCCTCAGCAGCTTCAAGGTTGGTTTGCACTGCGTTTTCTTCCTGGTTATTACTTACGCTTTTGTAACCGCTATTAACATCAATAACGTGTAGGGCTTCGGTATGCTCAATAATAAGATAAGCGCCGCTTGCCAGGTTTACCGTTTTACCAAATGCCGATTTAACTTGTTTAGTAATACCAAAATGGTCAAATATTGCCACTCCGTTACTAAAATGGCTAACGATGTCAACTTTTTCGGGGGCTATTTTTTGAATGTATTTACGGGTATCGTTAAATATATTTTGATCGTTGATAACAATGCGATTGAAATCTTCGGTCAAAAGGTCGCGAAGCATACTGGTGGCTTTGGTTTGCTCGCTTAATATTTTAGCAGGTGCTACTGCGCCATGAAGGTTTTTTTGAATGGTATGCCAGGTTTGTACCAGCGCAGTGAGGTCTTCGTGCAATTCGGCTGTGTTTTTGCCTTCGGCAGCCGTACGTACTATTACTCCAAAGTTTTTTTGTTTTATAGCTTCAACAATTTTTTGAAGGCGTTTGCGCTCTTCGCTGCTATGAATTTTTTTCGATACGGCAACAATATCGTTAAAAGGAGTTAACACCACAAAGCGTCCGGGCAACGATATTTCGCAACTAAGGCGAGGCCCTTTAGCGGCAATGGGTTCTTTTAATATTTGAACCAGTACATTGGGTTTACCACCCAATACTTCGTTTATTTTACCCGTTTTTAAAATTTCAGGTTCAACTACAAACTTGCCAAAATCGTATCCGGTTTCAGATTTATCGGCAATGCTTAGTTGGGTAAATTTTAAAATTGACCTGGCAAAGGGGCTCAGATCTGTGTAATGCAAAAAAGCATCTTTTTCAAAACCGACGTCAATAAACGCAGCATTAAGGCCGGGTATAAGTTTTTTAACTTTACCTAAGTAAAGATCTCCAACACCAAAACTTGCATCGGCTTTTTCGTTATGTAACTCTACCAGTTTTTTGTCTTCCAGTAAAGCAATTTCTACCCCCTGGGGGGTAGTATTTATAATTAATTCTTTGTTCAAGGTGCAACTTTTATTAATTCAGTCCTTTCTACACAATAGGTTGTTTGGTTTAATTTTTAGCCATGATGCAATTACCATAACTTGTAATGAAACAATGTGGTAAAAGGCCAAACCTAACTAAGCGGATTTGAAGAATATGTCCGTTAGCAAGTTGCAAATGCCGGAAGATCAAAATATCTTCCGGCATTGCCAAATACAAGTATCAAAAATCTACTTCTTCTTTTTATGACGATTTTTTCTTAATCTCTTTTTTCTTTTGTGTGTAGCGATTTTATGACGTTTTCTTTTCTTTCCGCAAGGCATGATCAGTGTGTTGTTTATTGTTTATAATGTTATTTATTTGCTTTTATTCTTTCTTCCAGTTCTTTTTGGGCAGCCGGATTATTGATTTTTGATTTAACCTCAGTGTACCATTTAACTGCATTTGCTTTATCCCCCGTTCTGTCATACACCTCGGCAAGGTTTAATGCAGCTTCAAGATTTTCAGGATCGATATTTACAATAATCAGCAACCTTTCTATGGCTTTATCAAATTGGCCGCTTTTTACACCACCCAAAGCAAGTATTAATTGGCCAAACTGATTATTTGGGTTTTTGTCTACTATTTCCCTTATGGGTGCAATCCCTGTCATAGGATCGTTACTTATACTTCCAAAAATGTAACAGGCACCTAACCCAATTTTGCTGCTGTCGCTGCCAGGATTTATTTCCAAAGCTTTCTCAAAAAGAACTTTTGCATTTGTTGCCAACCAGTTTTGCATACCAGCTTCGCCCTCTGTTTTTAGGTTATTTAAAAACAAATGGGCTGCAAAGGTGAGGCTTTTCTCTGAATTTTCCAATTTAGCTGCTTCAGCGGTATAATAAGCATATGGTTCAAACAACTTAATACTATCGCCCCAAAAGTGAGCGAGCTGTTTGTAGGCCTGTAATTGTTGTTTTTTTACATCGCCACGGGTGACACTATTTTCAATTTTGGCAACCTTTTGTACCTGGTCGGCAGTTAAACGCTCTTTGGCATGAATTAATAACCTGTCAAAATCAACCTTTTTTACAGCATTTGAGTCAGTTTTAGCTAAAGCCGCTGTTGGTTGCCCATGAGGTACGGTTCGCCCAACAAAAAACAGGAGTACGAGCAAACTAATAGCCGAACCCAATAGTAAGATTTGTTGTTTTTTCAACTTTTTTAAAATTAGTGGGCAAAGGTATATCATTACCTGCCCTTTTTATGTTGCAAATGGGTTAAATGAAAAAAGCCAACGGTTTAGGCTGGCTTTCAAATTTTTTTTGAGGTGTTTACTCTTCCTTTATTCCGGTTTGAAGTTTACTTTTTACCTCGCTAATAAATTCCTTAGCGGGCTTAAATGCGGGAATAAAGTGTTCAGGTATTTCTACAGCAACGTTTCTTTTTATATTTCTTCCAATTTTGGCCGCCCTTTTTTTGGTGATAAAACTACCAAAACCCCTAATGTAAATATTTTCTCCCTGGGCAAGGCTTTCCTTCACTTCTTTAAACATGGTTTCAAGCGTAACCAACACATCTACTTTCGGGATACCTGTTTTTTCAGATATTTGATTTATCAAGTCTGACTTCCTCATAGTATATATTTAATCTTTTAAGATTGCGGCCGGCGAAATTTTTTATTCCGCTTTAACACACAGTTATAGAACATTTTCTAAAATTCAAATTGTAAAACTATGACAGTAAACTTTGTTTGTTGATTGGTGACAATCAATGTTTAATGATTTAAAAGTAATTCAACTTCCTTAAACTTTCAATATTTAGGGTTAATAAATATTTCTCAATTTTTTACTTAATGAAAAAAAAATTTACTGTTAAATTATTAGATTGGAATACGAACGACAATAAAAGAATTATGCCATGGAAAGGAGAAACCAATCCTTACAAAATTTGGTTGAGCGAAATCATACTCCAGCAAACACGGGTACAACAAGGCTTATCGTATTATAATAAGCTATTGAAGCAATATCCCACGGTTTTTCATCTTGCTAAAGCGCCCGATGGCGAAGTGTTTAAATTATGGGAAGGTTTGGGTTATTACAGTCGATGCAAAAACCTTTTGGAAACTGCCAGAATGGTGGTGAATGAGCGGGCCGGTATTTTTCCGGATAGTTACAAGGGTTTACTGGCATTAAAGGGCGTTGGACCCTATACCGCCGCCGCCATTGCATCGTTTGCGTACAATTTGCCGCATGCAGTGGTTGATGGTAATGTTTTTAGAGTGCTATCGAGGTTTTTTGGCATTGATACACCTATCGATACTACTGAGGGTAACAAACTATATGGCAACCTTGCCAACCAGTTATTGCGCAAAACGCAAGCCGGTACCTACAACCAGGCAATTATGGACTTTGGCGCTATTGTATGTAAACCACAGCTGCCCCTTTGCCAACAGTGTAATTTAAAGGCAGATTGTGTTGCATACAACACTTCGCGAACTAATATTTTACCCAAAAAGGAAAAAAGAATTGTAAAAAAGAAGCGGTATTTAAACTACCTGGTATTTGTGTACGGCAACAATTACTACATAGAAAAACGAACTGGAAAAGATATTTGGCAAAACCTATACGAATTTTTTTTATATGAAACCAACAATCAGGTAAATTGGAATGAACTGCTTTTAGCCGGGTTGCTAACCAATCAGTTAGGCATTAAGGATTATAATATTACCAAAATATACAACCCTTATACCCAACAACTTACCCACCAACTGCTTCACGGGCAATTTATTGTTATAGCCCTTCAACACAATCCCACCGCGTTAAAAGGACTATTAAGGGTAAACAAACAAGCGCTATCACACTATGCATTTCCACGGTTGATCAATCAGTTTTTGGACGACGCCTTTGCACATTAATAAATTGTAACCGGTTTGCAACGACGTTAAGTACAAATGGTTAACGTTGTTTTTTAAGGTAGTATTTGCCAAAAACCTTGCAAAGCCCGGTTATATTTCTTTTTTTGCAAAGCATTGAATTATACTTTAAAAAAAACTAATTTTAAAAAGATAACATTATGGGCGACGAAAATAAAAAAGACTAATTATTATGAGAGGCGTAAACAGAGTAATGCTGATTGGAAATCTTGGAAAAGATCCTGACGTTCAATACCTTGAAGGTAATATTGGCGTTGCAAAGTTTAGTTTGGCCACCACTGAAACATACAAAGACAGGGGTGGTAAGCTTATTTCGCAAACTGAATGGCATACCGTTGTACTTTGGCGTGGTTTAGCAGATCTGGCGCAAAAATATCTTCACAAAGGCAGCCTTGTTTATATAGAGGGAAGGTTGAGGACCAGGAGCTGGGAAGATAAAGAGGGCAATAAAAAATTTGCCACCGAGGTAGTAGGCGATAACCTTATAATGCTGGATAAACGTGGCGACATGCATAGTTACAACAACGACCATACCAACCACGACGAAACCACAGAAGGCATAGGGTCTGCTGATGCACCACCGGTAGGCGAACCCTCCGAAGACCTTCCATTCTAAAAGTTATCTAAAACTATGGATACCTTTAGCCCATTCATGGTTTTTATTGTTTAACAAATCCCGCCACCTTGGATCATTACTCAGATTATTTCGTACCTTATTTTCATTTCCCAGCCTTAATAAACACCCAGGCTACCACTATTTTGGTATTTGTGCTCCTTATACTAATCATAATTTTATTTTGTGTAGCAGGTGCAGAAGTTGCATTTTTTGCGCTCACTTTTAAGGAAATTAATTTGCTAAAAACAAAACAGCAACCCGGCTACAAGCGAATTGTGTTGTTGCTGGTAAAGCCAAAGTTGTTACTGGCATCGTTGGTTACAGGTAAAATATTTATAAACCTGGCCATTGTGCTGCTTGCCCACAATATTATTGGCGAAATAGTGACCCAGGATAACCAATTGTGGTATATACAGCTACTGGTTAAAGCCTTGTCAATAAGTTTTATTATTATTCTTTTTGGCGAAATAATGCCTAAAGTACTGGCCAGGCAAAACAGTATACGCTTTGCCAAAGATGTAGGACCGTTAATACAAGGCGTTTATTTTTTATTTAACGGTTTAGGCGAGCGGATGATCAGTACCTCTACTTATTTTGAAGAAAAGCTTACCCGAACAAATGCCCATCAATACAATATTGCCGATCTTGATTTAGCATTAGGCGAAAGCCTTGATACAGAAGCGACCACAAAAGAAAAAAATATTTTAAGAAGTATTGCCAGGTTTGGAAATATTTCGGTGAGGCAGATTATGAAATCGCGGATTGATGTGAGTGGAGTGGCAATAGAAACAAGGTTTGCCGACCTTGTAGCAAAAATTGAAGAACTACATTACAGCAGGCTACCCGTGTTTAAAGACGACCTTGACGAAGTAGTAGGTATGATTAACACCAAAGATATTTTACCCTACCTTGATCAAACCGCCGATTTTAACTGGCATTTTTTAATGCGGCCACCCTATTTTGTACACGAACAAAAAATGATTGATGATCTTTTAAAAGAGTTTCAGTCAAAACGTATTCACTTTGCCGTAGTGGTGGACGAATTTGGAGGCACCAGTGGTATTGTTACTTTAGAAGATATTATAGAAGAAGTGATTGGCGATATAAACGATGAGTTTGATGAGATAGATATGCCCTACACGAGGGTGGACGACTATAATTTTATTTTTGATGGAAAAACCCTCATAAGTGAAGTTTATAACGCCCTAAACCTGGACGAAACAACTTTTGATTTGGTTAAAGGTGAAAGTGAAACGTTGGCGGGCCTTGTGCTTGAACTTGCAGGTGTAATACCTCTGGTAAACGAAGTATTTACCTATGAAAGATTTGACCTTACCGTATTGGAAATAGAAAAAAACAGGTTGCAAAAAGTTAAAGTAACAGTTAACCCCGTTATTAATTAAAACCTTGTATAAAAATACCTAATTACTAAGCATTTATGACAGTTGCAGTTTTGTATAAAGTAATGCAATTGAACTTTTTGATAGCGTGTTTGGCTTTGGTACTAATATGCGGTTGTAACAGCGACTATACACCTAAGCCAAAAGGTTATTTTAAGATAGATTTTCCGCAAAAGCAATACAAGGTCTTTGACCAGCCCGGCTATCCGTATAGGTTTGAATACCCGGTATATGCCAACGTGGTAAAAGACAGTTTGTTTTTTGATGAGGCAACTGAAAACCCCTGGTGGATAAACATTGATTTTCCACAGTTTGAGGGTAAGGTATACGTTAGCTATAAAGCTATTGGAATAAATAAATTTGATAAGTTGGTAGCCGATGCATTTACCATGACCAATAAGCATACCCCGAAAGCCTACAGCATAGACGACTCACTTTTGACCACTTCTAATAACGTGCATGGCGTTTTTTTTAAAGTAGGGGGTAATGTAGCTACCGCCAATCAATTTTTTTTAACTGATACCATCACGCATTTTTTACGAGGAGCGCTTTATTTTGATGCCACTCCAAACGAAGACTCACTTGGTGTTGTTAACAACTTTATTATGGAAGATGTACGGCACCTTATTAACACCTTTAAATGGAAATAAAACCTGGCAGGTACTAAACATAAGTATTATTGTGGAAGAATATGATTGCTGAAAAAGGGAAAAACATTTACAAGGCAAAAAAAGGTTTATTGTACACCAACTAATGAATGATGGCATGCAATAAATTAAATTATATTTGGTTAAGTTAAAACCATTGTACAATTTTTATGATAGCTATTGATAATGTGTTGTTGAGCGATGATATAGTGGAAGCACAATTTGTGTGTGATTTAACTAAATGTAAAGGCGGCTGCTGCGAAGATGGAGATGCCGGAGCCCCACTGGAAGTTTCGGAGCTGAACGAACTGATAGAAAATTTTGAGGCCATAGCACCCTACATGAATGCAGAAGGATTAAAGGAAGTTAAAAACAAAGGAAAGTATGTGTACGATGTGGAGTTTGGGTGGGTAACCCCAACCATTAGCAGTAAAATGTGTGCTTATGGGTTTAGGGATGAGGCAGGCATAATTAAATGCTCAATAGAGCAAGCTTACAACGATGGTAAAATTGGTTGGAAAAAGCCTGTAAGCTGCCATCTTTTTCCTATCAGGATAAAAAAAAGCAGGGATGGAAAAACAGAATTTGCCAATTACGAACCGAGAGAAGACTTATGTGCTGCAGCCTGTAATTTAGGTAAAAAGCTTAAAGTGCCTACTTACATCTTTTTAAAAGAAGCGATTATACGTAAATATGGGTTGGAATTTTATGAAACCCTGCGAGCTACCGCATTGCACATGGAAGCAACCAAAACAACTACAGGTAATTAAGCTTTGAGTATTTTTTCCATTAATAAAAATGCTTTAAAATACCTGGCTCTGGCACATTGCCCGAAACAATCACCAATAATATGCTGTTAGTCAATTGTTTTACTAAATAACTTTTTTGTAATGATAGAAACCGCCGCATCGTTTATAGCTAAGAGCACCATAAAGGCTGCCGACCTTGAGCATAGGCGTAAAATTAACTTTAACATTGGTAAGTATAATGCAGTGGTGCCGGTGGGCAAAACGCAGTTTAGCAATTTGCAGGTTGCCCGCGAAAGGGCTAAAAATGCTAAATGGAGAGCGGTTGAAACATTAGACAACCAACTGGAAGCATTTGAACGGCAGTTTACCAAAAGAGGTGGAAAGGTAATTTGGGCCGAAAATACAAAGCAGGCGCAGGAAGCTATTGGCCGCATTTGCAAAGAAAAAAATTGCAAAACGCTGGTAAAAAGCAAAAGCATGGTTACCGAAGAAATACACCTGAATAAATATTTAGAAGAGAACGGTATTGAAAGCGTAGAAACCGACCTGGGCGAGTACATTCAACAGTTGGACGATGAGCCACCTTACCACATTGTAACCCCGGCAATGCACAAAAGCAAGCAGGATGTTGCCAAACTATTTGCCGAAAAATTAGGTACGCCGCCCGACCTTGCCCCCGAAGAGCTTACATTGGTGGCCCGCCAAATATTACGCGAAAAATACACACAGGCCCAGGTGGGCGTTACCGGCGCTAACTTTTTGTTAAGCGATATTGGCGCCATAGCTATTACCGAAAACGAAGGCAACGGCAGGCTAAGCTGTGCTTTTCCGGAAACACATATTGTGGTTGCGGGTATTGAAAAAGTGCTTACCTCAACGCAAGATCTTGGTTTGTTTTGGCCCCTGCTGTCAACCTTTGGCACCGGCCAAAAGGTTACCGTTTACAACACCATTATAACCGGCCCGCGGCAACCTGGCGAAACCGATGGCCCAACAGAGATGTATGTTATTTTGCTTGACAATGGCCGCACTAATTTACTGCAAAAAGATACCCGCGAAGCAGCTTATTGCATACGCTGTGGAGCCTGCCTTAACGCATGCCCTGTGTACAAAAACATTGGTGGCCATAGTTACGAAACCACCTATAGCGGGCCAATTGGTAGCGTAATTACGCCACACATGAAGGACATGTCGGATTATAACCACCTCAGCAATGCATCGTCGTTGTGTGGTAATTGTACCGAAGTGTGCCCGGTAAAAATTAATATACACGAGCTGCTGTTACAAAACCGACACCAGGCGGTACAAGAATCTGTATCGACCTTTGGCGAGCGCATGGCCTGGAAAATTTGGCGCACAGGTAGCCTTAGCCGGGGTATGATGAACATGGGTAACGGAAAAATGAAAAATTTAGTTGTAAATAAAATATTTAAAGGCTGGACAGTACATCGTCATAAATTAGACTTTAGCAAAAAAACGTTTAACGAAATGTGGAACGATCGCCAGGGTGAGTTTTTGTAGGCCCTAAATCGATTGATGCCAATGCACTTTATTATTTACAGTACTGTAACAACTCCGCGGCTACAGTACATACTATCTACCTTACTTCCAGCCATGGGTGTTAACCATTTTTTGGTTACTACCAACCTGGCCGCGTTCAGGCAGTCGGTGGCCCACAAAATTAACTACTCGCCACAGCCGGTAGATGCCAACGAATTTTGGATAGCCCCATCAAACTTGTTGTTCCAAAAAAATATGAAACCCCAAACCATTGAATGTTTTAAATGGGAGGGTTTGCCTGTATTTTTTAAAACCACCTCGCCCCATATACCGTTTGATATTTTAGCAGCCTCGTTTTACCTGGTTAGCCGTTACGAGGAGTACCTGCCGCATACGTATGATGAGTATGGCCGCTACGCCCACACCAATAGCCTTGCCTTTTCACAAGGGTTTTTACAAATGCCTCTTATAAATTGTTGGTTAGAAAAATGGAAACATGCCCTGCAACAATTTTTTGGTGATGCAAAGTTTTCGCCGCGCCTTTTTAATTATGTGCCAACATACGATATTGATATGGCCTGGAGCTATTTTGGCAAAGGCTACCTGCGTAATGCGGCAGGGTATGTAAGAGGCATTATAAAAGGCCAATGGGCCGATATTGCCAATCGTACCAAAGTACTGCTGTCGTACACCGACGATCCGTTTGACGTGTACCAATGGCTTGACAACCTGCACCGCGAACACTCGCTAATGCCCGTTTACTTTTTTTTGATGGCCCAAAAACCAGGCAGGTACGATAAAAACATCTCGCCCAACAACAAGTATTTTAAATTGCTGCTGCGCAAAATATGTGTGATGTATAAAACCGGCATTCACCCCTCGTGGCAAAGTGGCGATGCCGGTTATTTGCTACTGCGGGAAAAAAATTTGCTGGTAAAAACCGTTGGCAAACCCGTTATCGACAGCCGCCTACATTATGTGCGCATAACTCTGCCCCACACGTACGAGGCGTTGCTGGAAGCAGGCATCACCAACGATCACTCCATGGGCTATGGTACCATTAATGGTTTTAGGGCATCGTATTGTTTGCCGCACAAGTGGTATAACCTTGCCACCGAAACAGTAACCGCATTAACCATACACCCGTTTTGTTATATGGATGCAAACTCGTTTTTTGAGCAAAAACTAACTGCCCAACAGGCAGGGGAAGAACTGCAACATTATTACGATGTAGTTAAGCAGGTTAACGGTACGTTGGTAACCATTTTTCACAACCACCTTATATGCGATACGCCACAGCAACAGCCGTGGCGCAATATGTACGAGCAGTTTTTGCAGGATAATTTTTAGGAAGGGTGGCTGGGGTTCTTCTCTTTTTGTCTATGAGCAGATGATCGTACTTCCCTGCTATTGCAAATACCCTTTTGAATGCTGTTATATTTTTCTGAAATTGAAAAGATACTTATTTAAGTCTTCCCTAATTTCGTTCCTATTTGGCTAAATTCCGACAAAACCAAAAAAATATAGAGCAATCCATAAAAGTGCCTTTTTTGTAAGATTTGATTCAGACAATTCATTCGCCTTTTCTGTGTCTATGTAACTTTTTCTACCAATGATAATCTGGTAAGCATAGATAGTCTTTTGATTTCTTGATAGATATTCTTTCAGTCCATCCTTGTCTACATAAACAATGAACTTTAAACCATGATACAGTAAAGTGTCTATTAATTCTTTTAAGTCCGATACTGCTCAAAAACGTTCTCCTGAAATTTTTAAATTTTGAGTATAATAAGAAGTTAACTCAATTCCTGATGTCCCAGACTTTCCCCCTCCTGCAAACCTGTATGCCCGTCCTTGTAATTGGAGTGTATCAAGTCTAAATAAATCTTTATTGTTAATGAAGTAACTTCCTGACAAGAGTTTATAGAAATCGATGGAAGTTGAAACAAGGAAGAAAAGAAAAAAGCCTGATAGAGCTATAAGACCTAGTCTACTTGTTTTTTAAAATACGGGATTAATTTCAGGCATTGAAGTGATTTCTTATTAATGTCCTGGCGATTATAAATATATACATCATCTTTCTCTCCCTAAAAAGTGCGACTCTGTAAAATAAAAAGCCGCTCCTACCTAAGTAACAATAGAACTTATTAATGCTTAAAATGCCGCATCCCCGTCATTACCATGGCCAGGTTATGGGTTACACAATACTCAATACTATCGTTATCGCGAATGCTGCCGCCGGGTTGTATAAAGGCTTCAATGCCTTCGGCATGGGCTATTTGTACACAGTCGTTAAACGGAAAAAACGCATCGGAGGCAAGCACTGCACCGGTAAGGTTAAACTTAAATTGTTTTGCTTTGTCCACGGACTGGCGCAAAGCGTCAATACGGCTTGTTTGCCCGCAGCCTTTGCCTACCAGTTGCTTATTTTTTATTAAGGCTATGGCATTGCTTTTAAGGTGTTTACATACCAGGTTGGCAAACACAAGGTCAGCCTTTTCGGTGGCGGTGGTTTGGCGGCCGCCAACTTCCTTCCAGTCAATATAATTGCCATGGTCGTTTTGCTGGCTAAGCACACCGTTGGCCATGGTTCTAAACTGTTGGGTGCTTAAGGCTGCCTGTGGATTTAGGGTAAGCAATATCCTGTTTTTTTTGCTCTTTAAAACTTCCAATGCATCGCTGTCAAATGCGGGGGCTATCAATACTTCAAAAAACAACCCGTTAATGGCATCGGCGGTGGCTTTGTCAATGGTGCCGCTGCAAACCAGCACACCACCAAAGGCACTTTCGGGGTCGCCTCCAAGGGCAACATCCCACGCCTGTTTTACCGTTGGCCGTTGGGCAATACCGCAAACATTGGTGTGTTTTATAACGCCAAAAGTTACTTCGGCAGCCGCTTCGGCGCCGGGCAAAAACTCCTTTATCAATTGCACTGCCGCATCAATATCTACCAGGTTGTTGTACGATATTTCTTTGCCATGCAATTGTGTAAGCAATTTGCCCAGGTCGCCATAAAATACCGCCTGTTGGTGCGGGTTTTCGCCATAGCGAAGCACCTGTTGCGTGGTGGTATTAATGCTTAAAAAAGTATCGTTGGCGTTAAAATAGTTGCTAATGGCAATGTCGTAGTCCATCACTACTTTAAAGGCTTTGGCGGCAAATTGTTTGCGTTGGGCCAGCGTGGTTTCGCCCTGTTGTTGTTGCAGCAATTGCAGTAGCGGATCATAATCGGTTTTGGCGGCAACTACCAGCAGGTCGGCAAAGTTTTTAGCGGCTGCCCTAATCATGCTAGGGCCGCCAATATCAATTTTTTCAATAATCAGTTTTTCTTCGCTGGTGGTGGCCAACGTTTCCTCAAAGGGGTACAGGTCAACAATCACCAGGTCCATTTGGGGTATGTTGTATTCCTTCATTTCAGCCAGGTCCTGCTCCACTGCCCTGCGGCCCAAAATGCCGCCAAACACTGCAGGGTGCAGCGTTTTTACCCGCCCACCCAAAATGCTGGGGTAGCCGGTAAGGCGCTCAACCGGTATGCAGGGCAGGCCAAGATCGGTTATAAATTTTTCGGTACCGCCGGTGCTGTACAGGGTTACGCCCAGTTGGTGTAGCTGCTGTACAATGGCCTCTAAACCATCTTTATAAAAAACCGAAATAAGGGCCGACTGAATTTTTTTTTGCATGCAAAAGGTGTTTTTTGGTACAGGGGCAAGTGGCTCCGGTTAAGCATCCTTGCGTCGCATTACGTTCAACGGCAAACCAATGTTGATGCTTTTTTTAAAGCTTACAAGTCCATTACAAATGCCCCGCTTTCCTGCGTTGAATAATGGCGCAAATGTAGGCTGTCGCACTCTTTTTTCCACTGGTTCATTTTCCACACGCTGTTCGATCCGTCCATTACAAACACGGGGCAGTTAAAACTATTGGCCAGTTGGTAAATGTGTACACGTGCATTTTTGGCAAGTATAATTACATCAACCGGGGTTTTAGTGGTTTGCGTAAACTTAAACGGCCGGTTAACCACCAACACCTTTTTTGTATTGAAAAAATAAAAGGGCGTGGCAAGTGCCAGGTGATTGATGGGGTTGGGTTGGAGGCGTTTAAGTACCCTGCCCGGCTTAAGGTGAAAGTTTTGAAGAAAATCGTTGGTAAACAATGAACTGTCGCCCGCAAACTGGTAGCTGCGGCCATGTATAAAATCAATGGCAGTGTATTGAGGTATGTTATATACTATCATTTGTTCGCGGTGGGTAGTTTTATAAAAATCAGCCGATCGCAGACCTACAAAAAGCAGGGTGAAAGCCAGGCCCATATAAACACCTGCTTTTTTATTTAGCATCAACCACCAGCTAAAACCAATAATGGCCCCAAACATTACCACGGTTTGCAGTACCGAAATTTGAATGCCTTCCCAAACCGAAAATGGAAGTGCATTTACTTTTTCAATAAAAGTGTTCATGCACCAAAGCAGGCCGCCGGTTATTTTACCAATTAGTAATGCCAGCGGCGGGTACAGGCTGCCAACTATAACCAGTGCCAGTTCGCAGTATAGTATTAGGCTCGATAATGGTACCACCACAAAATTGGTTAACAAAAACAGGTTGGGAAACTGGTGAAAGTGATAACAAACAATGGGTATGGTAAGCACCTGTGCCGATAGGGTTACCGAGGTAAGGTTCCATACGCCACTCAACAATTTGTTTTGCAGGTAAAACCAGTTGTTAATGGGTTTCATAAAAAGTACAATACTTAGCACGGCTGCATACGAAAGTTGAAAGCCCACATCCCACAAAGCAAAAGGGTTAACACATAAAATAGTAAATGCAGATGCTGCCAGGGTGTTGTAAATACTAACCTTACGCCGCATCATTTCGCCCACCAATAAAAAGGTAAACATAATGGCCGAGCGTAAAATAGAAGGGGCAGCGCCGGCCAACAGGCTAAACAGCCAAAGAACACTAAGTACTACAACAAACTTAATCCATTGTATGCCGGGACGCTTTTTTACCAGGCCAAAAAGCAAAATTAATGTACCGTATATCATACCAAGGTGCAGGCCCGATATGGCTATAATATGTACTACGCCGGTATTGCTGTAGGCTTGCACCAGGTTTTTATCAAGGTCGTCGCGGTAGCCAATTAATAATGCCTCGGCTACGCCCTGTTGTTTTGGGTCAGCAATGTTGGTGCGTATTATGCCCAGCACTGCCGCCCGCAATGTAAACAGCCACCTGTTAAAAGCAGTGCCACCATTAATGCCAACCACCCGGTATTCGGTGGCTTTTAAAAAACTTTGAAAATGAATATTGTGAAAGGCGCTGTATCGCTGGTAGTTAAAACTGCCGGGGTTACCCGGGTTTACAATGGGCTGTAATGGTTTGCTAAATATTATTTGCCATCCGTATTGAAGCGCTGGTTTTACAAGACTATCTTTTTTAAAATATAAGAGAATATTGCCTTTTACCGGTATCCAACGGTTGCTATCACGTACGGCCGTTACCTGCACAAGGGCTTTGTACGACTTTGCTTTTGTAACCAATGGCTCGCTAATGGTGGCTAGTACTACACTGCTATCGGTATAATTATGCCCTACCCAGCTACTATTATTGCGCAGGTTATTTTGAAAGGTAACATAACAGCCAAGTAAAAACAGTAAGGCCATTATAGACATACCCTGCAGCCAGCGCCACTTGTATCGCCTGGGCAGAGAGGTAAAATTTATTACAAAAAAAATTAATACCCCAACTGCTGCCGCACAAACAATAGTAGGTAGCGCAAAACCCACATACCACTGTAGTAATATGCCACCAATAAAAGGCATCAGCAGCCTGAACAGTGGAACTTGCCTGTAAAAAGGAGTGCCATATTTTGCCATTGCTAAATGTAGCAAGTAGGCAATTGATAATCAAGTGCATTGGGGTATTTTTTTTAATTAAAAAGGTGGCGTACCGAAATTTTAGGCCTTAAATGTCGAAATACACAAGCCGCGGGTAAAGCCTCCGGACCAGGTAACCATCCATTTTATAAGCCTTTGCAGGGCCACATTACTATCGGTCACATTCCGCGCTTTCGGCAACACGATTATCTAAAATACCCTCGTTAAGACTTGTTAGTTTGTTTGCGAGACGGAATTATTTGCTACAGAGTATACATGAAGTTATCTCGCCCCTACAGGGCTTTTTAATCCCGCGGTGCCTTTTAGTCCGGGGGCTGCACCCCCGGCTTGTGTATATCGGCCTTTCAGGCCTTTTTTGATGGTGTTGCTAAATTTTTAGTAGAATGTCAACAAAGATGTTTTGTCCTTACAGGGCTGCATTATCCCTTTTGGATATAATCCCTGGGCTGCACCCCCGGCTGGTGTATTTCGGCCTTTCAGGCCTTTTTTGATGGTGTTGCTAAATTTTTAGTAGAATGTCAACAAAGATGTTTTGTCCTTACAGGGCTGCATTATCCCTTTTGGATATAATCCCTGGGCTGCACCCCCGGCTGGTGTATTTCGGCCTTCGGGCATTTTTTAAAGGAGCTGCTAAATTTTTAGTAGAATGTCAACAAAGATGTTTCGCCCGTAAGGGGCTGCATTATCCCGTTGGACTACAGTCCCTTAGCTGCTCCCAAGGCTATGATATTTTGGCCTTTCAGCTCTTTTTTTTGGTGGGTACCCAATTGCAGCCCCAATAAAAAAGGCTGTTTTACCCTTGCTATGAGTGACCTCTATGATTTATTGAGGCAGGCTACAAGTATATTCGTAACAAATACAAATGCTGCACAAAACCACAAGGTAAGACCGGGAAAACTTAATAAATAATTCAGAAAGGAGTACATGTTTATAGATTGCGTTATTTCCATGTTGTTCAACCCCCGAAGGGATCTCAACCATGCCGAGCTCATGATTTCTATAAATATTTAATGCCTTTGGCATCAGTATTTGTCCCAGGTTTTAAATCATGAAAGGAGTAATGTTTATTGCCATCGATATTTTCATGTTGTTGGATACCGAAGAAGAATAAAATTGAGTATAGGAATTATTTTGGGGATGGCATTGGATGATCTATTTATTCTATAATCTCCCGATTACGAAGTTTCATTATTTCCTGTGTGTTGTAAACACTTCTAAAACGATTTGCCTTTAATCCTTCGTAAAGCGGTTTGTCTCCTGTCCACAGTATTCACTTTAAATATTTGGTGAGTGCAATAAAATCAATGTCGTCGATATCTATATCTGAAACCAATATTTCCGCCTTTTCGCAATCGCTTTGCGGTATAAGTTCTTCATTTATAAAGTTTAGTTTTGTTATCATCTTTTCGTAGGCAGTCAGCAATTCAGCGTCCCGTCAGTTTTGAGATTTTTAGAAGCTTGTTCCAATGCTTGCGAATTTCAAAACGCATGTATTGATTACTATAAAAGCTAAATATGATTTCGGAGTTAGAAATCAGGTCACCAATGGTCCCCTGTGAATTAAGTAAGCAAGAGAAAATAATGTTGGTGTCAACGATTGTTTTCTTCATTTAATAAAACGTTTACGGTTCTTATTCCACCAACCCTTTTTTACGTCGCTTGCAAGCTTGTCAACCTGCTCCTGGGTCGCCTTAGCGTGAGAAGTTGCTTTTTTATAAACGAGATAATCTACCCGTTGCTGAAGTCCGGTCGTGTCCACCGAAGCAGGTAAACGAATAATTACCTCACCCGATATTCTTTATATAAGCATGACACTTTATTTAATGGTAAAATTAAACGAAATGACCTAAATAATCGAGGTCGAACCCTTAACGAGCACTGTGGCTTGCCTTAATTAAATTTTTGCCCAATATACCATTTCCTCTTCTGATGAATAAGGTAACTACAGTAAAAGTGAGTGACACAACCGGATTTGAATAAAGGGCAAATGCTAGTCCCAAAACACCCCCTACGCCAACGTATAACTCATACTCCCATCTTTCTCATCCTTTAATGTTATACCTACCGATAGTAGCTGGTTGCGTATGTTATCGCTGGTTACATAATCTTTGCTGGCTTTGGCTTTTTTGCGCATTTGTATCAATACCTGCAATACGCCGTTTAGTTTGGAATGGTCGCCCGGTAGCTCGCTTTTTAAACCAAAAACATCTTCTACAAAAATTTTCATTTTTTGCTGTAGCAGGGTAAAGGTTTTTATGGGCAGGGCCGCAATGGCAATGTGTTTGTCTTTAAACGAATTAATAACCGGCACCAGCTCAAACATATTGGCCAACACCTTGGCGGTGTTCAGGTCGTCATCCATAAACTGGTCCATTTCGTGCAACAGGGTTATTACCTTTTGGTTCAGCTCAACATCCACTTCGTTGGCATCGAACGTTAGGGCGGACGGTTCAAAAGCCTGCAATGCTTCGTACGCTTCCCACAGGCGTTTTAACCCACGCCCGGCAGCCAGCAGGGCCTCGTTACTAAAATCGAGCGTGCTGCGGTATTGGGTTTGTAAAATAAAAAACCTGATGGTCATAGGGCTAAAGCCCTGTGTAAGCAGGGCATGGTTGCCGCTAAACAACTCGCTAAGTTTAATAACGTTGTTATAGCTTTTGCCCATTTTTTTACCGTTAATGGTAATCATATTGTTGTGCAGCCAATATTTTGCAGGCGTTACCTGGTTGCAAACGGTGCTCTGTGCAATTTCGCACTCGTGGTGCGGAAACTGTAGGTCCATGCCGCCGCCATGTATATCAAACTGGTGACCAAGGTATTTGGTACTCATGGCCGAGCACTCTATATGCCAACCGGGAAAACCCTCGCCCCAGGGGCTCTTCCACCGCATAATGTGCTCGGGCGGTGCGTTTTTCCAAAGGGCAAAATCGGCCTTGTTGCGTTTTTCGTGTTGGTTTTCAAGGTCGCGGGTGGTGTCCACCTGGTCTTCTAACACGCGGCCGCTAAGCATGCCGTATGGCAGGCCCAGCGTTGAAAAGTGGTTGTTGTATTTTTCTACATCAAAATAAACGCTGCCGTTGGCTATGTAGGCGTACCCATCTTCAATAATCTTTTCAATCATCACTATTTGCTCAACAATATGGCCGGTAGCAGTGGGCTCTATGCTTGGCTCAAGGTTGTTAAACTGGTGCATGGCCCAGCGAAAAAGGTTGGTATACTTTTGCACCAGTTCCATTGGCTCCAGTTTTTCCAACACGGCTTTTTTGCTAATCTTATCTTCGGCTTCGCGGCCCTCTTCTTCAAAATGGCCGGCATCGGTAATGTTGCGTACATAGCGCACTTTGTAACCCAGGTATTGCAGGTACCTGAATAAAATATCGAAGGTTATAAAAGGCCGTGCATGGCCAAGATGGCTTTCGCCGCTTACGGTAGGGCCGCACACATACATACCAACCCTGCCAGCAGTAAGCGATGTAAAAATTTCTTTTTGGCGTGTAAGCGAATTATAAACGGTTAATTGAGACATAATTAAGTGGTGAGGTTGCTGAAAAAAATACCGGGAGTGCCAACAAAGGGGTTAACAGCAACAACAAAAACGAAAGTAGACATCCACCATGGTAAAATTTGAAGGGTAAAGATACAAGGTTGATGAGGTAAAATAGCAGCAGGCCAACAAGGTGCCGGTTAAAAAAGCGGGTTGGTTACAATGGCTTTTTTAAACTAATATCGGTTACCAGCATCAGGTGGTCGCTCAGGCCTTCGTCTACCATATCAAACTGGTGAATGAAAAAATTGGTATCGGGCAACACATAATCAATACGTAGGGTGGGTGCAAGGCCCAAATAAGTGCTGCCAATGCCCAGCGAGGTAGCCAAAAATGCATCTTGCCACTCGGCCCTTATCTGAAAGTAGGTGAAGCTGTTGGGCACGTCGTTAAAATCGCCACAAATAAGCGATGGGTATGGCGAGGCATTTAGTGCATTGCGTACTATAGTGGTTTGCACGCCGCGCCGGGTAAAAGCCCGCTTCATTTTTTGCGCAAGGCTTAGGCTGGCGTTGAGGGATTGTTCTTCGGTTCGTTTAATGGTTTCCATGCGTTCATAATCCTGTTGGGTAAACCTGAACGATTGAAGGTGGGTGGTAAATATTCGTATAGTATCGGCTTTTACAACTATGTCAGCATAAATAAGGCTTTCGCCCAGGTTGCCCGGATATTGGTATTTGCCGCTATCAACGATAGGGTACCTTGAAAAAATAATACTGCCTGCTTCATAGCCCGACGACTTTCGTTCAAAGTCGCGTGAAAAAAAGTAGTAAGGAAAATCTTTTTTAAAAAGATTGATGTTGTTTTGGGCTGTTGAATGATTAAATTCCTGCAGGCAAATAATGTCGGGTTTTTCCTGCAAAATAACCTCGGCTGCCGATACGCGGTCGGCCCGCTTTTTATAGCCTTGCTGGCTTAGCCCTTTAAAGCTTCGAATGTTCCAATCCACTAATCGCAGGTGGTTAATCTGTTTTTTTTGAACAAAGGTTTGGTTTTTATTGAAGGCAAACAGAACGCTTATTTGCTTGTAGCCCACAAGTAAAACTACCAGCGACAATAACGAAAAAAAAGGTTTAAAAACCAACCAAAAAAATACAAACAACAAAAGCAGTATTACCAGGTAGGGGGTTAACAGGCCCAAAAAACCGGTAAACCACCATGCCTGGGTATTTAAGTATGGTACAAGACACGAAAACAGAAAAATAACAGCAATAATACAGTTTAAGATGAAAAAAAAACGCCTGAACAAATTCCTGATTACTTTAACTGGCATGCGGTAAATATAATTGATTTAGATAGGTGGCAGCCGCTGGTAGCTATTGGTCTATTTGAAGGTCGGCTACCACGGGGTAATGGTCAGAAAGTGACAGGCGTGGCGAATAATATTGCCTGGTAATAATGTTTTTGGAAGTAAAAATGTAGTCGATGCGCAGGGTTGGCGATAAGGAAGAATACGTAGCACCCAGGCCGGTACCTTTTTGTAGAAACGCGTCTTTTAAATTTTGGCTGATGGTTTGGTAAGTGTACGAGGTGGGAACGGCATTTAAATCGGCGGAAAATACTACAGGTTGGGAAATACTACCTATAAATTTTTGTACCAGAGCTGCCTGTCGGGCATGCAAACGGTCGTAAAAGGCAAGCTTGGTGTAAACGGGTGCATCCCTGATAAACAAACTATCCTTGCGGGGAAAATCGGTTGGATAACGCTGTACTGGAAACAAAAACAGAGATGATAGGTGGGTGGTGGCCACCCGCACATTTTTTCCATGAAAAAGTATATTGCCGTGGATAACATATTCGGGTTGGGCCAAATTTTCGTACAAAATTTTAAAAGTATCGGTAAGCGGAAATTTTGAAAAAATGGCACAGCCAAATACAACAGATCCAAACGATAAATTGAGCGTAATATCGTTAGAGGTATAATAATATTTAAAGCCAAGGCTATCGGACAAGGTATGGATGTTTGAATAAATGGCAGCGTTGTCATACTCTACAAACTCCTGTAACAGCAACACATCGGCATTTTGTTGTTTTAAAAAATTAATCATCTTTCGTCGTACACTAAATTCTTCAGCATACCGGGCATTATTGTCAAAACTTCTTACATTCCAACTTATTACCCTTAGTGCCGCGGGGTTTTTTGAAAGCTGGTATTTTTTAGGCAGGTTAAAAGCAAGGCTGGTGGAAAAATTTTTGTACCCCGGCAATAACGCAATAAACAGTAGGGCTGCAACTTTTTTATTTACAAAAAACCAGGCTACAGCCAACAGTAAGGTAGCAACTGCCAACGGAATAAAACCTAAGGCAAAAAATGACATCAGCTTACTTTTTGCAGGGGATATGTATTGAGTAAAACAACTGGCAATAAAGGCTGCCATGACAACAATGGGCAAAGCTTTAAAAGCCAGCGAAACAAATTTTTTCATTAATAATACAATAAGTAAAAGCAATAACGTTGACCTAAGCCTGTGGCAAAAAAGCTAAATTACTGCTTAGTTCCATTCAACATCGGTCACTACCGGAAAATGATCGGAAAGGTAAAGCTGAGGCGGAAAGTACTGTAGCACATTAAGTTGTTTGCTGGCAAAAATATAATCTATCCCTAGCGTGGTAAAAAGGCCCGTAAAAGTTCGGCCTGGCCCGATGCCTTTTACCACAAAAAACTCCGTTAAGGTTACGGCAAATGGTTTGGTAGGCATAGCTGGTAGGCACACTATTAAAGTGGCCCCCACTATTAATGGATAAAAGCTTTGGTTTAAAACCTGTTTTATAAATGTTGCCTGCATTGCATGAACGCCGTTGTAATGTTGAAGCTTTTCAATGCGTGATGATTTGAGTAGAAAATCGCCGTCAATCCTTCCAAAAAAAACTTTGTCTTTGGGTGACGATCCTAATTGTAGCGATGCAAGGTGAAACGTGCTGACCCGGCACTTTTTATTGCCAACAATGCAGTGTGCATAAAATAAACTTTTGTTGTAAAGCGACCCGGTCAAAGGTATCCGCCGACAGTTTTTCAAGGGGTATTTTGAAAAAATAGCACTGCGTATCGTGGTTTCTTGTTTGGTATTTAAGGCAATAGGAGGTTTAGAAAGGATGTAATACTTATAGAAAGGCTAATCGCTTAATACCTTTAGGTTACTATAAACATTTGGGTTTAACTGTTTGTCACACTCTTGCATTAAAAGTATGTCTGCATTTATTTTTTGTAAGAAGTTGATATTTCGCGTCGCGATGCATCGGGCGCTTCGGCCCTTTTGTCGCTAGTTCTAAAACGCTCTACTTTCCACGTAGCTATGCGTATGCTACTTAAAGGTTTGGTAACTGTAAACTGCCGGGGAAGGCTAATACCAAATGAGGACTGTAAATTTTTGAGACCCAAAAGGCCGACAATGCTTACAAGGGCTACCTTTTTACAAACTAACAGCCAGGTAATTGTTAAGCAAGCCATTAAAGTCATGAAAATAGGAAAACCCAGGGCCAGAAACGTGGCAGGCCAAAAATGCACGGGGTTAATATAGTGTGTAAAAACAACTGGTTAAAAATATCGGTACCAAAATAACAGAAAGCCTGGTAAGAAAAACTACCGCAAATTTCCTCTTGGCTACAATTCTTCTTTACTTGCTTTTTTTAAAAACTCTTTTTCTTCTTCGGTAAGTAAATGGTAACCCTTTTGGTTTATTTTATCCAGCAACTCATCAACTTTTTGTTGAGTAACATGGGGGGTTTTTTCAAAAGGTTTTTGATTGGCTTTGTAAAATACCCTGTGTTTTTCGGTGTTGGAGCGGTGTTTTTTTTCAGGACTGAATAAATCATCGGTCCAGTTGGCCAATTTTATCATCCATAGGCTCCAATCATTTCCACGCTGCATTTGCCAAACAAAAACAAACCCAATAAGGCCACCTGCTACCTCGGCAGCAATAAACCCTGGCTGAGCCAAACCGTTGGTAGCAAAATGTATTAACAGAAACACAGCCGTTAAAATCCATAACGGTATACCGCCATTAATTAACGGAAATATTTTATACTTGGGCGATATGGTGGTGGTGGCAACTGCCAGGGCCATGGTGGCAGGGCCTGCACCAATTAAAGGTGATATGGTGGCTATATTGTCCCTAAGTGCAGGTATGATACTAATACTAAGCATAAAAAAAATACCCCCAAAAAACCCACCGTACAGGTATATAGGAATGATTTTGTTGTTGCCCGAAAGGTCCTGCAAAATATACCCGAAGCACCACAACCAAAGTAGGTTGCTAATTAAGGTCCAAATACTGTAGTGTGCTACCATATAGGTTAGCAAGGTCCACGGCCTTGTAAGTAATGCATTAGGGTTTGCCGGTAAGGTTACCCAGTTTAGGATATTTGAAACGAAAGCCGCTTCGGTATCGCCGGTTAGCAGGTAAATTATTTTACCAAAGTTTATTATTACAAAAATTACTGCATTTAATATAAGTAACGTTGTAAGCGAATTACCTTCTTGCCCCAAAATAAGTCTCCGGCGGCTGTTTTGTTCCATTACACTCATACCGTAAATTAAAAAATATATTTGAAATTATTTTATCTATATTAATAAAATCGCTTTCTGTTGGTTTTGTTCCACGATATTACAAGCAAAAAACCAACCAATGCACCACCAAGGTGTGCCCAATGCGCAATATTATCGCCCGCTTTATTGGCTATACCAGCGTATAGCTCGTAGCCAAAGTAAGCAAGCCCAAACCATTTTGCTTTTACCGGTACAAAAAAGTACAAGGATAAAGTGGTGTTTGGAAATAAATACACAAACGCTGCCAATATACCTGTTATAGCACCACTGGCACCTAAAGTTGCCTGGCTAATAATGTTATTTACCTCGCTACTTAACGCTGCCACTGCATTACTTCTATATAAAGTATTAACTGGCTGGCTTAAATACGCATTAAAAGCATCAATAGTTGACTGCGATGAAATTTTGTTTCCATAGTTGTTATAAAACGACATGAGCCCTTTAGGCGAAGGTGTAGCTTTTAATTGCACAAAGGCATTTAAAAGCGAGTGGGAGTCGTACCAAAGTGAGGCAAGTTGCAAAAAAGCTGCCCCAAAACCGCAAATAAAATAAAACGTTAAAAATCTTTTAGGGCCCCATAAACTTTCCAATACTGAGCCAAACATCCACAACGAAAACATGTTGAACAACAAATGCGGTATGGTGGCATGCATAAACATATGCGTAACAATTTGCCAGGGCTGAAATAAAGGCGATTTTACATGGTGAAGAGCAAAAAGATCTTCTAAATCTAATAGCCCACCGGCCTCAAACGTTTTTTGCGCAATAAATACTAATACGTTAATGATCAGCAGGTTTTTTATGATCAGGGGAAGTATTTCAAATCTGGTCGGTTTAAATTCGGTCATAAATAAAGGTTCGTTAACAAAAATAATAACATAAAGATCAGCGCAGTTTTAATTGTACCACGTTCTCAATATGCAACGTATGGGGAAACATATCTACCGGTTGAATTTTTTCTACTTGGTATTTTTCGCTTAACAAGGCAAGGTCGCGTGCCTGTGTGGCTGGGTTACAGCTTACATACACAATAATCGGTGCAGCTATTTCAAGCAGTTTTTTTACCAGCTTTTCGTGCATGCCTGCCCGTGGAGGGTCGGTAATTACTACGGTTGGCCTTCCGTGCAGGGCAAAAAAATCGTCCGTACAAATATCATTTACGTCGCCTGCAAAAAACCGGGCATGGTCAATGTTGTTTAATCCCGCGTTAATATTTGCATCGGCCACGGCTTCTTCAATAACTTCTACGCCAATTATTTTTTTTGCCTTATCGCTAACAAAAATGCCTATGCTGCCTGTGCCGCAATATAGGTCATACACTATTTGTGTGCCATCCAGTTCGGCATAGTCGCGGGCAATATTGTACAACACCTCTGCCTGGCTAGTGTTGGTTTGAAAAAACGATTTTGGCGAAATTTTAAACTGGTAATTTTCCAGTTTTTCAATAATGAACCCCTGGCCACTGTATACTATGGGTTGTTGGTCGTGTAGGCTATCGTTCCATTTTAAGTTGATGGTATACAGCAGGGTGGTAATTTCGGGAAAAGAGTCTTTAATGAACTGTAGCAGCCCTTCTTGCACCGGGGTGTCCTGGTAGCCCAACACTACATTTACCATTAGCTGACCGGTAGTAGCCAGCCTTACCAGCAGGTTGCGCAAAAAGCCGGTGTGGTTTCTAACATCGTAGTGGGTAAGGCCGTGTTGTTTACCATATTGCAAAATAGCGTTGCGTAACCGGTTGGTAGGTTCGTGTTGCAGGTGGCAGGTTTGTATGGGCACTACCTTATCAAAAAATCCACGGGCGTGAAACCCAGCCACATTCTCGTCGACAGAAATTTGTTCGTTTCCCAACTCTTCTACCGATAAAAACCGTTTGTTGGCAAACGTGTACTCCATTTTATTTCGGTATAACGTGGTTTGTTTGGCGCCTGCAATGGGTTGTATTGGAGGTAAATCAACTTTGCCAATCCGTTGTAAATTATCAGCTACCTGTTGCTGTTTATATGCTAACTGTTTTTGGTAGGGTAGCATTTGCCATTGGCAACCGCCGCATACGCCAAAGTGTTGGCAAAACGGGGTAATACGGTCGGGCGATGGTTGGTGGGTTTTTATGTTAATGCCTTGTGCCCAATCTTTACGGTTTTTTTGCAGCAAAACATCCACCAAATCGCCCGGTACAGTGTTTTCTACAAAAATAACTTTGCCATCAACACGGGCCAGCGACTTGCCTTCAGCCGCATAGCTTTCCATAAGTACCTGCGGCAAAACCACCCTTTTTCTTTTCATGCCGCAAAAATAAGCTGTGGTGGCCATTGTGTATGGCAGTTATAATAACCTGCTCACTAAAAGCTACCCTTGCGCCACCCCAAATGCAAGTTGATGGCCCGGGGTTTTTTAAAAGTTAAAAATGCCTGCAACGATATTTAAACGTACTTAAAATAAAAAAAAATCGTTGATTGCGTAGTGTCATGTTTGGCAACTCATTAATTTCAACATCTTTATAAAAAACTGGTGTAGCAGTTACACAATTGTATTTATTATGGATGTTAAATTAGCCGCCTTACGTGCTTTTGCTAATTAACATTTTAACAAAAGCAAGGTTGTTTTTATTAAGATATTTTTACTTTTAAATTGATGTACGTTTCCATGACGAAATTTTTATTTGCCTGCATAGGATTGTCTTTATTAGTTAATGCAGCGTTTGGTCAGCAAAAAACAGTAATCCCCGCCGCCTCTAAAGCTGCCACGGCCGGCTACAACATTGCCATTACTATTACTCCTTATAAAAATACGTGGGTGTTTCTTGGTTGCCATTATGGCAAATACAAAAACCTGGTAGACTCAGCATATGTGAACAATAAGGGGGAAGGCGTTTTTAAGGGAAAGCAAAAGCTACCCGAGGGCATATATTTAATGGTATCGCCCGAAAAGGCGTTGCTTTTTGAATTTTTGATGGATAAAGGACAGCAATTTTCCATTAAGGCTGATACTGCCAACCTTGAAATGGTGACCATAAAAGGATCGGAAAACAATGAAATTTTTCAGAACTATACTAAGTTTTTAGCAGGTAAGGCACCCAGGTTAAGCCAGCTGCAAAAACAACTTAATGAAGCAAATGTAAGTATGGCCGACTCTTTACAGCTTCGCGGGGAGTTAGTAAAAGGTAACGAAGAGCTGACTGTTTACCGAAACGAACTCTTAAAGAACAATGGCCAAAGCATGCTGGCCAATTTTTTTGGAGTAATGAAGCGGCCCGAAGTACCCGCTATACCAACGGTTAATGGCAAGCCCGATAGCACCTACCCCTACCGGTTTGTAAAAGAACATTGGTTTGATGGGGTTGAGTTTGACAACGAAAGCCTGGTACGCACTCCTTTTTTTGAACCCAAATTAGAAGAATATTATAAGTATTATGTGGCGCCGGAGGCCGACTCAGTAATACCTGAAGTTAATTACATGCTGCTGGTATCGCGCAGTAGCCCCGAAATGCATAAATACCTGTTGGGCAAGTTTACCGATAAATACATTAACCCTGAGTATATGGGGCAGGAGAAGGTTTTTTTGTTTTTATTTAATAATTATTTTAGCAAAGGCGACACGCTGTGGCTAAACGAAAAACAGCGTAAATATATATTTGACCGTGCCTACAGTTTAATGGCCAACCAGCTAAACGAGCCTGCAGCCGACCTGGATATGCTTGATACAGCAGGTAAAAGCAAAACATTGTACGAGGTAAAAGCGCCTTTTACCTTTATTAGTTTTTGGGATCCAAATTGTGGGCATTGCAAAGAAACCATTCCGCGTATTGATAGCATGTACAAAGCAAAATGGAAGGCATTGGGGGTAAAAGTAGTGGGCGTTAATGTAGATGAGGGTGCTAACGACGCATGGAAAAAATTTATAAGCGAATACCACTTGTTTGATTGGCTGCATATTTACCAGCCTAAAAGTAAAAAGGAACAAGAGGCAAAGAACGGAGTTGCCAACTTTAGGCAGCTATATGATGTTTTTAAAACACCCACTATGTACCTGCTTGATGACCAAAAGCGAATTATAGGAAAAATGCTTACTATTGAGCAGTTTGATGATATAATAAAAGCTAAATTAAAAGGCAAGCCAACTGCTACAAAATAACCCAAACCCCTTTGTTTTAATGAAAAAATTATTGTTGTGTTGCCTGCCGGTTTTACTGGTGTTACATGGGCAGGGCCAAACGCTTTTTACGTATGGAAAAAATACAGTGTCTAAAGGTGAGTTCATTAAAGCTTTTAATAAAAACCCGGTTGTTGAGGGCGAGCGAAAAGCCGCTTTAAAGGAGTACCTAAACCTGTACATTAACTTTAAGTTAAAGGTGCAGGCTGCTTACGATGCCAAATTGCAGGACGACGCAGTACAGATTGCCGAACTGCAAAACTTTAAGTTACAGATAGCCGAAAACATAATGAACGATGAGGCCAACATAAGCCTTCTGGTTCAGGAGGCTTTTGACCGCAGTCAAAAAGACATACACCTGGGGCAAATATTTATTGAGGTGCCTGTTGGCGGCGACACTACCGAGGCTTACAAGCGTATTAATGTTGCTTACAACCAGTTAAAACAAGGTAAAGATTTTTTTGCGGTAGGTAATGATTACACCAACGACCAATATACCCTTGAGGCGGGCGGCGACCTTGGATTTATTACCGTATTTACCCTTCCACACCTTTTTGAAAACGTTGCTTATCAAACACCTGCAAATACTTTTTCGGTTCCTTTCAGGTCAAACCTTGGGTATCATATTTTTAAAAATATTGAAGATCGCAGCCCGTTCGGAAAACGGAAAGTGGCGCATATTTTACTGGCACTTCCACCGGTAGCAACCACCAGCGAAAAACTACAGGCTGCCCAAAAAGCCGACTCAGTGTATGCCTTATTAAAAAAGGGAGGAAATTTTGGTGAAATGGTTAGGGCAATAAGCAACGATGTGGCCAGCATAAACAGCAATGGTGTTTTAAAAGAATTTGGCATTGGAGAATACAACCCGGCATTTGAAAAACAAGCCTTTAGCCTAACTGAACCTGGCCAGTTATCGGCTCCTTTTGAAAACGGTGCCGGTTATCATATACTGCAACTGGTTGAAGTTTTGCCTGTAGGTACCGACCGTACCAATATTGAAGCAATGGCCGAAATGCAGGAGAAAATAGCCCGAAGCGAACGCCTTTTACTTGCAAAGAGGATAATGATTGACAGGCAAATGAAACAAATAGGTTATACCCCTGTTGCCATTGACAGGGCTACTTTGTGGAAATTGACCGATACTTTAATGCAAAGTAAAACAAGGTTAGTAGCAGGTGTTACTGATAAATCCATTTTGTTTTCGTTTGCTAAGCAAAAATTTTCAGTTGCCGATTGGGTAGCCCATGTACAATTAATAAAATCAGATGGTGTTCAACCCCAAAACAGTACTTACGACCAGCTGTTAAACGACTACGTACAGTTGTCGGCTACGGATTATTACCGCAACCATCTTGACGATTATAGCGGGGAGTATAAGCAGCAGGTAAAAGAATTTAAAGATGCCAACCTGCTTTTTGGTATTATGGATACCAATGTATGGAGTAAGGCCAATAACGATAGTGCCGGCTTGCAGGCATACTATGATAGCCATAAACAAAAATTTATTTGGAACCCCAGTGCCGAAGTATTGGTAGTAACCTGTAGCAACAAAAGCGTGGTAGAGGAAATACAGCAAAAGCTACAGCTCAACCCCAACAACTGGAAGGTGATAGTAGAAAGCTATGCCAGCCAGGTAGTGGCCGACAGCGGCCGGTACGAGTTTGGGCAATTGGCTGTAATTGACCGTACCAGGTTTACAAAAGGGTTGTTGACCGCCCCTGTAAACAACCAGGCCGATAATTCGGTTACTTTTAATTACATATTTAATGTGTACAACGGTGGCGAGCCCCGCACTTTTGACGATAGTAAAGGCCTGGTAATTAGCGATTATCAATTGGTGCTTGAGCAAAAATGGATTGCTGTTTTAAAAAAGAAATACCCTGTAAAAGTGAATATGCCTGTTTTTAATACCATAAAATAAAAACCGGGGGCTGCAACAGTAACCCCCGGCCATCTTTTTTTAAAAGTATATTTTACACAAGGTCTTTTACTACGTTCCAAATAACTTTTGGTTTGCCAAGCGTGTAATAGTGCAATACTGGAACGCCAAATTGTTTAAGCTCCTTACTTTGCTGCAATAACCATTCAGTGCCCACCAGTTCAACATCTTCGTCGGTTTTGCATTTCAATACCTCGGTGCTTAGCTCGGTTGGTATATCTACATGAAAAATACGAGGTAAAATGGTTAACTGTTTTTTGCTGCTAAGCGGCTTGAGACCCGGTATAATAGGCACGTTAATATCCATTTTACGACAGGCTGCCACAAAATCGAAAAACTTTTGATTGTCAAAAAACATTTGCGTCATTATATAGGCGCCGCCCGCATCTACCTTTTCTTTTAGCATACGCATATCCATTTCAAGGTTTGGTGCTTCAAAATGTTTTTCGGGGTAGCCAGCCACCCCAATACAAAATTTGGTTTTGCCACCATTCCTTATATCATCATCTATATACACACCGTTGTTCATATCAACAACTTGCTTTAGCAGGTCAATAGCAAATCCATGCCCACCAATTTCGGGTTGAAACGATGCTTCGCTCTTATCTGCATCGCCCCTAAGTACCAGCACATTGTCAACATCTAAAAAGTTTAGGTCAATCAATGCATCTTCTGTTTCGCGTTTGGTAAAGCCGCCACAAATAAAGTGAGGAACCGCATCTACTTTATAATGGTTCATTATTGCTGCACAAATACCTACTGTACCAGGGCGCTTCCGAACTTCCACTTTATCAAAGGTGCCGTCGCTTTTGCGTTTAAACATGCTTTCGCTGCGGTGGTAGGTAACATTTATCCACGATGGTTTAAACTCCAGCAGGGGGTCAAGGTGGTCGTAGATTGAATTAATGCTTTTACCCTTAAGTGGTGGCAATACTTCAAACGAAATAATGGTTTCTTTAGCCTGGTTAATGTGGTCGATTACTGTCATTAATATTTTCTTGAAAATGCAAAAATAAAGTACCCGTATCAAATTTTAAGTAATTGATATAGAAGCGTATCAAAATAAGCCCTATTCTGTTACTAAACTTTATGCGGAAGTTGGCATAATAACACACCATTTGGCAAATGGTTATTGTATGCCTGTTAGAAATCTATTTTTCTATGCGGTTTTAAATTAACCAGCCGACTTTGGTTTACTATGTATGGTTGCGTGGCTTTTTGCCGCCCGTTTACTACCAGGTAAAGGCATTGTATTTTGTTAAAGAATTGCCTCCTGGTAATGTTTAATTATCTGTTAGCACGCGTGGTTTGTTGCAGGTTAACATGAGTATTCACTTACTTTTGTCAAAACACTTTTGTATTGAGCCTGGTCATTCACACTAAAAACCTTATTAAAAGCTACCGCAACCGCACCGTGGTAAACAATGTGTCGGTAAATGTTAGGCAGGGCGAAATTGTAGGGTTACTGGGGCCTAATGGTGCAGGTAAAACCACTACTTTTTATATGGTAGTAGGCCTTATTAAGCCCGACAAAGGCGATGTGTACCTTAACGACCTGAATATTACCAATTTGCCTATGTACAAAAGGGCGCAAATGGGTATTGGTTATTTACCGCAGGAGGCAAGTGTTTTTAGAAAACTTACGGTAGAAGACAATATTAAGGCAGTATTGGAAATGACCAAACTAACCCGCAAGGAGCAGCGGATAAGGGTAGATGCATTAATTGAAGAGTTTAACCTGCACCACGTACGCAAAAATAATGGCGATAGCCTTAGCGGTGGCGAACGGCGCCGTACCGAAATTGCCCGTGCTCTGGCCGTTGACCCCAGGTTTATTTTGCTCGATGAACCTTTTGCTGGCGTAGACCCCATAGCGGTAGAAGACATTCAAACAGTAGTAGCCCGGTTAAAGTACCGCAATATTGGTATTTTAATTACCGATCATAATGTAAACGAAACGCTGTCCATTTGCGACAGGGCCTACCTGCTTATTGAAGGCAAAATATTTGAAACAGGCACGGCCGAAGAGTTGGCTGGGAATGAACAAGTACGCAAATTATACCTCGGTACTAATTTTGAATTAAAGCGTAAAGACTGGATCATTGATATGGAACGCGATAGCGCGTTACAACGCTCGGCGGCCAAAGCCGCACCGCTTGAACCTTAAATTTTTGCCGGGTAGCAAATGTTCAAAATGTTTTTCTTCCAAAAAATATTTATTTTATTAATCTTGTAATAATTATACATGGGCTATTGTTTATACATAACGGTTCACTCATTAATTTGCTCATATTGAAATGAAATTATTAAGCCCCGCCATATCGCGTTTAGCCCGGTTACGTTTGTGGAAAATTGATCACTGGATCAATCATCCTGTTGAGGCCCAAAGGCAGGTATTGCAACACCTTATTACATCGGCCCAGTACACCGAAATTGGGCGCAAGTACAACTTTGACCAATTATTTACTATACGCGGTTTTAAGCAAACCGTGCCAATACACGACTACGACGACCTTAAACCGTACATTGAAAGGTTAATGAATGGCGAAGAAAACCTGCTTTGGAACACACCGGTAAATTGGTTTGCCAAAAGCAGCGGTACTACAAACGATAAAAGTAAATTTATTCCCGTAACCGACGAAAGCCTGGAGGAAACGCACTTTCAGGGCGCAAAAGATATACTAACCCTTTATTACAACTTTAACCCCGAAAGCGATTTGCTTATGGGTAAGGGGTTGGTAATTGGGGGAAGCCACCAGGTAAATAAATTAAACGAAGAAAGCCAGTATGGCGACCTAAGCGCTGTACTAATGCAAAACACCCCGTTTTGGGGCCACTGGTTGCGCACCCCCGAGCTTTCTATTGCATTAATGGACGAGTGGGAAGACAAGATTGAAGTGATGGCACAAACCACCATGCTTGAAAATGTAACGAGCATAAGTGGCGTACCAACCTGGTCGCTGGTGTTAATTAAACGTATTTTACAATTGTCGGGTAAGGAAACGTTGAAAGAAGTTTGGCCTAACCTTGAGCTGTACATACATGGTGGCGTATCGTTTACCCCTTATCGCGATCAGTTTAAAAAGCTGATAGGCGGCCACATTAATTATGTTGACCTGTACAATGCCAGCGAAGGGTTTTTTGCTGCGCAGGATAATCCAAACGAAGAGGGCATGCTATTATTTTTGCAGCATGGTATTTTTTACGAGTTTATGCCAGCAGAACAATATGGACTACCATGTGCAGACACCGTTGGACTTGACTTAGTTGAATTAGGAAAAAATTATGCGATAGTAATAACTACTAACGGTGGGCTATGGCGTTACCTGGTGGGCGATACTGTTCAGTTTACCTCGCTTTTTCCCTTTAAAATAAAAGTGACCGGTAGGGTAAAACATTTTATTAATGCTTTTGGTGAAGAGTTAATAATTGATAATTCCGACAAGGCGATAGCCATTGCCTGCGAAAAAACGGGCGCCTCGTTTAACGACTATACAGCCGCGCCAATTTATTTTAGCGAAAAAGAAAATGGGAGCCATGAATGGCTGGTTGAGTTTGAAGTAGAACCTGCTGACCTTGGGCTGTTTACCTTTGAGCTTGATACTGCACTTAAAAATATAAATAGCGACTACGAGGCAAAACGCCATAGAGATATTGCATTGCATATGCCCATTGTGCGCCCTGTTTCGCGTGGGCTTTTTAACAACTGGCTAAAAAGCAAAGGAAAACTTGGCGGGCAGCATAAAGTTCCGCGCCTTAGCAATAACAGAGAGTATGTTGAGGAAATACTTGCCTTTATGCAGCCAAAGCTGTAAACCACAGGCCGACCCCATTGCCCGGGCCATGATATGCGTAGTGACAATACCCCAAACGCTTTTTTTTTTACAATTAAAAAAACCGGGTAGTTAAAATAAACTTTCCAATTAATTTGTAAGGTAATTAGCTGGTTTTAACAATTATTAACACTGCCTAAATTTTACGCAATATGAAGTTATTAGAAAATAAAGTAGCCATAATAACCGGCGCAAGCCGCGGTATTGGCGAAGCAGTAGCACTAAAGTTTGCCGAACATGGCGCAATCATTGCCTTTAGTTATGTTAGCAGCGACGAAAAGGCGATGGCGTTAGAAGAACGGCTAAAAACCCTTGGCGTAAATGCCAAAGGCTATAAAAGCAATGCCGGCGAGTACGAGGCCTGCGAAACGATGGTAGCCAAGGTATTAAAGGAGTTTGGAGCTATTGATATTTGCGTAAATAATGCTGGTATAAGTAAAGATAATTTACTGCTGCGCATGACCCCCATGCAGTGGGACGATGTAATGCAGATTAACCTTAAGAGCGTTTTTAATATGACCAAGCAGGTTATTAAACCTATGATGAAGGCCCGCAAAGGCAGCATTATAAATATGAGCTCAATTATTGGTGTACGTGGCAATGCAGGGCAAAGCAGTTACGCAGCCAGTAAGGCCGGTATTATTGGCTTTACCAAATCAATAGCGCTTGAACTGGGTAGCCGTAACATTAGGTGCAATGCCATTGCGCCCGGTTTTGTTGAAACCGACATGACCAGTTATTTAAACGAAGGCGATGCAGGAAAATCTTTTAAAGAAAAAATACCTTTAGGCCGTTTTGGCAAGGGTGCCGAAGTAGCCGATGCATCACTTTTTTTGGCATGCGACATGAGCAGTTATATAACCGGCCAGGTGCTAAGTGTTTGTGGAGGTTTAAATACATAGGGTTATAAAAAGCAATGCATTAGATAACCTGTGTAAGGCTGTTTTACGTTTATAGCAACAACTAAAAGCCGGTTGTACCTTTTGTTATGCCATAATAGATAATTGTTGTAACAGTGAGGAAAGACCGGGTCAGATTTATTTTTTTAATGTTTCCGCTATTTGGAACAATCAATGCTTAATATAAAATCAATAAACAGGACTGAGTAAAATTACCTGTGGTATAGGAGTACGAGGCCTGTCCTACTGCCAGCCCGGCGAAAAAATTGTGGCAGGACGTTAGCCGGGCGGGCAACAAGTAATGAAAACAGCAATAAAGCCCGGTGCCAAAATTTTAGAACCAGATTATGGATCATCAATGTTTTTTTATAATATAACTACAGGCAGCACTAATAATACTAATACTATATTTGTGTTCCTTATGTTACAAAAAAATATAATAGGTATTTTTATGCTCTTGGTTTTTGTATTGCAGATGATTTCTGCAGTTCAAATTATGCAACAATTACTTACGCATCAACTAACCGAAGAACCTATAACAGGCGTCACGGACAATGGGTTTTCGCTTTATATTGATAATGCTGATTTTACAGAGACGACCATTTTTGGTCAAAATTTCTCTCAATTACACCCTTGCTTTATGTGTAGGCATTTGTGCCTGGCGGGTGCTATTAAGGTGCCTGTTAACCACGCAGCTTCTGTGGTAGCCCAACCTCCTGACTGTTTACAATTGCAGGCCACACTCATTTTTTTTACATGGGTTTCTTAATTAATTGTTTGGATGAAAAAATTTTTTGAAAACGTAGGAGCCGATTTTTCTGCTTCTGTAGTGGTTTTGTTAGTGGCTATTCCGTTATGCCTGGGTATTGCCCTTGCTTCGGGTGCCCCTTTGTTTTCGGGTATTATAGCAGGTATAATAGGCGGTATTGTGGTGGGCGCTTTAAGTGGTTCGCACATAAGCGTTAGTGGCCCTGCCGCCGGGTTAACGGTAATTGTGTTAACGGCCATTAGCCAGTTAAAACAATTCGATATTTTTTTTCTTGCCGTGGTATTGGCAGGCGTAATACAAATAGTTTTAGGTTTTGTAAAAGCGGGCGTAATTGGCGATTATGTGCCCAACAGTGTTATAAAAGGCATGCTGGCAGCCATTGGTCTGATACTTATTTTAAAACAAATACCCCACCTGGTAGGGTTTGATTCTGATTTTGAGGGCGACCAATCGTTTAGCCAAAACGATAATGAAAATACGTTTACGGCCATTTTTGATGCATATAATTACATTACCCCCCTGGCCGCTATCATAGGTGTATTATCTATTTTTATATTAGTGTTTTGGGAGTGGCGGTTTATTAAAAACATCAGTTTTTTAAAAATGGTGCCGGCACCTTTAATTGTGGTAGTGGTAGGCGTTTTATTAAATATATACTGCCAAACCATATACCCCTCCTGGGTGCTGGAGCAAAAACACCTGGTAAACCTGCCAGTATCGGGTAGCGCTGCTGAGTTTTTTAGCTTTTTCACGTTTCCTGATTTTAGTGCTATTGCCAACCCCCTAGTTTGGAAAGCCGCAGTAACCATTGCAGTGGTAGCAAGTTTAGAAACGTTATTGGGTATAGAAGCCTCCGATAAAATTGACCCTTTTAGGCGTGTAACTCCGGCTAATCGCGAATTAAAGGCGCAAGGCGTAGGCAATATGTTATCGGGCCTGATAGGCGGCATACCGATCACATCGGTTATTGTGCGTAGCTCGGCAAATGCATTGTCGGGTGCAAAGTCAAAAATGTCCAGCATTTTACATGGCTGTTTAATGTTGTTGTTTGTAATGTTAACGCCCGGTTTACTAAACCTTATACCCCTGTCGGCCCTGGCTGCGGTGCTAATATTTACCGGGTATAAACTGGCGAAGGTTACATTGTTTATATCGTTTTACAAAAAGGGATGGGATCAATTTGTACCGTTTGTAGTAACCATTGTGGCCATTTTATTTACCGACCTGCTGTCGGGTATTGTAGTAGGCATAATGGTAGGCTTGTTTTTTATGATACGTAGCAACTTTCGATCGTCGGTTTTTGTGGTAAGTGATCAAAACAACTACCTGGTAAGGTTACGCAAGGATGTATCTTTTTTAAATAAACCTATTATAAAGTATAAGTTAGAAGAAGTGCCTGCAAACTCCTTTGTATTAATAGATGCTACCAGGGCCGATTTTATTGACAAGGATATAATTGAAGAAATTAATAATTTTTGTAAACATGCACATTTAAAAAACATAAGGGTAGAAATAAAACGCAGCGAGTTTAACCCTATGCACTTGTTGTTTCATGAACCCGTATTAATTTAACCATATGAAAATTTACGAAAAACTACTATTGGAAAACAGGGCCTGGGCACAGGAAAAAGTAACAGAAGACCCTGAATTTTTTTCTAGGCTTGAGTACATTCAAACCCCTAAGTTTTTGTGGATAGGTTGTAGCGACAGCCGTGTACCTGCCAACGAAATTACGGGTACACAGCCCGGCGAAATATTTGTGCATCGCAACATTAGTAACCTGGTAATTAATACTGACGTAAACCTGCTTAGCGTATTGGATTACGCCGTTAGAGTGCTAAAAGTTGAGCATATAATTGTTTGTGGCCATTACGGCTGCGGTGGTGTTAAAGCTGCTATGACCAATACCGATTTTGGACAGGTGCTTAACATGTGGCTGCGCAACATTAAAGATGTGTACCGCTTGCACCGCAAGGAATTGGATCAGTTGACCGATATGGATAAACGGACCGATAGGCTAATTGAACTTACCGTTAGGGAACAGGTAATGAACCTTGCCAAAACTTCTATAGTTCAAAAGGCATGGAAAGAAGAGAGAAGACCCCACTTGCATGGCTGGGTGTACAAATTAGGCGACGGAATAATAAATCCTATTATGGAAATGAACTTCGATACCGACATAGATGATATTTACTCCTATGAAGAAATTTAAATGACTATCGTCAATCTGGTTTTGATATTTTGGAACCGGGCTTTACAGCAGTTTTTATTAGTCGTTGCCCGCCGGCTAACGCCCCGCCATAATAATTACGTTGGGCTTGCAGGCGATTGGCCGTTGCACTCTTGCCGTTGGTAATTTTATTCAGCCTTTTTTATAATGATTTTATATGTAGCATTGCGTATACCAAATAAAGGATAGTCAATAAAATTTAGTAATTCCCCAAAACGCACTAAACGACTTATTCGTAATGTTTATTTTGTCTTTTTTGTTTTGCATTGCCCAACCTTCGTATTTATTTTTTGCGGCTTTCAAGGTAGTGGTGCCAAAGTAGGTAAGTGGCTATAGTGCGGTATGGCCTCCATTGGTCCGCTATCTGCATTATTGTGCCATGGCTTGCATTGTCGGGTAGTTTTTTTACTATTTTAATACTTTTGATAAGGGCCAGGTCGCCCAGCGGAAAATGGTCGCAACGGTGGAGAGACATCATTAAAAATACATCTACCGTCCAGTTACCAATGCCGTTCACTTTTGTTAAAATGATTCTAACCTCATCGGCGGGCGCATTGGCCAGTTTGCTTATCACAATTTGTTTGTTTAAAAATGCATTGGCCAGCGACCTGGTATATTTTATTTTCTGGCGGCTGAAATAGCATGCCTTTAATTCTTCGTCGGTTAGGGCAAGTATATTTTTAGGCGAAATAAGCGGAAGCTTTTGCTGAAGTTTTTGCAAAGCGGCCATGGCCGAAGCAAGCGATACCTGCTGTTCCAATATAAAATGAATCAGTCCTTCAAACGACGGTTTACGGTGCCAATAAGGGGGGTAACCATATTGGTCTATTATTTTTTTTAAGTCTTCATCGGCCGCGGCCAACGTATTACAAATATTGTAAAAGGTGCGTTTATTAAACCGGTCTTTTTGTGCCATTTAAAAAAAGTAGGGTTAAAATCAGGCCTTGTCTTTAAAATTTTCAATAAATGTTTTGCTTTCTTTACTTAAAATCAGGCGTCCGCTTATGGCTGCCCGCTCCTTTAAAAGCTCATCCCAATGTTCCGTTCCTTTCCAAAATATCTTTTTTAGTTCGGCCATAGCTTCGGGATTGCTGCCTGCAAGGTGATTGCTTAACCGGGTTATTGAGTCGTCCATACTGTCAACATTGGGGTGCAATTCGGCAAACAGTCCTTTTTTTCGGGCCCAGTCGCCATTTCGCCAAAGGTGTGCATCAATAGTTAACTGGCTAAATGCCGATAAGCCTATTTTTCGTTCAATGGCTGGTCCAACCACAAATGGCCCTATACCCAAAGCCAGTTCGCTAAGTTTTATATCACTTCCCTCAAGTGCAATAGTGTAATCGCCTGCTGCCGCAATGCCCACGCCGCCTCCAACGCATTTACCCTGCACCCTCACAATTACAAATTTTGGCACTTTTCGCATGGCGTTTATTACATTACTGAAACCGGTAAAAAACGCCGCTCCATCTTTTTGGCTGGTAATGGCAGCCAGCTCATTAAACGATGCGCCCGAACAAAACGCCTTATCGCCTGCCGATTTAATTATTATTACGTGGGTTTGCTGGTTTAGCCCCTCGGCATGTATGGTTTGCACCAGGGCATTAAGCATGGCACCAGGTAGTGAGTTGCTTTGCGGATGAAAAAACTCGATGGTTACAATACTATGGTCCCGTTCGGTTTTTACATATCCACCTTGTATTTCAATAAGCATAATGTTTCCCTTTTATTGTTATTGTTTTTTTATCATGGTTAAAATCGTGGCTACCCCGGTTATTTCGCTGTCGCCGTCAAGTATTTCAACATACCATTTCACAATACCTTTTTCAATTTCATCGCCGCGTTTTATGTCTTCAGGCTTTTCGGCAATGCGTTTGTCCTGTTCCAGTTTTTCTTTGCATGTAAATCTTATATAAATCTCGTTTCCGGCATATACGGGTTTGGTAAAACGCAATTCATCAATACCATAATTAAGAAGTACGGGGTTTTTATCGTAGCTATCAACAAACAACCCCGCCGCAATGCTCATAATAAAGTACCCATGGGCTACCTGTTGCTCAAACATGGTTCCGGTAAAATCAGTATTGGCCAGGTGGGCATAAAAATGATCGCCACTAAGGTCAGCAAAACGATTAATATCATCGGTAGTTACCAGCCTTTTTTCGGTCACTATCTGGTCGCCTATTTCCAGTTCTTCAAAATATTTTTTAAAGGGATGTTGGCCCGGGTTTTTACCCGTTGCGCCCGGCTGGTAAACATTAGTAATGGCTGTTATCATATTTGGCGAGCCCTGAATGGCAACCCGCTGCATATAATGTTTTACACCGCGAACGCCGCCCATTTCCTCCCCACCACCGGCCCGGCCCGGTCCTCCATGCACCAGCATAGGCAAAGGGCTTCCATGGCCGGTACTTTCTTTGGCGCACTCGCGGTTTAAAACCAGTATGCGCCCATGATGAGTGGCTGCACCAAGTACAAACTGCCGGGCAATAATGCTGTTGTTGGTAACCACACTGCACACCAGCGATCCCTTGCCCCGCCTTGCCAATTCTATTGCATCACTTTCGGTATTGTACGGCATTAAGGTGCTTACAGGTCCAAAAGCTTCGGTGGTATGTACCGTGTCGTTTTTAAACGGACGATCATTCAACAATAGTAATGGCGATAAAAATGCACCCGTGTTTTTATCAGCATCTACCAGGGTAAAGTCGTTCATGTTACCATAGACAATACTGCTGCTTTCCATTAATTTGTTTACCTGCTGCATTACTTCTTCCACCTGCGTTTTAGCGGCAAGGGCGCCCATTTTTACTTTTTCGTTGCGCGGGTTGCCAATGATGGTTTGGGATAACATTTTACCAAGGTCAATCTGTACATCTTCCAATTTATTATCGGGTACAAAAATGCGACGGATAGCTGTGCATTTTTGGCCTGCTTTCACAGTCATTTCTTTTCTTACTTCTTTTAAAAACAACCCCCACTCGGGCATACCGGGCTCCACATCGTTACCAAGTACAATACAGTTAAGGCTGTCGGCCTCCATGTTAAAGGGCACGTTTTCGGCTTGTATTTTTTGCTGCATTTTTATCTTTAAACCAGTTTCGGCCGATCCCGTAAACGTGATCACATCCTGCGAGGTTACATATTGTAATAAGTTTCCGGCGCTTCCACAAATCAATTGCAATGCACCCATGGGCAAAATACCCGATGCATCAATTTCTTTAACTACCGCTTCGGTTAAAAAGCTGGTAACTGTAGCAGGTTTTACTACGGCGGGTACACCCGCCAACAGGTTTACCGCAATTTTTTCAAGCATGCCCCATACCGGAAAATTGTAGGAATTAATGTGTATGGCCACCCCTTGTTTCGGTACAAGAATATGTTGGCCCATAAAAGTGCCGTTTTTGCTTAGGTTGTGGTTTTCGCCATCAAGGCAAAAGGTTTCGTTGGGAAATTTGCGGCGCAGCGATGCGTTGGCAAACAAGTTGCCTATTCCCCCTTCAATATCTATCCAGCTATCTACCCTGGTAGCACCGGTGCAGTAGCTTAGCTCGTAAAATTTTTCTTTTTTATCCAACAAGTAAAGCGCAAGGGCTTTAAGCATTAAGCCCCGTTGGTGAAACGTTATTTTACCAAGCGCTTCGCCACCCGTTAAGCGTGCAAATGCAAGGATAGCTTCAAAATCGAGTCCCTGGCTGGTAGCGGCTGCAATAACGCCCCCGGTTACCGCATCTGTTAGTATTTGCCCATCGCCATCGCCTGTTATCCATTTGCCGGTAACATAATTTTCCAATTTTTCCATCTACACAATTGTTTTTTCAAAACTAACAATTGTTAGTGGTTTTATATTTAACCATTTGGTACGTGCCGCAGTGTCAAAACACCTTACCTGTGGCAAATTAAACCTCAACCAATTATTTTTTTTGCCGGTCATTTTAGCCTTATTAATTCGGCCGTTGCCCAACCCACTGCCTGCTACACTAATGTTAGCCGGGCGGGGCGTTAACCGGGCGGGGCGCCGCTGCAATGCATCGGAGTACTGTAGTGTTTCTGGTAGCTTTTTCATTTTAAATGACTATCCGCAATCTGGTACTAATATTTTGGAACCGGGCTTTATAGCTTTTTTTATCTGTCGTTGCGTCCTTTAGATTGCTGGTAATTTTATTCAGCCTTTTTTATCCTTATTTTATATTTAGCATTGAGTGTACGAAATAACGGATAATCATTTCATTTTGCAGGTTTGAATGCATTTCAGTCTATCGGTCAATGACTTCTAACTATAAAAACAAAGTGTGTATAATACTAAAATAGGGTAATGAAGAAGGATTTCGATTAGGTGCAAAATCGAATTTACCAGTATTACGTAACAGGAAGTTTATAAATGACAAGGCTTTTGTATAGTTAATCACAACGGGACGCGGTTACCGCCCTTTTGATTTAGAAAAGGTCGATAGCTTCCGTCGCTTAAATAAAAATGTCAACGTATACAACAATACCCCAGTTACACGGGTAGCGGTCTAAAAACCTTTGTAAGCGTCTTATAATTTAGTGGTTCATTCGTTTGGAGATCTCGCCCGTGAGGCCTTCTAAAATTTCGTTTACCGAACCCTCGCCGGGTACGGCTATTACTTTTTCAAATTTTTTGTAGTGGTCGGCAACGGCAGATGTGTATCTGTGGTATTCCACTATCCTCGCCCTTATCACTTCCTCGTTATTATCGTCCGTTCTTCCGCTGGTTAAACCGCGATTGAGTAATCTTTTAACTAATTCTTCTTCGCTTACCTGTAGCGATAATACAATGCCTATTTCAGTATTTTTTAATTTTAATAGTTTGTCAAGTGCCCGTGATTGGGCCTCTGTTCGGGGAAAACCGTCAAACAAAAAACCCTTGGCAAGTGGGTTGTTATCCAGGGCTGTGCTAATCATTCCTATCACCACTTCGTCGGGTACCAACTGGCCTTTATCCATAAAATTTTTCGCCTCCAAACCAAGTGGAGTTTGGCTGGCAATTTCGGTGCGCAACAAGTCGCCGGTCGATAGGTGCTTCAACTTGTATTTCGCTATCAGCTTTTCACTTTGTGTACCTTTACCACTACCGGGAGGGCCAAATAAAATTATATTAAACATACTTGATTACAAACCTTAAATGAGCAACAAATATAGGGTTTGGCAATAAGATTTCATTTAACACTTGTTAGTATTAATTGTATCAAATTCAAATAATAACCGTAATTATTATACAGCTATAACCGCAGCCAACCTATTGGTTGCGTCAATTGTTAATAGTAGGCAGTCAATCAACCATAATCATAACCGGCATAGTTGTTTTATATAAAACTGATAAATCAATCAAAAGATGGAAAATGCAAAACATAACCCCCATTACTCAATAACCAATAGCGAAAAAGTTGAAGTAAGTGATGAGGAATGGAAGAAAATATTATCGCCTGATGTATATAAGATAGCCAGGCAAAAAGGTACAGAAAGACCCGGAACCAGTGAGTTTGAACATTCAAAAGAAGTTGGCACCTATTATTGTGGTGCTTGTGGCAATGCGTTATTTAAAAGCGATACCAAGTTTGAAAGTGGATGCGGATGGCCAAGTTTTTATGAAGCCATAAGCAAAGAATCAATAATTTATACCCCCGACAATAGCCATGGCATGCGACGTACCGAGGTTCAGTGTGGCCGTTGCAAGGCCCACCTTGGTCATTTGTTTGAAGACGGTCCTAAACCTACCGGGTTGCGGTACTGCATTAACGGGGTGGTGTTGGATTTTGCCAAAGCACAGGAAGCACAAAAAAATTACAACCAGCAATAGTGGCTGGTAATAAAGACGGAATTGACAATCATTTTTTCGCAAAAAGTGGTGAGGTGCATGTTGTTACCAGCTATGAAAAGTCAATAGTTTGTCAGGGTTTGAAAGCTCAGTATGCGCGGCAATTGGGGTAGTACCATGGCTTTCATTACTTAAAGAACGAATTACAAAACCCACTTATAAAGTATGAGGCACCCAATAATTTATTGTTGTTAACTACCATTAACAGCCTGCATTATGGTGGTATAGCTTACCAAAACTGACCTATGATGTTTGTGAAATAGAGCTGCTGTGTCTGTTGCCCATTCCCGGCAGCCTGGCATTACCCCTTTATTGGTTAACCCTTTGTGAAAGTTTGCTAAACAACATTAACCTAAAATAATGGTGTTAGACACGCTTATAAGGCAAATACCCGCCACAAAGTTGTATGCCAAACCTGGGTTTTTAATTACCGAACCCTATTACCATAACCCATTAAAGGGGGTGGTTTTTTGCAAAAATCGTTACTATGATTGATCAGCAAGTTGCTCACTAAATTTTTTTAGAATGATGTTTTCAATAACGACCGGGTAATGTTTATACTCCAATGCGTGTACTTTTTCGGCGAGCTGTGCTGCGTTATCTCCCTTTAAAACCGGACACGTTGCCTGGAATATCACCTTGCCATGGTCATATGCTTCATCAACAAAATGAATGGTGATGCCGCTTTCGGGCTCACCAGCTATTATTACTGACTCATGCACTTTTGCTCCATACATGCCTTTGCCGCCAAATTTTGGCAAAAGGGCCGGGTGAATATTTATGATGTTACCAATATAGGCTTGCACCAGGTTATCGGGTACCTTCCATAAAAAACCTGCTAAAACAATAAAGTCAATCTGTGCCTCGCGTAAAGTGTTTATGAAACTTTCGCCTTCGTAAAATTGATGACGGTCAATGGTCATTGTGTTTATGCCATGGTCCATCGCAAGCCTCAGTGCACCGGCGTTTGGTTTATTACTTACTAATAGCCTGGTGTTAACCTTGGGATGATTTTTAAAATATGCAATGATCTTGTTTGCATTGCTTCCTGCACCTGATGCAAATATGGCTATGTTGGTTTTTTTCAACTTTTTGATCTTTAAAAATGGTTTTAACAATAAGCTGGCATAAAGGTGTAACAGATAGCAAAAGGGAAGTAATTTTTTTTAACATAATTCATGAAATGCTACGACTGATGCAAAAAGATAGAAAATAGAAATAATGAAAAAGTATATATATATCAAAAAGGTTGTTGACTATTATTAAAGCATAATTGTTAAACAGTATCAAATGCCATTTAAATTAAGTTGAACCTTCCTGAGCATTTTACTCCTTTTTTCTTATACAAGCAAGGCTCAAATAAATATAACCCGCATAAAAGGTTTAGTGGCACTTTTTTTTTAAATTGCTACTTAGGCAAAATCAGCGGTAATAATTTCGATTTTTGAGCTTACAAATTAATGACAAAAGGATTTGTTTAAATGTAAAAATCGCATCAAATTCAATCAGGAAGTGGTAAAATTTTTTTAAACATGTTGATATTATGTCAACAACCTACCATAAATTTGCACTCATTCCAGGAGATTTTTCCACATCAAAGCACAACTTTTTGTGTATATGATTAAGCAGAGCAGTATATCGAATTTGTTGTTTTTAGTTTTTACGGTTGGGATTTTATTGGTAGGTAGTACGGGTGTAATGGCGCAGGATGGTAAAGCGTTATTTAGTCAAAACTGCGCATCGTGTCATAACGTTCATAAAGATCTTACTGGTCCGGCATTGGCTGGTGTGGAAGAAAGATGGCCTGAAAAAGACAAATTATATGCCTGGATCAGGAACAACCAGGCATTAATTAAAACCGGCTATCCCTACGCTGTTACGCTTTATAACAAGTGGAATAAAAGTGCCATGAATCTGTTTCCCAATTTAACTGACGGGGAAATAGATGCAATGTTGGCTTACATTAAAACAGTTCCTGATCCGGCAACACAAGTGCCTACTACTGTAGATGGTACCCCTGCCCCGGAAGGTGACAACACCTTATTGTTTGGTATTTTAACGCTGATACTTGCTGTAGTTGCTCTTATTTTATTACAGGTAAATAGTAATCTCAAAAAATTATCTGACGATAAAGAGGGTACACCTGCTTTTGAGCCGGTACCTTTTTATCGTAACAAAGCATACATCGCTATTTTAACCATGATATTGTTTATGATTGGTGGATATGCTACCGTTACAGGTGCAATGAACCTTGGGCGATCGCAGAAATATGAGCCGGAGCAACCAATTTATTATTCACACAAAATACACGCAGGTGTTAACCAAATAAACTGTTTGTACTGCCATGGCGGTGCGCAGGAGGGTAAACATAGCAACATTCCCTCGGTAAACGTTTGTATGAACTGCCACGTTACTATTAATGAATACAATGGTAAAGAAAAAATTTACCACCCCGATGGTACTGAAGTTAACGGTACTGCCGAAATAAAAAAGCTTTATAAATATGCTGGTTATAATCCTGACGTTTCAAAAACCTGGGATCCTGCTAAAGCAAAACCCATAGAATGGGTGCGAATTCACAACTTGCCCGACCACGTTTATTTTAACCACGCCCAGCACGTTAATGCCGGTAAAGTAGATTGTCAAACCTGCCATGGCGAAATTCAGAAAATGGATGAAGTATATCAATACTCCGACCTAAGTATGGGCTGGTGTATTAACTGCCACCGCGAAACCAAAGTTCAATTTAAGGAAAATGGTTTTTACTCTATTTACGAAAAATTCAGTGATGATCTGAAAAACGGGAAATTAGATTCGGCGCATGGAATTACAGTGGAAAAAATTGGCGGTACTGAGTGTCAAAAATGCCACTACTAACTATGGCTTTAAAAACGCATGTAGCCTTAACTTGTATAGCTGCAATGGGTAATATTACAAAACAGAAAAGAGCATCTTTGGATGTTTAAAACTATCAATACTATCATATGGAGCAAAAAAAGTACTGGCAAAGTTTTGGAGAAAGAAACCATACAAGCACTTTCCAGGCTTCTTCGCAGGACGAGTTCAATGAGGACCTTCCTCTTGAAGCAGACGATAAGGGTTTATTTGATGCCAAAACTCCCCGCCGCGACTTTTTAAAATACATGGGTTTTAGCACTGCGGCTGCTGCTTTGGCAGCTAGTTGCGAAATGCCTATTAAAAAATCAATTCCTTTTGCCAACAAACCGGAAAACATTATACCTGGTGTTCCTAATTTTTATGCTACCACCTACATGCAGGATGGTGATGCCATTAGCGTATTGGCAAAGGTGCGTGACGGAAGGCCTATAAAAATTGAGGGTAATGACATGTCGCCCATCACCCTTGGTGGAACGTCAGCCAGTGTTCAGGCATCGGTACTAGACCTTTACGATACAGCGAGGCTTCGTTTTCCTATGGCCGATGGAAAGGAAGTAAGTACGTTTGAAGCTTTTGATAAAATGATGGCTGGTGCCATGTCCACTATCGGAAGTGCACCTGTGGTTATTTTAACTGGTTCTATTTGTTCGCCTACCAGCAACGAAGTTATTCAGCAGTTCCTATCCAAATATCCAGGAAGCCGTCATGTTACATACGATCCTATAAGTTATAGCGGAATGCTATTGGCTAATGAGGCTACCTATGGCAAACGCGCTATTCCATCGTACAATTTTGCTGCTGCAAAAATTATTGTAAGTGTAGGAGCTGATTTTTTGGGAACCTGGGTTAGCCCGGTCGAATTTGCCAAACAATATGCCCGTGGGCGGAAAGTGACGGTAAATAACCTTGTAATGAACCGCCATATTCAATTTGAGAGTATGATGAGTATGACAGGAGGTAATGCCGATTATAGATATCAGCACCGCCCGTCAGAAACGGGTGCTGTATTGTTGGCAATATATGCCGCCCTGGGCGGCCCTGTTGCTGTTCCTGCACTTGGCGAGGCGCTTAAAAAAGGGGTAGCGGCAACCGTTAAAGATCTGAATGCGAATAAAGGACAGGCGCTGGTAGTTTGTGGAAGCAACGACCAAAATGCGCAGATGGTAGTAAATGCCATTAACGAGCTAATCGGCGCCAATGGATCTACCATTGATTGGTCAGTTACCTACAATACCCGAAAGGGAATAGATTCTGATATGGCTGCCCTGGTAAACGATATGAGCGCCGGCAGGGTAGGCGCTTTGTTAATTAACGAAGCAAACCCTGTGTATGATTATTTTGATGGAAAGCGTTTTGAAGACGGGTTAAAGAAAGTAAGAGTGGCAGTTTCTTTTAATCAAAAAATGGACGAAACAACCAAACTGTGTAAGTATGTGATACCCGACCACCACTATCTTGAAAGTTGGGGCGATGCGGAGATAAAAACAGGTCAGATATCGTTAATTCAGCCTACCATTTACCCATTGTTTAAAACACGCCAGTGGCAGGATAGCCTGTTAAAATGGAGTGGCGGTTCGGACAGTTATATAAATTATGTAAAAAATTATTGGATCAATAAATTGGGAAGCGAATCCAATTGGGATAAAGCCCTTCAGGATGGAGTTATACTTTCTACGGGATTGACAGGCAACCCGTCTACAACTGACTCAACAGGCCTTGCTGGTATTTTACCTGTTAAAAAAGGCGTTGCAGGCTCCTTTAACGGATCGCAGGTAGCTGGTTCAGTAAGTGCATTATTAGTCAAGCCTGCGTCAGGCGAAACGGAGTTGGTTCTTTATCAAAAAATAGCCATCGGATCGGGTAAACAAGCTAATAACCCATGGTTGCAGGAAATGCCTGACCCTATTACTAAAGCCACGTGGGATAACTACATTATGGTTAGTCCTGCTATGGCCAAGGCACTGTTTGATATTGATATTACTAAGAACAAAGATGCAGATGCCTACGAAGTGCATCCTGAAAAGCCGGCAGGTAAGGTTACGGTAAATGGAAAAACACTTGAATTACCAGTGTTAATTGTACCTGGAACTCAACCTAACACCATTGCAATTGCCATGGGTTATGGCCGTTGCATTGAAATAGGTAAAGCCGCAGCAGGAGTAGGTAAAAACGCTTTTCCTTTGGTAGCCTTTGCAGGTGGCAACAGGCAATACTTGATAGGTAACGTAACTATCGAAAAATCAACTCAAAATTTTACGGTTGCGCAAAACCAAACGCACCAAACATCTGAAGGTCGTATTGATGTGGTAATGGAAACTTCGTTGGCAACATTGAAAGCCCAGCCGGCTATGTTTACATCCTTGCGCGAAAAACGAGTAGAAGAATATGCTCCTAAAACTGAAAACTACGCTAAAGAGGCTACTTTATACCCCCAGTTTCCACGTCCCGGTATTAAGTGGGGAATGAGTATAGACCTTAACAGTTGTACTGGTTGCGGTGCCTGCGTGGTGGCTTGCAATGCAGAAAACAATGTAGCTGTTGTAGGTAAAACTGAAGTAGCACGTGCACACGATATGCATTGGATGAGGATTGATCGTTACTTCAGCGGCGACCTGGAGAACCCTAATGTAGTATTTCAGCCAATGCTTTGTCAGCATTGCGATAACGCCCCCTGCGAAAACGTTTGCCCGGTAAGTGCTACCAACCACAGCAGTGAAGGCATTAACCAAATGATCTATAATCGTTGTATCGGCACACGATATTGTGCCAACAACTGCCCTTATAAAGTACGTAGGTTTAATTGGGCCGATTACATGGGGGCCGATAGCTTTCCTGATAACCAGGAAGGGATTATTTCGGACGCAACAATGCAAATGAATGATGAATTGACCAGGATGGTGTTGAACCCCGATGTAACGGTTAGAAGCAGGGGTGTAATGGAGAAATGTAATTTTTGTGCCCAGCGACTACAGGATGGCAAATTGCAGGCAAAAAAGGCAAGTCGACCACTATTTACGGGCGAAGAAGGAAAATGGGATACCAAGGTAGCATGCCAGCAGGCATGTCCCAGCGATGCTATCGTTTTTGGTAACGCCAATTCAAAGGAAAGTGCCATTTCTGTTCATAGAACCGAGAATGATGGCCGCTTATTTTACTCGCTTGAAATGATACACGTGCTGCCAAATGTAAGTTACCTGGCAAAGGTTAGAAATACCGACGATATAATAAATTCCAAAGAAGAGGCTTGAGAAGTAAAAGTTAAAAAGCTGTCCTAACAATACCTAAATAATTTAGAGGAAGTTGGTGAGAAAAAGAAGCGTGTTAAGAGCAACATATTTAGTTCAAGTACATAATTGTTAATAGTACACAGGTATAATAAAAGTTTTTTTTGATCAGTTTTCCTGATTTTAAATTAAAGCAAATGAGTTTAAAGTACGAATCGCAGCTTAGAGAGCCATTAGTGGATGGTAACAAAAATTATCACCAGGTAACTGAAGATATTATTTCACCTATTGAAGCCAGGCCGGGCAAGCTTTGGTATATCGGTTTCTATATTTCTGTCGCTCTTTTGTTGTTTGGAGTATATAGCGTTTATCGGGAAGTGACCTACGGTATAGGGCAATGGAACCTACAAAAAACGGTAGGTTGGGGTTGGGATATTACCAATTTTGTTTGGTGGGTTGGTATTGGTCATGCCGGTACGCTTATTTCGGCAATATTGTTGTTATTCAGGCAGGGTTGGAGAACGGGTGTAAACAGGGCGGCAGAGGCAATGACCATTTTTGCTGTTATGTGTGCCGGGCAGTTTCCCATTTTTCACATGGGCCGCGTTTGGCTTGCGTTTTTTATAATGCCTTACCCAAATACCCGCGGGCCTTTATGGGTTAATTTCTCCTCTCCGTTGCTTTGGGATGTATTTGCGATATCTACCTACTTTACCGTATCGTTGTTGTTTTGGTATTCAGGTTTATTACCCGATTTTGCATCGGTACGGGACAGGGCCAAAACCAAGTTTAGAAAAATGATGTACGGTATTGCATCGTTTGGTTGGACTGGTAGTACCAAGCACTGGCAGCGTCACGAAAGTTTAAGTTTGGTATTGGCGGGTTTGGCCACTCCATTGGTACTTTCGGTGCACACCATTGTTTCGTTTGACTTTGCAACCTCTGTTATTCCAGGTTGGCATACCACCATTTTTCCTCCGTATTTTGTAGCCGGGGCCATATTTTCGGGCTTTGCAATGGTACAATCACTACTTATTATTGTACGGAAAGTATTGAATTTAAAAGAATATATAACTGTTGGCCATATAGAGGCTATGAATAAAGTAATAGTGTTAACCGGTTCTATTGTGGGTATTGCTTACCTGACGGAGTTGTTCATTGCATGGTATAGTATTAACCAATACGAGCAATATGCCTTCTTTTATAGCAGGGCCAACCTGTTTAGTCCTTACGGATGGTCGTACTACGGCATGATGTTTTGTAACGTTGTTTCGCCACAGTTATTCTGGTCAAGGAAGCTTAGACGAAACATTATTTTTACTTTTTTTATGAGTGTGATCGTAAACATTGGTATGTGGTTCGAGCGTTTTGTGATTATTGTTACTTCTATTTCCCGGGATTATTTACCAAGTAGCTGGAGTTATTATTATAGTCCAAGCATTTGGGAAATCGGATTTTACATGGGCACTTTTGGATTGTTTTTTACCTGTTTTTTTCTCTTTGCAAAATACTTCCCGGTTATTGCCTTATCAGAGATTAAATATGTGTTGAAAACTTCGGGCGAAAACTATAAAGCAAAAATGGATACGGTTGAAGCGCAGAAGGTTGACGAATTTGTACATGACTATGTACATTAAGCCATTTGGCGCAAATGCATTTGGATGTTGTTTTTGACAATTGAATAATAATATTATGGCATTAAAAAGATTTGTTGTTGGTTGTTTTGAAGACGAGGATGTACTTTTTCCGGCTGTGAAAAAAGTAAGGACTGCCGGTTATAAAGTACACGATGTATACACTCCATACCCGGTGCATGGTTTAGATAAGGCACTAGGCATGCGCGAAACTAGCCTGCACACAGCTGGTTTTATATACGGCATTACGGGTACCGCTACTGCTTTAACCTGTATGGGTTGGATTTTTACGCAGGACTGGCCATTGAACATTGGCGGTAAGCCCAACTTTCCGTTACCAGCTTTTATACCTATTACTTTTGAATTAACAGTATTGTTTGCGGCCGTAGGTATGGTGATGACATTTTGCTATTTATGCCAGTTGGCGCCATTTGTAAGGCACCATCACTTTCACAAGCGAGCTACCGACGATTTATTTGTAATGGCTATAGAGTGTACCCCCAAAACCAATATAGATGATTTAAAAGGCTTTTTACAAAGCGCCGGCGCAATAGAGATAAGTTTTCAGGTTGCAGAAACCGGGTGGTGGTTAGGTAGGTACGATAAAGAACAAAAATTATATGCCGATGAACACCCCGTTATTGCTTAAATTTTCAAGTTTATTATGATGAAGAATTTTATTTATTTATCTATAGCAGTTGTTTCAATTGTTTGCCTTGTGGCCTGTGAAGACAGTGTAAGACGGGAGCCAGGTAAAGTATACATGCCAGATATGGCGTACAGCCGGGCTTATGAAACCTATGACGATCATAGCAACCTTGCCAATGATGGCATCAATTTTACCAACATGCCGGTAAAGGGTACAATATCAAGGGGGGAAGAAATGCCATATCATATTGCTAACGATACTACGGGATATACCCAAAGCAATACCATTGAAAATCCTATCAAAAGTCTTACGCCTGCCGAGTTTACTGAAACTGAGCGCCAATATCTTATAAACTGCGCCATTTGCCATGGGGCTAATTTAAATGGCAATGGCCCGTTGTATAAAGATGGTAACGGACCCTATGCTGCTAAGCCGGCAACATTGGTAGGCGATCCGGTAATTGAGGCAAAGGGCGAAGGCGATTATTTTCATGTGCAAACTTATGGTAAAGGGCAAATGGGTAGTTATTCTGCGCAGTTGAACCGCACGCAGCGTTGGATGCTGGCTAAATATATTAAACTAAAGCAACAGGAAAAAAATGGAGGTGGTTCGGCTACCCCAGCAAAAGATAGTGCTGCCGCGCCGGCCAAGCCTACAACTTCCGTGGCAAAAAACTAATTTTAAGCATATTTACTACCAAACAATAACACAATGGCATCTATAAGAGAGGAGTTTGAAGTAACGGGCAAAATGCGGACCTGGTCAATTGGTCTTATTGCAATTGGGCTACTCGCATTTATTATTGGCTTTGTTACCAAAGGTTTAAGTGCCGACCCCCACGAGCAGGCACTATTTTGGGGAACGGTGATGTACAACAGTATATTTTTTTTATTGGTATGCAATGCCAGCATGTTTTTTATTTGTGTTACTACGCTGGCAAAAGGCGGTTGGCAAACGGTGTTTAGAAGAGTGCCTGAAGCAATTTCTGCGATTGTCCCTATTTTTGGTTTGATTGCCGTTTTTGTTTTGTTATTTGTTGTGTTTGGTTTAGGCCACGGTGAGCATCACCCAATATACCATTGGGTTACACCCGGCCAGGATGAAATTCTTTTAAAGAAAACGGGATTTTTAAATCCAACTTTTTTTGCTATTTGGACCCTACTGTCTGTAGGGTTATGGAGTTGGCTTGGTATGAAGATGCGGCAGTTGAGCAGGGAGGCAGATGAAAAGAACATGACGTTTGAGGAAGGAAACAGTTGGTACCACCGCAATCTTATTTACGGGTCAATGTTTACAGTATGGTTTGGTTTAACCGTTGGGTCTGTTACCCCATGGATTTGGATAATGAGTATTGATGCTCATTGGTATAGTACCATGTTCAGTTGGTACACTTTTGCCAGTTCTTTTGTATCGGGTATAGCGTTAATCGTTCTTTGGGTAATTTATCTTAAAAATCGTGGTCTTCTTCATTATACCAACGAGGAACATCTGCACGATCTTGGTAAGTTTATGTTTGCTTTTTCTGTATTTTGGACGTACCTGTGGTTTAGCCAATATATGCTTATATGGTACTCAAACATACCCGAGGAAACCGTGTACTTTAAACACCGGGTACAGGGCGCATGGAGTGGAATTTTTATTTTAAACCTGGTTATTAATTTTGTTTGCCCATTGTTGATCTTAATGAAGCGAGCAAGCAAAAGAAATTATACATTATTAACTTTCATGGCTGTGTTGATTATCTTTGGCCATTGGATTGATTTTAACCAAATGATTATGGGTAGTTTATCTAAAGATCATGTTACATTAGGATGGTTGGATTTTGGTGTTTTGGCGTTATATGCTGGTATGATCATTTTGTTTGTTGGTGGAGCTTTGGCTAAGGTTCCGCTGGTATCCCGGAGCAATCCTTTTCTCAAGGAAAGTATTATACATCACACATAAAATATTGCAAATAATTTTTTTTAAAAAAACTTTTAGTCAATAACAAGCGTTTTACTAATTGAATAAATATTACTGATAATTATGTCAATGTATCTTACAATTGCGGTAGTAGTACTGATTTTTGTGGTGATTTTTCAAATTGCCAAAGCCAGTGAGTATGTGGCAATATTAAAGGGTGAGCAAAATACCGGCAGGCAAGCAAATAAGATCAACGGCTTTTTAATGATCGCCTTTCTTATACTTGGTTTAATTGGTGTTTATTATTGTCATATGATTTTGAAGGACAGGATAATTCCAAGTGCATCTGTAGAAGGTGAGAAGGTTGACCAGATGCTGGTAATTACCATAGCCATTACTGGAATTGTTTTTTTAATAACACATATTCTATTATTTTGGTTTTCTTACAAATACCAGGAAAGCGACAACAGGAAAGCCTATTTCTTTCCGCATAATAATAAGTTAGAAGTGTTGTGGACAGTGGTTCCGGCCATCGTGCTATCTATTTTAGTAGTGATCGGTTTAAGGAACTGGTTCATTTTTACAGGCGATGCACCCAAAAACGCGCTTGTAGTTGAAGTTACCGGAAAACAATTTGGTTGGATTTACAGGTACCCCGGGAAAGACAATACTTTTGGAAAAAAATATTTTCGCAATATTGATCCTGCCGTTAACACCCTTGGTTTAGTATGGGCCGATAATAAGGAATTAAACCAAACTGCCGATCCTGCCGCTTATGATGACGTGGTAATGGAGCAAACTGTGTTTATTGTAAAAGACAGGCCTGTCAAAATGGTTATTGGTTCAAGGGATGTTATACATGATGTTGGGCTCTCGCACTTTCGGATGAAAATGGATGCTGTGCCTGGCATCCCAACTACGTTGTGGTTTACCCCAAAGTATACCACCAGGGAAATGCAGGAAAGGTTGAACAACCCAAATTTTGAATATGAAATTTCGTGCGATCAAATATGCGGTAACGGTCACTACTCCATGAAGGGTATAATTAAGGTTGTAACGCAGCAAGAGTACGATGCATGGGCGGTAACCCAAAAACCTTATTATTATTCAGCATTTCCCGAAAAGGATCCAAATGCACCGCAGCCGGTAGCTGTAGATAATAAAAGTGTAGATAACAAGACTATAGATAACAAGACTGTAGATAAAAAAGCAGCAGCAGCTCAGCAATCAGCCGACAATTCGGCGGGTGTAGCTGTTTTAAAATAGAACGTGGTTTTCTTCAAAAATTACATTAGACAATTAAACTTATGAGCAACGAAGAGATGTTAGAAATGCAAAAGGCCGCTGCAGCTCAAGGGACCGGGGCTGCACATGCAGAGCATCACGATGAACACCATCATCATGAAACTTTCATAACCAAATACGTTTTTAGTCAGGATCATAAAATGATCGCTAAACAGTTTTTGATTACGGGAATGGTGTGGGCTGTTTTAGGTGGACTAATGTCCGTGTTGTTTAGATTACAGCTAGCTTATCCTGATCAATCGTTTCCGTTTTTAGAAACTATTTTGGGTAAGTGGGCAAAAGGTGGACATATTTCGCCCGACGCATATTACGCACTGGTAACAACACACGGAACGGTTCTTGTGTTTTTTGTATTAACTGCAGGCCTTAGTGGCACTTTTGCCAATTTTTTAATTCCCCTTCAGGTGGGTGCGCGGGATATGGCTAGTCCATTTCTTAACATGTTAAGTTATTGGTTCTTTTTTATTGCCGGTATCGTTATGTTGTCATCTTTATTTGTTGAAACTGGTCCTTTTTCGGGTGGATGGACCGCATATCCTCCGCTCAGTGCATTGGGTTCTGCTTCTATCGGGTCTAAAACTGGTATGGATCTGTGGCTTATTAGCATGTCCTTGTTTGTTGTGAGTAGCCTTTTGGGAGGCCTTAATTATATTGCTACAATCCTTAATATGCGTACAAAGGGAATGAGTATGACAAGGCTTCCGCTTACTATGTGGGCGTTGTTCTTTACCGCCGTTTTGGGTGTGTTGTCGTTCCCGGTGCTTTTGTCGGGTTTTATTCTGCTTATTTTTGACAGAAATTTTGGAACTAGTTTTTTCCTTAGCGATATATATGTAAATGGTGTAGGTGCGTTGCCTAACGAGGGTGGAAGCGCAATACTTTATCAACACTTGTTTTGGTTCCTGGGTCACCCTGAAGTATACATAATCATTCTTCCGGCAATGGGTATTGTATCGGAGGTAATGAGTACCAATGCACGCAAACCTATATTTGGTTATATGGCAATGGTGGGTTCGATGTTTGCCATAGCTGTGTTAGCATTTTTGGTGTGGGCACATCATATGTTTGTGTCAGGGTTAAATCCATTTCTCGGTTCGTTTTTTGTTTTGCTAACCTTACTTATTGCTGTACCCTCAGCTATTAAGGTGTTTAACTGGCTTACAACATTATGGCGCGGAAATATTAGGTTTACTAGTGGCATGTTGTTTAGTATTGGTTTTGTAAGCATGTTTATTTCGGGTGGTTTAACAGGTATTTTTCTTGGTAATTCTGCACTTGATATACATTTGCACGACACATACTTTATTGTTGCTCACTTTCATATTGTAATGGGTGTGGCGGGTATGTTTGGTATGTTTGCGGGTATCTACCACTGGTTTCCTAAAATGTTTGGACGTTATTTAAATAATACGCTCGGTTACATACATTTTTGGGTGTCTTTTGCGGGTGCTTATCTAATTTTTTGGCCTATGCATTACGAGGGTTTAGCTGGTATGCCTCGTAGATACTATGATTTTTCAAACTGGGAAAGTTTTAAAATGTTTGGAGGTTTAAATGTGTTTATCAGCATTGTGGCAATGGTAGTTTTTGCGGTTCAGATTTTGTTTTTGATCAACTTTTTTTACTCAATATTTAAGGGTAGAAAAGTTACTACCCAAAATCCATGGGGTTCCAATACATTGGAGTGGACTACACCAATAAAACCTGGACATGGTAACTGGGTAGGGGAAATTCCGGAAGTACATAGGTGGGCATACGACTATGGAAAAGATGGTAAAGAGTTTATTTCTCAAACCACACCAGTAGGTGCAGATGAGGGCAAACACTAAATTGACTATCATTTATATTTTTCTATTTCGCAAGCATTGCCCTGATTTTCAGGGCATTGCTTTTTTATAAGGATAGGTATTACACACATGAACACTACTAACGAATTATCGGGGAGTTTTAGACTTGCCGCGAAAATAAAAGACTATTTTCTTCTTATAAAGTTTACACTAAGCTTTACGGTTGTTTTTTCGTGCGTAGTTTGTTATTTATTGGCGCCTGGCATTGCATACAACCTTAAAATGGTAGTGGCGCTGTTTTTGGCTGGTATGTTGGTAACGGGTAGTGCCAATGCTATTAATCAATCGGTTGAAAAGGATACTGATGCCATGATGAAGCGTACTGGTAAAAGGCCCATTGCTGCGGGGCGTATGAGCCAAGCCGAAGGGTATACTTTTGCCGCTTTATCAGGTATAATTGGGGTGTGGATGATGTGGTACTACTTCAATTTACCGTCGGCTGCTTTGTCGGCATTTAGTTTATTTCTTTACGCGTTTATTTATACGCCACTTAAAAAAGTAAATTCAATTGCAGTGTTGGTTGGAGCGTTTCCGGGTGCGTTGCCTTGCCTTATAGGCTGGGTGGCCGGAACAGGGGAATTTAGTGGTGGTGGTTGGATTTTGTTTGGAGTACAGTTTCTTTGGCAGTTTCCCCACTTTTGGGCTATTGCGTGGGTAGCGCATAAAGATTATTCAACGGCGGGCTTTAAATTGCTGCCTGCCGACAAGGGACCTACAAAATTTACGGCACTTCAGTCCATTATGTACTCGTTATTAATGATACCTTTTGGAATGTTACCATTTTACTACGGAATGACGGGAGTTATTAGCTTGTGGGTAGTGGTAGGGTGTAACCTGTTTATGGTTATACAGTGTATAAGGCTTTATATTGAAATGGATGTTGCTGCTGCAAGGCGGGTTATGTTTAGTAGCTATATATACTTGCCTATTGTTTATCTGTCGTTGTTGGCTGATAAAATGTAGCACTGTTGTATGTAAATACTTTAACACATACGGTAAAGAATTACTAATAAATTGGTTATCGGTGTAATTTTACAACCCTGAATTACAATTTTTGTTGTTACAATGGAGTTTTGTTTAGAGTGGTACATGCTGTTAAATGAATAATGTTTGTATTTAATTAGCTGAATATAATTGCTGCCGTACAAGGGTGTGACACAAGAGAAGCTACATGGTAGAACCAAAGCCTGCTACAAAAAAAATTATGTGTTTAAAAATCCGGATTTACAAATAGTCAATAAAATAAAAGTAATATGATGGCTGCAGTTACTGAACAGCAACGCAAAAGGCTTCATCCGCATAAGTTTATGATGTGGGTGGCTATGGCAAGTATTGTAATGATGTTTGCAGGATTTACGAGTGCATATATTGTTAAGAGGAATCAAAGCAATTGGTTGGAGTTTGGGTTGCCAAGTTACTTTTGGATATCGACCGGGGTAATATTATTAAGCAGTGTTACTATACAACTGGCATTGGTTGCGTTTAAAGCACGCAATATGCCCCGCTACCGCAGGCTGATTACCATAACCGCTATTTTAGGGGTGTTATTTGCGAGCCTGCAGTGGTTGGGATTTATGAACCTTGAAAGTAACGGAGTCAAGCTAATAGGTGTTAACAGTAATCCATCGGGATCGTTTTTAGGGGTTATAACAGGTGTACACATGCTACACGTTTTGGGGGGAGTTGTTGCACTGCTTATTATGTTTTTTAGGGCGTTTAGCAGCAGGCAAAAAAATTATAGTCCTGTTTCAATTGAAATTGCGGCTACTTATTGGCATTTTGTAGATGCTATTTGGATTTATTTGCTCTTGTTTTTTAATTGGGTAAGTGTATAACTTGATGATGTAAAGTGGTAAAAAAGAATTCGCTTTGCGAACACGGCAAATTGTTTAAATAAATGTGGGAAATAATCAAAAAAGTGAAAGGTTTTTATGTTCGTTTGCTCCACGAGAAATAAATTTGCACATCAATTTAATAACAGCATATGTCGACAACAGCAGCTACTGAGCAAAAATGGTGGAGTGGAGGAAGAAGCCCTTTTAACGTAGAGTACGGAAAATTGATGATGTGGTATTTTTTAATGAGTGATGCTTTTACTTTTGGCGCTTTTTTAATTAGTTATGGTTCTATTAGATTTGCGAGTAATGGTTGGCCCGATGCCAACGTTGTTTTTCAGTCGTTTCCGGGTTTAGGTAATGGGTTGCCGCTGATGTTTGTTAGTTTAATGACCTTTATACTAATAATTAGTTCAGTTACAATGGTACTAGCGGTAAAGGCTGGCCACGAGCGCAAAAAGCAGGATGTTGTCAAATACCTTGTAATGACCATAGTTGGTGGTATAGCATTTTTAAGTTGCCAGGCATGGGAGTGGACTCACCTGCATCATGAAGGTGCCTGGTGGGGTAGCAATCCTTTTCCTAATGCTGATGGTTCATTATCGACTTCCAGCAACTTTACCAACTTTTTTTTTACCATTACCGGTTTTCATGGTTTTCACGTTTTTTCGGGCGTGGTGATAAATATTATTATGCTTATAATGACCCTTACCAATACATTTGAGCGGAAGGGTCATTATTTAATGATTGAAAAAGCAGGATTATATTGGCACTTTGTTGACCTTGTTTGGGTATTTGTTTTTACCTGTTTTTACCTTCTTTAAAAAATTTAACCAACTTATAT
>Ga0209181_10000486_pt1 | contig 73958 bp, 65 predicted proteins | sample MAT05_FD_187208 | JGI IMG/M metagenome (GOLD analysis project Ga0209181, IMG submission 187208) | Freshwater microbial communities from Lake Fryxell liftoff mats and glacier meltwater in Antarctica - MAT-05 (SPAdes) (version 2) | ecosystem: Environmental > Aquatic > Freshwater > Ice > Liftoff... | reverse complement strand
TGCCCATCCGCCGTTTCAGATTGATGGTAATTTTGGTGGTATAGCCGGTATGATTGAAATGTTGCTGCAAAGCCATTTAGGAGAAATTCACCTGTTGCCGGCAATGCCGGATGCCTGGAAAGAAGGCTCAGTAAAAGGGCTGAAAGCAAGAGGTAATTTTGAAGTGTCGGTTACCTGGAAAAGTAATCAGTTAACCGTTGCCACTATCAGTTCCGGATCCGGCGGCATTTGTAAAATAAGAACGGCTTTTCCAATAACTGTTGTGGGGCTAACTGCAAAATCTGTTGAAGATGCAAACGGATTTGTCACAACTTTTAATTCGGTAAAAGGAAAAGTATATACAGTACAGCCGGTAAAAAAATAGTGTTGTCGGTTGTGTGTGGAATTCGTTGTAATTGGGGCGTTTCCCCGCCAAAATGCAGGGCGGGGCCGGGCTTTTCGCTGCAATCTTTTTTTGCCAAAATACAAGGGCAAAAAAAGGATTTCCGCTTCAATCCCTAACGCAGGCGCAAACGGTTCATTCGCTAATTTCAAGCACTACTATCCTTACCTTTTTAAAATATTTACTTTTCTACGATGGAAGCATTGGTTTTATAGCAAGAACGCTACATCTTTTTTTAATTTGCTAAATCAATACTTCAAAATGTGCCGATTTTAGTTTTCATTTTAATTAAACTCCTGACCTGATAAAAAGGGGTATTCCAGATATCAATGATTTAAATTGCTTACACTAAATGTGCTAGCGCCATATACCTAATTTAAATTCGTTTTTTTTCTACTACCGAAACTACTTTTTGTAACACGAGAGAATTCGGCATTGTAATGTTTTCTCCATTTTCTGTTTTAATATGAATGAAGAAGAAAGTCAAATCCGACACCTCTCCCTCAAATGGATAATCTTTGTCCATCACTTTTATTGTATCGCCAATTTTCATTGGATGATTAAAAAACAATAATAGACTTGACGTAACATTTGAAAGCAACGACCATTGAGCAAAAAAAGCAATACCCAACGCTGTTATGATTGCACTCACAAAAACAGCGATCTCACTTTGTTTAAGTCCCCATATTGCTGACAGAATAATTGAAGCAGTGATGAAAGAAAATAAGTGAACTACTTTAATCGTAATTTTTCTCCTCCCCCTATGTAAATGAGTATTTTTAAGCGAATTATTAATAAACGTTTTAGTTACATAATGAACAATTACATAACTCAATGCTACCACAGCGGTTTCAATAAGTTGAATTTTAAAGGCTTCCATTTGTTAATATTTCATGATAAAAAAGAGAACCCACCAAATCAATTAAACCGATGTAATATTATATTTCATTCAATTTGTTTTATACCGGTATAATAGCACTGATCTCGTTCGTAAAAGTTTCAATTGCTTCAGTTATTAAGATGTAAACTACATCTTAATTTGTAACGGCATCAAACATTTAAAGATTACATTTAAATCAAACAATTTTACTAAAGCACGGTTACCAGAATTTAATTAACAAAGGGTTAAATCGAATCTATGCTGCCGCTTCGCTTCGTTTTAACCCTTTGTTGTGCCTTCGTACTTTTATTTCTTACTTTGTATTTCTAAAATATAATCTTCCTCAATTCTTCTGTTTATTATAGTAAGATAACTTTGTGTTTTACCATTTCCTGAGATAACAAAAGATTCTGAAAGCCATTTTTTGGATTGTTGCAAATCTCCATTTATTTCGTAACAATATCCCAAATTGTGCGCTATGGCAGCCTTTATTTTTTGATCGGTTTCAACACTGAAGGCTTTTTCAAGTATGGTTATAGCACCCTCATAATCCTGTGCCAATATTAAACGCTCTGCTTTTTGTGGTACACTTTTTTTCCCTTTAAAAATAACACGATCTTCCCATGTTTTGTAGGATACGAATCTTTTTCCAATTCTGTTTCCTAACTCGTAACTGGCATTTTTTAAGACATTTGTACCATAAGTAAGCTTTGCAAGTAACAAAGCTTTACTTACGGCTGTTTCTCCATAAAAACTTGAATAGGTAAAGTTATTTTCATAAAACAAACTTCTTGTTTTGGGTAAATATACCCTTACCCCTACCGACGCCTTTGCATAACCCCGAAACATTACTGTACCGATATTATTGGGACTTGTAACATCCCTTACAGTGAAATCAGAATCGAAATATTCCAATACAAATAAGGCATCTGCATTATTAATCTGTGCAATTTCTTCTACTTGAGACCATGGCATAGTTGTTCCAAATCCTAGAGAAGATTTATGCTCACTTTTTAACCGTTCAGTGTGCCGTGTTACTTGCAAGCCGGAGTAATTCAGGAATGGGTTTGTTAGTCCTGCAATACATTCTTGTGAAAGAATTTTATCAACCCCTATCATTTCTCCTGTCAACACACCTTCTATGCCAGTTAATACATTACCCTGCGTTTTATCTACAATTACAATTCGTTTAATGTCTGCCGGAAGCTGAACAAGGATGGGTTTAGGTACGTTAACCTGCATCTGTCTTACTGCACTGCACGAGACCAGAAAAATAATTGTTAAACTTAAAATTACTTTATTCATTATTTTTTTATTTACCCCTGCTTTTTTAGGAAAATCCACGGCGTCTCAGAGTTGTTCCGTTATTTGTTTTTACATGTGTTTGCTTGAAGCTGATTGATTACAAAGGGTGCATCCCAAATAGGTTCCCACTGACCACTTGTTTCTGCGACAAGTTCGCATACACCTGGGTGCAAGTACCTTATACAAGCTTCTAAAAATTGATACATTGTCGTTGATAAAAATCATAAGAGTTATTGAGTGCGCATCCCGAATCCGATAGCTATTGTATTTGGGATAAGTCCGGATGGGCTTGATTTTTTCGCTTTCATTAAATTACTTTTCAAATCCTTTTTGACTATCAACGGCAGAAAAAATAATGTTTTTGATTTTAATTCCCTTTTGAATTATATAATTTCAACACGTGTACAAGCATCTTTTTGACTGATATTCTTTTTATATAATATCCACTCCTAACAATCATATCAGAAATAAAATCTTTGTTTCCATGCCACGTAATTGAAATGGCATTTGTTGATTTCCTTCGGTTTCTAAAAGTAAAAGTAGTGGAAAAGATCACTCCAATGAACACATAGCAAACGCAATTCTAAGTCTGTTTATTTGTTTTCAGTGGTAGTTTATTTTAATTGCAGCAAACAGTAAGTATTGCTGAAAGGCATCGTTTTATTGCCGGGTCTGCCTGGTACTGTTGGTGATTTGTATGTAGGATTATTCAATAATACAGATGCTTTGCGGGAAGTGTTGGTAGATTTTGTATTACCTGTTTTGAAAGCGAACGCAACTGCAAGCGATCTTTGGATGAACAACCACTTTTGGATCAGGTACGAAAAAGTATGCACAGTATTTACCCGGTAGCCAGTTCTGTTTTATTGTGCCTGAAAATTAAATAGATGCCTTTTTGTTGGAAAGACAACTATGGGATGTGTAATTTTGAGTGTCGTTTTGCTGGTTGGTAAAATAGTTGGGAATTAATCTGGTAATTTTGAATAGCCAGTTGAATGATTTTTGATCACTTATTAAATGCCTCATAAAATGTTTAAAAAAGTCAAACTTCTATTAAGTCTTGTAGCATTGTATTCCGGAATGGCCTGTAGTCAGCAAACCACCGAAAAGTGGGTTGATTCATTGAATCTTGTAATGCCAGGAGCTACGTTGGTAAAAGTGTCAGATCAGTTCAAATTTACCGAAGGACCTGCCACCGATAAAAAGGGTAATATCTATTTTACAGACCAGCCAAATGATAAAATATGGAAGTACGGTATTGACGGAAAGTTATCTCTTTTTATGGATAAAACTTATCGCTCCAACGGCTTGTATTTTGATAAAAATGGGAGGCTGATTGCATGCGCTGATGAAAAAAATGAGTTGTTGGCGATCACATTAAAAAAGCAGGTGTCCGTTTTATTTGCTGCCGCAGAAGGCAGTCGGTTAAACGGGCCAAATGATTTATGGATTGATCAAAATGGCGGTATTTATTTTACAGATCCATACTATCAAAGAGATTACTGGGAAAGAAAAAAGCCAGATTTGAAAGGACAGCACGTTTACTATTTACCCGAAGGAAGCACAAAGCCTTTTATAGTGGATAGCCTGTTGCAACAACCCAACGGTATTGTGGGAACGCCGGATCAACACCATTTATTTGTAGCAGATATTGGTGCAGGAAAAACCTATCAATATGATATCGGGGCGAATGGTGTTTTATCAAACCGGCAACTATTTGCAAATTTAGGTTCAGATGGGATGACGCTTGATAACAAAGGGAACCTTTACCTCACCGGCAAGGGCGTTACCATCTTTAATCAATCAGGAAAAAAAATAGGTAATATTGCGGTACCATCTAATTGGGTAGGTAATATTTGTTTCGGTGGCAAGCACCGTTCTACCTTGTTCATCACAGCATCGGAGTCTGTCTATACTTTGCAGATGAAAGTGAAGGGCGTTGAATAGCTGCTTTTTTAGTTTGGAAATTGATGCTGAATAAGAAGAAGTAGTTGGCAAAGCCCCACCGGTTAACTTATTGATCGAATGCTAGATGGTGATGGTGTTTGTATTAATTTGAATGTGATTATTCGATAATGAAAATTTTCACCATTCACCATTCATTCTTCTCAAATCGAACTATCATTTTATTTTCAACATACCACTGGCACGGAAGTAGAAGACTGACTACAATAAATAGGTTGGTTCTTCTAAAATTATTTGTTTTGAATTTTTGAGTTTTGTTATTCGAATTACCTCTGAAAACACAACCTATGAACAACGAAACCTTTCGCCAAAAGGCGGGTATTATTTTGGACAGCAAATTTGCGGTGTCAAAAAATATGCTAGTCCGTTTTCATTCTTTTCTACTCATTCTAAAAGCACCCAATTCAGCCAACTCAATACTCTTCGGGTGCCGGGAAAATTATGATTTCATATCCAGGTTATTTGCAGGACAATGTTTTGAAATATCACCAGCAAAACGAAATGCCAGCCCAGGTTTTAGGTATTAAAATATGAAGGATAAAAGATTAGCAAGTACCAGAAAAAAATAATACCTGAACTATGAAAATTGAAAACATTATTGACGACATTAAAAGTGACATGGTAGAATTGCGGGATAAACTTACGGAACAGGTGAAGGTAGAAAATCCCAATCTAAATTTCTCAGTTAGTTTGCCCGAATTAGAGGAACTCGCAACAGTAAAGGCTCTCGTATTATCAATTCAGGAGGGGGCTGCCAAATACTGTTTAAGCGTTCAGATTCACACCCACAATGGGAACCGGGTATTTGAAAATGAAGCCCGGGAAATCATTGGTAATGAAGCATTGCCATATTGCAGCCGACATCCGTTCCAGGATAAATTTGTAGATCTGTTACGGGATATTATTAAAAAGAAGAAGAATAAAACGAAGTCAAGAAGCAAGCCCAACAAATTGTACAACGACATAAGGCTTTATGCCAATTCGGCCTGAAAAGATCCAAATAAAAGATAACGAAAAATGGAGTGTCACAAAACGACACTCCATTTTTGTTGATTGCGAATAAGCAATTTGCAGGATCAGTGCTTGAACAACCGAGCCATTGAATGTTAGTTTAAAAAATTGGCAACAAAGAAAGTGACTTTCACTTTTAGCGGGATCACATGGTCACTCAATAAACGTAATCGCAACTTAGCTGTTATAGAAAGTAGTGGTGGAGTACGGGGTTGAGTTCGCCTTTATTTTCAATGCAGCAGTGGTAGTTGGTTGTACACTTTTTTTAGATAAATCCACCGCAGTAAACTCATTTTTTCAACAGTTTAACAAGTACCAACAGTACACTTTTTTGCTTAAAAATATTTATGAATATTTACAACTAATTAAGCCTTCAAAAAAATAAAGGCAGGTTATTCCCTGTACCTTTGTGTTATAAAACAATGTAATTCATTAAAAATTCTTTAAATTATGAAGACAAACATTCAGTCCATTGGTTTTACTGCCAGTGAGGATTTAACCGCATTTGTAAAAGAGAAAACAGCTAAAATAAGTCTCCATTTTGACAATATCATTACGAGCGAGGTTTGTTTGAAATCTGAAAAATCGGCTACCAACGATAACAAAATTTGTGATATCCGACTAGTGATTCCTGGTAACGACTTATTGGCTAGTGCACAGTGTACAACATTTGAGGAGGCCATTGCGCAGGCTTCGGATGCAATCATTAAACAAATTGAAAAACGTAAAGCAAAAATCCTTGATAAAAGAGTACAGATTGATATTGTAGATTAAAATCTTTAAGACTGAAAGTTATTTGAATGATTGGTTGCTTATATGAAGTTAAGAACGGCAGTATTGAGGAGAAAGGTTTTATTCCGGGGTATGACGTTGTTGCTATAAATTTACATTTTATTAATTAGTTTTTTATTTGAACAATCACGGAAAAAATATCGAAATATAAAAAATGCGAACAATTTATTTGTTCGCATTTTTTTGTCTAAAATTTTTTTATGGATACAGAAATATTAGCACGGGTGCAGTTTGCATTCACCATTGCTTTTCATTATATCTATCCTTCAATGCGTATTGGGCCAGGCTTGAAAATTGTAATGATGTAAGTGCTTTTTCTTTATAAGGGTAATATTATTGATCAATGTTGTGTATAGAAGTATTACCACCAACAGTGGTGCACCTTCACAACAAACGATGAAGAAATTGCTGATCATTGCTGCCATGGGAATGCCATCGGTGGCTTTATGCACCACTTTGATATGCTGGACTTTTAGGGGTAAAGTAAAATTGGATGAGACCTGTTATTAATAAAAAATGGCTATTTATTTCCAAAAAATAATGCGGAGAATTGTCTATTAGAATTTGTGGTGTTCAGTCGTTTAAATGGATACGATCTTATTTTCCGATCGCCTTTGATGCGTTCTTATCTCTTCTGTATTACTGGCAGAATTCCGATTGTTTAACCTGGCGAAAGGAGCATTCATACAATGCTTTAGTACGCCAAATCTAAGTTGGTAGTTGGTAAATCTCTTGTGGGCTTATTTTATTTTTACAAATCCCTTTAGCTGAATGGTATAATCGGTTGCTCTTCTTTCAGCAAAATAGTCAGCACCCAAACTTACGGCAGCTTCAATGGCCAGCGCTACGCCTAAGCCAACCCAAAAACTTTTATCCCGATTGCTCTTGAAGAAAAAATAAAGTGCTAATCCAATCAGTAGCAAAACGATTTCGGTATAGCGGTAGGTAACAAATTTTTTATTTACCAGTTCCATGCGGGGTATTTCTTTGGTGCTAATATCACCGGGGTTCATATCATAGGCGTAGGTTACCCTGATTCTGTCTTTGTCGCTTCTTCTGAATACGATACTGCCTACCACGAGGTGCATCAAGCCTACTACTAAAAAAGGAATAGCAGCACCTTTGTGCCAGTTTGATTTAAGGTAAAAGAAGAAAACAAGGGCCAGTACAATAGCCGAAATGCCCATCATGATAAATAGCAGGCTTTCATTTTTTTCTGCGTTGAAATATCTTTCAATATCATTTTTAGTAAGCATGGGACGCTGATTGGGTTAAGCACCAAACTGTACTAAATGATGATTGATATGTTTCCATGCTAGGCGTCCCCAGTCTTTGTTATTTATTTTGCCAAAAAAAGGGTGCGGCGAGAAACTGGCTGCCATCGTAAATTCCTTTATCCGGATTAGCAGAAGATGTTTGTCGCTTTCAAAATCAGTAATAATCAGCCCGTTTTTAGACGAATCCATTTCCTTTGGGGTAACTTCTTTTCCCTTTCTCCACGGAAGCACATAAAGCGCAAGCCATCTACCCACCGTTGTTCTCAATATAAGCAGGCCCTGTGCTTTGGCGGCTTTAATTCCCAGCGCAATGTCCAGTTGATCTTTCAGGTGTACGATCATTTGATTGACATCCATTTTCCCCCATAATCTATCCGAAAGTGGGGTGATGGAATTAAGTCTTTGTATAATTTTTTCGCAATCCTTTTGATTAAACAAGTTTTCCATAACATAGCTTTATTCCCAGCATTGCTGACTTGAATGAGAATGGTTGGTTTTATTAGGTTTTTTTACAACTTACCGTGAGCGCATTTTTATAAGCGGGTGGCAATTTCTTATTTGAAATTCTAATGTAGTATTTTTATTTTAACTTGTTTAATTAATATTAACAATTCAAGGCAACGGTCATACTTGTTTACTATTCTTCAATCGCATTTTTTACTTCCGCACTTAAAGGATCTACGGAGGATGCAAAATAATTTACCAGCTTCCCTTGTTCATCCACCAGGTATTTGCAAAAATTCCAGCCGGGGGCCTGCTCATTCCAGCCATTTTTTTGTTTACTGCTAAGCCATTGAAAGATTACATTTTGGTAAGTACCTTTTATCACACTGCTTTTTTTCATCAGAGGGAAACTAACACCATAGTTGATTTTGCAAAAAGCTGCAATAGTTTCATCAGTTCCAACTTCCTGTTCTTTAAAATCATTGGCAGGAAAGCCGATTACAACCAGCTTTTCTTTATAGGTCTGGTAAAGCTTTTCAAGGGCTTCATACTGTCCGGTATAGCCACAATCCGAGGCTGTGTTTACCAGTAATAATTTCTTGCCTTTGTACACATTTAAATCCAGTTGTGTTCCATCGGTTAGCAAGCTTTTTAATTCATATATTGGCACAACCGGCACCACCTCATTGTTTGAACGGGCTTTGTTGTTTATTCCTGCAGATTTGGTGAACCACATCATGATGGGGTAAACGGTCTTTAAAAATTTTTGTTTGGCGGTCATATTTTTGAAGTTTCTGTTAGCGATAGAAACGTAGGTTGAAAAGCTGGTGATGAGCAACAGCAGAACGAGAATGGTTTTTGCAAACCTTGAATATTTTTTCTTTAGTAACATAACTGTTGCAGGCTGATATAGTTTAACAGGTTTTCGAAGGGCTATTTAATCAGCCATTTAAATAATTTTAATTTCCCTTTATACGGCGGGTATTTTGCAGCCGGGTCAAACCAGGTTGGGCTTTTCATGACCGCTTTTTTATGACTGAAGGTATCGTACGAAAATTTGCCATGGTAGTTGCCACTACCGCTAAAACCCCGTCCGCCAAATGGCAGGTTGTGATTGGTTAAATGCAGGGCAGCATTGTTCACACAGCCTCCCCCAAACGAAATGTCGTTCAACCAGGCGGCCTCTTTGGTACTGCTGGAAGTGAAGACATAAAATGCGAGCGGGTTTTTATGTTGTGCAATGATGGCCTTTGCTTCAGCCATTGTTTCAAAGCTGTGAATGGGTAATATGGGGCCAAATATTTCATCGGTCATCACCCCTGCTGTTAAGGATACCTGGTCCATAATGGTTGGTTCAATGTACAATTTTGCCCGGTTTGTTTTACCTCCTGCAAGGATATTGCCTTGTTGAAGGTAGGCGCTCAGGCGGTCAAATTGACGTTCGTTTATTATTTTACCATACTCATCACTTAAAGCCGCATCTTCTCCAAAAAACGAGGTCAGTGCTGCTTTAAAGGCATCTACAAAAGCTTCTTTTTTTGAAACATGTACCAATACATAATCCGGGGCAACGCACATCTGGCCTGCGTTTGAAAATTTTGTCATTGCAATGCGTTTGGCGGCCACTGTTATATTGGCATCCGATTCCACCACACAAGGACTTTTGCCACCCAATTCCAGCGTTACCGGTACCAAATTGCTGGCAGCCATCTGGTAAATGATTTTTCCTACGGCGGTGCTGCCGGTATAAAAAACATGGTCGAACACAAAGTTGTTCATCATGGCAGGAATCACGACTGCTCCATCGCCTTCTATAAACCGGATGTACTCTTTTTCAAAAATGGCATCAATGATTTGCTTCATCACGGCTGAAGTGGCGGGTGCAAATTCAGACGGTTTTAGCACTACACAGTTACCGGCAGCCATTGCACCTGCCAAAGGCGTAAACAGCAATTGCAATGGATAATTCCATGGACTGATGATTAGTACAACACCCAACGGTTCCGTTATCACATAGCTTTTAGATGGCAGGTTGAGCAGGTTGGTGCCAACTTTTTCAGGTTGCATCCAACTACTTAAATGCTTTAAAGCATTGCTGACTTCTGATAATAAAAAGCCAGTTTCAGTTACCCAGCTTTCTTCGGGACTTTTCTTAAGATCCTGATATAATGCTTCCTGAAAAGCATCTGCATGCGCTACAATCGCAGCTCTTAATTTCAATAGCTGATCTTTCCTGAATTGATACGATTTGGTAGCACCGGTTTCAAAATAGTCACGCATTGATTGTAGTTCGTTCATATCAGCCATAGCATTAAATTTGCACCAAGTTAGTTAAACCAATTTGTATGACAGACGAACATTATATGCGGCAGGCTTTAAAGGAGGCACAAAAGGCTTTTGATGAAGGTGAGGTTCCGGTAGGGGCTATTATTGTAATGAATGAAAGGATCATTGCCAGGGGGCACAACCAGGTTGAAAGATTAACGGATAGCACCGCCCACGCAGAGATCATCGCTTTAACCGCTGCATTTAATTTTTTAGGGAGCAAGTATTTGCCGGAAGCAGTTTTGTATGTAACCATTCAACCTTGCCTGATGTGCAGTGGGGCGCTTTATTGGAGTAAAATAGGAAAGGTGGTGTATGGTGCAGAGGATGAAAAAAACGGATATAAAAAGGTTGCCGGTGAGCAGTCGCCTTTTCATCCAAAAACGATGGTATCAGGAGGTTTATTGCAGGATGAAAGTGCCCGGTTGATAAAGGATTTTTTTAAGGCCAGAAGATAGAAGGGATCAGGCTTCCAGTTGAGATAGTTGGTTGAATGGAATTACAACATCGCCAGTTTCTTTCTTATTACTTTACCGGCCTGGCTAACTTGTATAAAATAAATGCCAGCTTTTAGCATTAAAAACATGACAATATCTTCCGTGCCGTTTGTTAGCAGCCGGTTGTCTTCTTTAATTATTTTACCCTTTATGTCAATTAATCTTACCGCTATCATGCCAGGGTCAAAGTGCTTAACTTGTAGGGTGACCTTGTTTTTTGCAGGATTGGGATAAATGTTTAGGTCGGGTTTGGTGTTTTTTGTAGTTGGATAGCGCCCGGAGTTATCCGTTTTAGTGCTGTCAATACCTGTTGGTGCTTGAGTATAGCCATTGATTAAAATGAAACAACAGCAAATGATAAAAATGATTTTCGACATAGAATTTAATTAATGGGGAAAGCCACGTGGCAATTACCATGTCAAAATTTCATAATAAAATCTTAAAAAACTAAACGGCATTGTATTTGTCAACTACGGATAACCCCACTAAATTTGTAATCTATTTTCGTAATTAATTTTCAACCAATAAATAAAAACAATATGGCATTTACACTACCGGCTCTGCCTTATGCACATGAAGCATTGGAGCCTCATATCGACACTTTAACCATGCAGATTCACCATGGTAAACATCACCAGGCTTATGTAGACAATTTGAACAAGGCCATTGCAGGAACTCCGAACGAAAGCAAAACGATTGAAGAATTGGTTGCAGTAGCAGGAACCATTAGCCCCGCAGTAAGAAACAATGGTGGTGGACATTGGAATCACAGTTTTTTTTGGGAAAGTCTTGCCCCAAATGCAGGTGGCGTTCCGTCAGGTGAATTAGCCGATGCAATTACTGCAGCATTCGGATCTTTTGATGGGTTTAAAGAAAAATTTGCAGCAGCAGGTATGACAAGATTTGGTAGCGGATGGGCCTGGCTGAATGTTAAAGATGGTAAGCTAGAGGTTTCCTCAACCCCTAACCAAGACAATCCTTTAATGGATGTTGCAGAGGTAAAAGGTACTCCTGTTTTAGGCGTTGATGTATGGGAACATGCGTACTACCTGAAGTACCAGAATAAGCGTGCAGATTACCTGGCTGCATTTTGGAATGTAGTTAACTGGACTAAAATTGCAGAGCGCTTTGCGGCTGCGAAATAAGCCAAAATTAATTTTGTAAAAAGCTGCAATAGAAAATATTGCAGCTTTTTTATTGTAAGTTAGTTGGAGGTAAAGTTCGTACTGAAATTTTGTAAATGACAGACTCGTCGGGTAATTTCCCTTAATGAAATTGGGGGCTCCTATGGCACCGGATCATGCCCATGTGAACCCCATGGATTGCAGCGGGCAATTCTTTTAATGGTAAGCCACAAACCTTTTATTGGGCCATATTTTCGCAAAGCTTCAATGCCATATTGCGAGCAGGTGGGGGTGTACCGGCATTGGCTGCCAAGCCACGGCGAAATGATCAACTGGTAAAGCCGGATCAATGCAATGAAAGGGAGGCTTAATATGCTTCCTGCCTTTGATATTATAGTTGGTTTAGTTGCAGTCATTGACCATTTTGATCATTCGCTTTAAAATAGTATCCGTTTTTTCAAATACCTGTTTGTATTCAGGCAGTTCCTTTCCCACATAAATAAAAAATAAGGTAAGGTTTAAATGATCTAAAGCCGGTGATTGCTGTAGCTCGTATTTTTGGAGGCGGTAGGCTTCTCTCATCAGCCGTTTAATTCGGTTTCTCTCAACAGCTTTTTTAAAATTCCGGCTGCTTACGGTAAAGCCTGCTTGCAGCCTTTTGCTACTACAATTATCGTTGCTGGATTCCTGCAAAATTGCAACATCTTCCAGCATATACAATACACGAAAGGGAAAAACTGAAAATGATTTACCCTGCTTAAACAAGTGCTCAATTGCTTTGCGGCTTTTTAGCCGTTCCTGTTTACCCAGTGTATATCGTATTTTTTGGTTCAATGATACAAAATTAAAAAAGCCCTCCGGACGGAGAGCTGTTATTATTTTTTCGCCTGTGAAGGGTTAATAATTTATTCTATTTTTTACCAAAACGTTCATCAGAAACGGTCAGTTTAACACGACCTTTTTTGCGACGACTTGCCAATACCTTACGGCCATTAGCAGTTTGCATGCGCTGACGAAATCCATGTACATGTTTTCTTCTGCGTACATGTGGTTGATAAGTTCTTTTTTTACCTGGCATTGTATTAAGTTTTTCCTTTTACAAAAATTATTTACTAAAACATTTTAATCTACATTCATCAGGGCACCATCCCTGCTGCTTGTGAAAGGACGGCGAAGGTAATAAAAAATAGCGAAATACGAAATTGGATTTATAAATTAATGAAATTAAAGTTCCAAATGAGTTGATATCACTGGTTTTCCGAAGAAGATGGCTGCATGGTTATCAAAGTCTTCAGCGGAATCGGTGGTGTAAAAATCAAGCCCGCTATTTTTTGTACATTTTTGTTCCAGTTCTGTATGTCGGTTAAGATAATCGGCCAGGCTATTGGCAACAATTTCGCCTTGTGACAGAATAGTGGTGGCGGCAGGAACAAATTGCTTTAGTTTTTCCAACAGCAATGGATAATGGGTGCAGGCTAAAAGGATTGTATCAATATCCGGTGATTGGCTGAGCAGTTGCCGGATGTTTTTTTTGATAAAATAGTCTGCACCGGGCGAATTGTATTCATTGTTTTCAATCAATGGAACCCACATCGGACATGCCTGCTGGTACACGTTAATTTCAGGAAAAAACTTTTCGATTTCAATCGGGTAGGAGTTGGATTGTACCGTGCCATTGGTGCCTAAAATGCCTACCTTATTATTTTTTGTATAGTTGCCAATAATTTCAGAGGTGGGTCTTATTACGCCCAGCACCCGTTTGCCCGGATCGCCCAATAGTAAATCTTTTTGCTGAATGGTTCGCAAAGCCTTTGCTGATGCCGTGTTACAGGCAAGCACTACAAGCGGACAACCTTGTTTAAAAAACCACTGTACACACTGTAAAGTATATTGATAAACAGTATCAAAACTGCGTGGGCCATAAGGAGCACGGGCATTGTCACCAAGGTAAATATAATCGTACTGCGGCAGCAGGGACTTTATCTCTTTCAAAACCGTTAAGCCGCCATATCCGCTATCAAAAATACCAATGGGTCCGTTACTCATTTATCAAAAATACAAAAGCCATCCCGTTTTCCGGAATGGCTTTGTAGTATTAGTTATTTAAAATGATTTAGTTTCTGGGAGCGCCAGGCTTTGGAGCTGCGGCTGGTGCCGGATCTTTAATACCCAATTTCTTTTTAACCAATGGCAAAATGTCATCTGCCGGCGGACTCACTAAAAGTGTTCCAGCTTCTAAGACATACGCATAACCCGCTTCTTTTGCTACTAGTTTAATGGCATCAATCGCTTTCTTTTGAATTGGTCCTAACAAAGTTTGTTGTTTTTCACCAACCAATTGCTGGGAGGTTTGTTGCCACCCCTGAACTTTTTGGTATAAAGCAATCATATCATTCCTTTTCAATTCTCTAATGGCTTTGTTCATGGTAGCAGAATCCTTATTAAATAAGCTATCCAGTTCACCTAATTCTTTGTAATACGCAGCACCTTGCTGTTGTAATGCCTGCTGGTACTCCTGTAATTCTGTATTGGCTTTTTCTGCTTCGGGCATTGAACCAATCAGTTCTTCGGTACTGATGTAACCGATTTTGTTTTGCGAAAATGCAGTACCGGTGAATCCAAAAATTGAGATACCAAACACAACTGCTACGATTAGATTTTTCATTGTCTTTTTAATGTTTACTTGTTTAAAGTTTGTTTAATTATAGTATTCGCTGCATGCGAATGGTTGCTTGTGATTTATTTAACACCCAGAAACTTTAAAACCTCATCACTGCGGTCAAGTTTTGGGTCGGCAAATATAACGGTAATTCCTTCACTTTTATCCAAAATAAAATCATAAGATCTTTCGATGGCTAATTTTTGAATGGCGATATAAACCTTATCCTGTATAGGTTTTATCAGTTCCTGTCTTTTCTTAAACAGGTCACCTTCAAATCCAAAGCGCCTTTTTTGTAAATCTCTTACCTCTTTTTCCCGATTGTATAATTCATCTTCCCTCTTCTTTTTCAGCTCGGTGCTTAACATAACCTGTTCAGCATCATAATCTTTATACATTTTGTCGAGATCAGCTTGTTTCTTTTCTATTTCCTGTTGCCACTGTTTACTAAACTGGTCTAATTTGGTTTGTGATTCTTTGTATTCAGGCAACTTCTCTAAAATATATTTAGAATCAATTACTGCGTACCGTTGGGCTAACGATGCAAAGCCAAGCATTAAAAAGAAGGAAATAAAAAAGATTATTTTTTTCATCTTGATATTTTTTACAAATAAACGGATAAATAGTTACTCAGGTTCCTGACCCAGCATAAAGGTGAATTTATACGCACTCTTAATCGGTTGTCCTGGTTGAATTCTGTCAAATCCTAAACCGTAATCAAATCCAAGTAAACCAAACATTGGTAGAAAGAAACGCATACCAACACCCGCAGAACGACGTAATTTGAAAGGGTTGTACTCTTTAAAGTTGTACCATCCATTGGCTGCTTCAAAAAATGCTAAACCATAAATCGTACTGCTTGGGTTGGTACTAAACGGATAGCGCAACTCAAGCGTGTATTTATTGAAGATGGTGAAAAACTCGTTTGGTGTTCCATTTTCAGGATTGATTTTAGGATTGCTGCTTGAGTAAATCGGGTAGCCTCTATGTGCAATGATATCATATCCCAACAGCGCAAAATTGTTATTTAAACCGGCATCACCCACCTGGAATCTTTCAAATGGTGATATCTCCAGGTCTTTGTTATACTTTCCAATAAAACCAAATTTAGCAGCCGCTTTCAAAATAAACTGCTTGTTTTTTTCTGCACCACGGGCTACTCCAATTGGCACATAGTACTCACCATTAAAACGCCATTTGTGAAATTCAGGAAATTTATAAGGATTGTCACCAGGTTTGGTTAGTCCTAGTTGGGAATAAGGCAATGTAAACTGACCGCTCAATAGAAAGTTAGATCCTCCGGTTGGGAATATTGGATTACCCTGTGTTGAGTTTCTGGCAATCGCTAATTTCAAACTGATGTTGGTAGAATTACCATTGCTGATCCCTTTGAAAATATTGGGATAATTCCGCAGTTTATATTGCTGAATATTGAATGAAGAAATCATGGAGAAATAATCGTCCGGCCATTTCAATTGTTTTCCCAATGATATACCAAGTCCGATGATTTTGATATAAGAACTGTCTCCGCAAGATCTGCAAAACTGTCCAAATTGGTTGAAGGCATTGGATTGCTTGGTATTGTACACATTAACAGAAAAAGAGTTTCGTTTTTTACCACCTAACCAAGGCTCTGTAAAAGAGAAATTATAGGTTCTGAAGGCACGACCATTCGACTGGATCCTGGCACTTAATTTTTGACCGCTACCGGATGGTAATGGGTCCCATGTTTTCTTGTTGAAAATATTGTTGATGGAAAAGTTATTGAAGGTAATACCAAGGGTACCTGTTAAACCAATACCACCACCAAAACCTGCAGAAAGTTCTAATTGGTCATTTGATTTTTCTTCCACCTGCCAGGTGATATCTACTGTTCCATCATCCTGGTTGGGAACCACATTTGGATTGGTTTTTTCAGGGTTGAAGAAGCCTAACTGTCCAAGTTCTCTTTGTGTACGAATCAAATCCTGACGGCTAAATTTTTCACCCGGAACAGTTCTTAATTCACGACGGATTACATAATCTTTTGTCTTATCATTGCCACTGATTTCAATTTTACCAATCGTGGCCTGGGGCCCTTCCGTCATCCGGATTTCAAAGTCGATGGTATCGTTGTACACAGCAACTTCTACGGGATCTACCCTAAAGAAAAGATAACCATCATCCATATATAAACTTTGAATATCGCCACCTTCTGCAGATGCAGATTTACCAAGGCGTTTATTCAGTATTTCCAAATTATAGATATCTCCTTTTTTAATGCCCAATATCAGGTTTAAAACAGAATCTGTGTATTTCGTCTGACCCCTCCATAGGATATTCCCAAAACGATAGCGCCTGCCCTCATTCATCTTAATGTGCAGATCAATATTTCCCTTGTTGTTGCTAACGGCGGTATCAGAAACAATCACAGCATCCCGGTATCCCTGGGCATTGTAATAGTCCAAAACATTTACTTTGTCTTCTTCGTATTTTTTAGGATTGAATTTGGAAGAACTAAATAATTTAAAGCGGAAATAAGGGTCGATGAATTCTTTTGTTTTGCTGATGGACAAGTAATCCATATCCCGCAGATATTCTTTAAAATCGGGCCTTGTGCTGGTGTCACCATATGGACTTAGATTATTTTCAGGGTAAAGTGTAATCCTCGTTAATTCCTTGGTGCCCTTCATCTTCTTTTTAAGCTTGAGGTCGGATATATTATCGTTTTTGGCAAAATTGATTGAGTTTACTTTTACCTTATTGCCTTTGTTTACGTTGAAAACCAACACTACGGCATTTAACATGCTGGGGGCGGGTTGTTCTTTCACCTCTACTGTTACATTTCTAAAACCTTTGTCAGCATAAAATTTGTTGATTGCTTCAATGGCGCTCAATTTCATATTATCTGTTACTACTCTATCTTTTGATAAACCTACTTTCGTTTCAAGGTCATCTCTTTCGCCTTTCTTAACACCAACAAATTTGAAATCTGCTAATCTTGGTCGTTCGGTAATGGCCAATTCTATGTACAAATCTTTACCTACCAGTTTTGTTAAAAATACCTCAACATCTACTACCAGATTTTGTTTCCAAAGTTTGCTGATGGCTTTGCTAAAGGCATCCGTTCCCGGAATGGTTAATTTATCACCAACAGCGAGTCCGGAAATAGACACAATTAGATTTTGGTCAAAAGCCTTGGCTCCTGTAACTGTAATGCCGGCTAAGTTGTATTGTTTTGGAACTTTTGCATCAAAAATTCCCAACAATTCCGGGTTTAGGGAAACGGGGATAGTATCGTTTTGGGCAAATGCTAACTGCGTAACTAAAACTGCGATAACTGTTAATAAAAAATTCGGGTAAATCCTCTGCATCAATTGGTTTTTTACGAGTGGCAATATACTTGCTATTATTAAAACTATTTGTTAAACATCCCTTACAAAAACCTGTTCCAAATGCGAAAAAGATTAAGCGGTAAGCAGTAATTATATTTCTTTTTATGAATATTCCGTTGTTCAGCGTGTCTAAAAATTTTGAAATTACTGATTCAATTTCTGCACTTTAATTTGCTGTTGCAAGCTTGTTAATGTTTAAATGTCTTCTTTCTTAACAAGGTCTGGCAATGCTTCTTTCATCTGTTCACCAGTTTTACCAAACCTTCTTTCCCGGTTCTGAAAATCAACAATGGCTTCATGCAAATTTTCTTTTCTAAAATCTGGCCACCGGGTATTTGTAAAAAATAATTCTGAATAGGCAAGCTGGTACAATAAAAAATTGCTGATCCTGTATTCGCCGCTGGTTCGAATCATCAATTCCGGATCAGGGAAATCTTTGGTACATAAATATTGTTGAAAGGTTTCCTGGGTGATGTTCTCCGGGGCCAGTATGCCTGCTTTTACGTCAACAGCTACCTGTTTTACCGCATTCAATAATTCCCACCTGCTGCTGTAACTTAAAGCCATGATCAGGTTTAATCCTGTATTGACCGATGTTTCAACAAGTGCTTCATTCAACTCATTGCGGGCCGCCTCCGGCAGCATATTCGTATCGCCGATCACATGAAGCCGGATATTATTTTTATTAAGCGTCGGCACTTCATTGCGGATGGTATCCACCAGTATCTCCATCAAGCCACTCACTTCATAGGCCGGTCTGTCCCAGTTCTCTGTGCTAAAAGCATAAAGCGTGAGGTATTCAATGCCCAGTTCGGCGCAACCTTCCACAATATTACGAACACTTTCTACCCCATGAAGATGTCCAAAGAGACGGTCTTCACCTTTTTCCTGGGCCCATCTGCCATTGCCATCCATAATAATGGCGATGTGGCGGGGAAGCCTTTGCATATGAATGCTGTCCTTTAAACTCATACTAAGTGAATATTATTAGTCAGGATGGACCTGACTTTGGGGGGCAAAAGTAATAAAAATTAGTTGCAATAAGCGTTTTGGAGAAATATGGAAGTATTTCATTTTGGAGTTGTGGTCAATAGGGCTTTTAGAGTCGCCTTATCGTGGCACTGCGATTTACAAGATGCTCCATGCTTTAGTGTCGGCGTTATTTTGAAATTGCCTGAAATGAAAAATGCCGGGATTAATAACCCGGCACTTTCTATTTGAAAAAAGTTGGATTATTTAGCTGATGGACACTTATAGGTATTGATACTAAATGAAATACCGATCTCTGCAATGATGTATTGGTCTTTTTGCTTACTCAGTCCACGTTGCCGCCCTTCAACGCCAATGCTGGTGCCTGTTTCAAAACTTCTATCCTGTAAAATGCCTGCAATGGACGGTTGACCGTTTAATATCGGGAACTTGTCAATACCTACAAACGTAGTGCTTACATCATCCAGGTAATCGGTCATGGTTAACCGGTGTGTAACCTGAAAAGAAAGGTTGACATTATTGGAGAGATTGTATTTTATACCAGCTCCAATTGGAAAACAAATGGCCACGTTCTTGTAGGGCTTTCTCGCTTTTCCGCTGGAAGGATCGCTGTAACCAATGTTTTGGCCTTCCGTTCCCAATGGTTTTAGATAATATTTTTTATCTTCATAAAAAGCGTAAGGATTAAAACTGAAGGCACCGATCCCAATGCTAACAAATGGTGTAAAAATATAGTTGGGATCGCCGGGAACAAATTTAAAGAAATTAAAATCGCCCTGTATTGCAACTTCAACGATATCAGAATTAAAACTAAGGTTTCTTCTTTTTTGATAGTCAACCTTGCTATAAATATCGCTATAGCCTACCTGCGCATAATGTGCACTTGCACGAATTCCGAGGTAATTATTGAACTGTTTAGTGAAAAAAACGCCCACAGCAGGTTTGGGGCGATTGAGCCGTGCTCTGTTATTTAAATCGCCAAAATAATGGGCAGTTCCCACCGTTAAACCAAATTCACCCAATTGCTCCGTTACGATCTGTGCAGAAACGCCCGATACAAGAGAAGTAATAATAAAAATGCCAAGGATACACTTTTTCATGCTTGCAATTTAACAATTTGTTTCTTAAAAATGGGCAAGGCGTCAAATTGTTACGCCACAGCCTGAATTTTGTATTTTGATTAACGAATGGGGGAATAAATGTAAAAAGTAAATTGTGGATACCACAAAATGACATTTTATTTCATTCAACCATTGATCAACCTATTACATTTAAGCATTTCGTTTATCTAAGCCCCAACTCAATTTGTTTCTCAATGTTTGTAAAAAATTATTTTCATTTAAACGGATGAGGTTGATGCCAAATTTTTCTTTTTTTACTGCCAGTTGTGCTTCTTTTGGAACCACCATCCGTCTGCTGTCAAGTGTGCAGATAAAGGAATCTGTTCTGCCTTCCACTTCAAAGGAGATAATATTGTCATCCGGTACCACAATGGGCCGAATGTTTAAATTGTGCGGGGCAACGGGCGTTATCACCAAACTGCCACTATCCGGAAAAACAATAGGGCCATTACAACTTAAAGAATAGCCGGTGGAACCCGTTGGGGTAGCTACTATCAGACCATCTGCCCAATATGTATTTAAAAACTCACCATTCAAATAGGTATGAATTTTTATCATGGAGGAGGAGTCTTTCTTTTGAATACTAAACTCATTCAATCCATAGGGCACTTTATCAAAGAGTGGAATATCTGCATCCAAATGTATCAGCGTTCGGTTGTCGGTTACATAGGTTCTTTCTGCCAATGCCTTGATGGCGCTTTGCAAATCTTCTTTACCGATATTGGCTAAAAAGCCCAGTCTTCCGTAGTTGATTCCCAACACAGGTATGCCTTTATCCTGCACCAGGGTAACGGTATCCAGGAGAGTGCCATCGCCTCCCAAACTGATTACACAATCGATGGTATCATCCAGGTCTTCTGCCGAATTAAATGTGGAGTATTTACCCTCCATATGAACCGTTGAATAGAACTGGTTAAAAAAATCCTGAAAAAAAACGGGTTCTACTTTATAAGTTTTCAGCTCCTGCAGCAACGCTTCCATATCCTTATGCTGGTCATTTTCAATTCCGCGGCTATATATTGCTATTTTCATCATAATATAAATCTATCAATTTTGATGCTTCCCTGCCATACGGTTGATTGCAGAAGTTTTACGCATTCTTGCAATTTACTATTTCTTTTTGGGGTATGTGTGCTTGTACAGGAAGGTTTACTGTTTTTGTGCCATGAAGCCTACTTACTTTCAAAAAAGAACTGCCTGCGGTTTAGTTGATTAAAGCTGTATTCAAGTCTTAGCCTGATGTCATACAAGGTAAGGATATCGATACCGAATCCAGCAGTATATAAAAGGCGGTTATTTAAGTAGGTATCAAATTTTCTCTTGTTAAAAGAATAGCCCGCATCTAAATAGGTTTTGGCAAAGATGGAAAAAGGCAGTGTAGGTAAGAGTCTTGAGTTTTTTGAAAGAGGAATCGTAAACGAGAATAATTTTTTCTTTAAGGTTGATTTTATGATACCGAAAGCAACGCCATCAATTACGTATAACTCCAAGCCCCGCAAATTGGCATCGCCATACCCAATTGCATTTTGATTGATATACGGCTGATCAAATGGCAGCTTTACATTTGCCCTGAATTGCAGTGAGCTAAACCAATTTTTTTTATATGCCCAAAATTTATTGTAGGCGCCATCAATGGAAAAAAGATTGGTGCCACCTGTAATACCCAATCCTCTTTTTGTTAATGAGAAGTAGCCGGTAATGCCTTTTAAGGGATAGGCCGAATTATTTACGTTGGCATATTGATAGTTGTAAGAAAAATCAATGAGTGTGGCAGATGGCAGCCTGGTATTAAAATAATTAGGATTATTGACGGATGAAATTACAGAGTCGCTAACGTTAAGCCTTGAAAACGCAAGGTTAAAGATATGCCTGAATAAAATCCCCTTCTGTAACCGAAGGCTTAGGTTGAAATATAAATTTCTCCTGACAAAATCATCCCTTTTATAAAATTGAATTTTATTATCGTATGATGTTTTAATGGCTGTTTCCCTGTTTTGTATAAAGCCGCCGCCTATACCAAAGCCTTGGGTTAAAGCCTTATCACTGTAAGGCTGTGAATAGGAAAAAGCGATATTTTGGTTGTATCCGCTGATAAGGAAAAGCTTTAGCGGGTCTCTTCGTCCGCTAAAATTTTTATGTTCAAATTTCAGCCCGTAATTTACACGGGATAAATCTGCGTTGTAGGTAACCAACCATTCATTGAAACTTCGGTCTATCACCTTAAACTCTGGAAACGGAAAAACGTACCACCTTTCCTTTACGGTTACAATTACATCCATTTCATAGGCCGAGATTATTGCCACCTCTACATTTACTTCATGAAACAAGGTAGTATTGTAAACCTGTTGGCGGGCCAATTGAAAGGCTTCGTTGATGGTGCCAATGATGATTGAATCGCCGGGTTTAAACTGTATTTCCCGAAGAATCAGGTAATTCCTGGTTTTTTTGTTTCCTTTTAAAATGATTTTGCGGACAACCAGCTTTGCGGAGGAATCAAATGGGATTGCGGATAATTTTTTATCAGCAGGTAAAGACACTTCAATATTTTGCGCAGCCGCATTCGCAGTAATTACCAGTAGAAAGCAACAATAATATATTTTTTTAAAAATACACATGAACGCAACACGAAACCTTCACCCGGTTTTTATTAAATGAGTATAAATGAATGGAAACTGAAAGTTATGGATTTTAGAGGCTAAATATCAAGGTAACTCATTAAGTGGCGATAGTTACTATGGATTTCATTTTCAAATTTTTCATCGCCAAAATAGTAAATGATGTCATAATCATATCTTTCAAATGCAGATACAATCGCTGCTATTTCCTTTTTATTGAGGTGCAGCGAAACGGTTAGTAATCCGGTATCCGGCTGTACGGTGGTGTTCAGGTGAAGAACGGTAGAGTCGTTGCTTTCAACAATACGGCTGATTTCTGAAATGGCAAATTGTGAGCGTTCCATCTCCATTACAATAATTCCACCAATTTCATTGGCACCCGAAAAATCACCCAGGGCCTTTAGTAAATCAGTCACGGTGATAACACCGACTAATTCATTTTCTTCGTTTGTTACGGGTACGATGGTGGTTTCAAATTTATTACTACACTTAACTGCATTTAAAAAGTGTTCATTTTCTTTAACAGAAGCTACCATAAAATTTTCCTGTAAAAACTCAATCGTTCCTTTTTCCGAGTCCACATCCAACAAATCATCCTCACTGATTAAACCGAGAAATTTATTCTCTGACACTACCGGCAAATGGCTAACACGGTAGTCATTTACCAATTGCAATGCCTTGGCAATGCTGTCCTGTAGTTGAAGCCGGGGGATATTATCATTGATGAGTTCCGCTGTAAGCATTGTAAATTGTTGAGTTTAATGGTATGCCTAAAAATTAAACCTACCGGCATATAACGTATCAATGACAACTAATAGTATCAAACTGTTGCAGCAGGTGTCTTTTGTTTAGCCAAAAAAGCAGATAATATGTTGTTAAACTCATCCGGCACCTCCATCATAGGAGCATGACCGCATTTATCTACAAAGTGTAACTCGCTGTTTGGGATAAGGCGGTTGAATTCTTTGCCTACGAAAGGAGGGGTAATGGTATCGTTGTTTCCCCAAATAAGGCAAGTGGGTTGTTTTATTTCGTTTAATTCTTCACCCAGGTTATTGCGTATGGCACTCTTGGCCAAGGCAATAATTTTAATCACTTTTAGCCTGTTATTAGTAATTTCAAATACTTCATTCACCAGTTCCTCAGTGGCCATTGCCGGATCGTAGAATGTAAGTTCAGTTTTTTTGCGGATATAATCCCGGTCACCACGCTTTGGGTAAGTATCGCCCATCCCGTTCTCAAACAAACCAGAGCTACCGGTTAAAATGAGGGTTTTTATCCGATCAGGATTCTTCAGGATATGCACCAACGCAACATGTCCACCCAATGAGTTGCCCAACAAATGGATATAATTATAATCACGGTGTTCTATAAATCTGTGAACAAATTTTTCAAGTCCGCTCACCGAAGTATGTAAAAGATCCAATTCCAGTAACGGGAGCATTGGAACAATTACCTGGTGTGTTTTTTTGAAATGTTCAATCAGCGGCATAAAATTACTTAGGGCTCCAAATAAGCCATGTAGCAACATCAATGGTTCGCCCTGTCCTTCTTCGATGTATTTGAACTTTCCGTCTTGTTTAATTTCGTAACTCATTCTGCTGGAACTAATAATAAATTCGGGTCAATAACTATTTGCTAAAAGTAAGTAATCGGGCTAAAATTACAGTAAATAAAATAATGCCTCAAATTTACTGTTGAATTTTGTTGGATACGCCGCCGAAAAAATCCTCCAACTGCGTAAAAGTATCTTTAAATAATGGAACCAGGTTGCCGATACCATTGATCACTTTTGGTGCAAGCGGCTGCACCATTGGATATACAAGGGACGATTCAATGGTGGCTTTTTCAAATACGTTTATTCTTTCTGCATAAAAGAGGCAAACACTATAAATAATTGTGTACAATACCGCATAAAGTAAAATCCCTCCGATGCGGTTGAGCCATCCCACAAATGCCATTTCGAAGGTTTTTTCGAGTAGTTTTCCCCCAAGGTGTACCAGCACGACTACCAGTATAAATACCAGTGCAAAGGAAATAACCGGTAACCATTTAGAAGAAACCATGGTGCTGTGCTGCAAATACATTGCAACTGCAGCAGATAATTTTAAAGCCGCGGCAAGTCCAACAACCAAGGCGATAATGGAAAACAGCGCAATGATCAATCCTTTCTGGTATCCTTTTATAAGAGCAAGGATCATTAATATGGCAAAAATGAGATCGATCATAATAATGTCTAAAACTTCCCTAATTAGAGAAAGCCGTATATGCCGGAAGGCTTGGTATTATTTTAAAATTATTTTATTTGCTCAGCAATTCCTTTACAATATTGCTGATGGTTTTTCCATCTGCAAGTCCTGCCAGTTCTTTGCTGGCTACTCCCATCACTTTACCCATGTCTGCCGGAGAAGCTGCACCTGTTTCCGCTATAATTTTAACCACCGCTATTTTAATTGCGGCTTCGTCCATTTGTTTGGGAAGAAATTTCTCTATCACTTCCATCTCTTCCTTTTCTTTGCTTGCCAAATCTGCCCGTCCTTGCTTTTCAAATATCTCTAAAGAATCTCTTCGCTGTTTCATCATCTTTTGCAGAAACTTTTGTTCGGTGGCCTCGTCTATTTCCCCACCTGCACCCGGTTCTGTCTTTGCTTTAATGATTTCTGCTTTGATGGCACGCAGACTGCGCAGCACACCTTCATTTTTTGATTTCATGGCATCTTTCATTTCAGCCATTATTTGTTGTTCTAAAGCCATATAATTTTTTATTTTAGTAATGTGGTGGAAAATATCCCTTTAAAAATTTACATTCGATTGACAATTCGCTTTAAATGAATCTACCTGATTTAGCAGTTGCCAAAAAAGCTCCGCCAAATACATTTATTTTTGCTCACTTATTTGCTGGGCCTTGAATTTGTCGAAAAACTCTTTGGCAAATTTTTTCATATCCTCGCTCAACTCTTGTTGCTGGGTGGCACGTTTAAAAGTATCCGCCATCGTCATCATCATCTGATAGTAAAAATCTGCCATTTCATCCATCATCATGTCTTTTGTCCAAAGGTCTATGCGCATGGCTGTTTTATCAGCCCCATCCCAAAATGCGATGCACATGGCTTTTGCTTTTTGAGCCATATCTGCTGTGCTGTCAGTAGCACTCCAGCTAATTTGTTCAGGCACTTTATTGGGGTCTAATAAAATATCGATTTTTATAGTTGACTTATTCATATGCTGATTGAGTGTTTTGATGAATTACTGAAATACTTAAAAGCGAGCGCAAAGGTAATATCTTTATTATAATACGGATGCTGCCAAATATTTCGCAACGCGTTTACGTTGTTGCTTGTTCCATTATTTTCCACCAATGTTCGTTCGGGCTATTAATATGCATTTGCTCAATGATGGGCTGTCCGTTTAGGATTAGTTTGTTCCGCAGGGTTTCATCTTTAAAAATCAGCATCATTTTATAGGCAATGTCCTCAAAGTTACCAGGGTCGGTTTTTAAAGATGCATTACCGGTCATTTCTTCGATGGCCCCAACGCTGCTCGTTACTACAGGCACTTCACATTGCATTGCCTGCAAGGGAAATATTGGCATTGCATCGTAAAGGGTTGGATAAATAAAGGCATAAGCTGCCGCTGTAATTTTTGCGGCTTCTGCTTTCGGTAGGTCCAATAATATTTTAACTTCCTTCCGGTACTTATAAGTGTTGAAGATTTCCAAAAAGGGATCGTTATTCTCAACCGCTTTGGAGAGGATGACCAATTGCATATTACTTTTTTGCCGGGTTTTAAAAAACGTAAATGCTTTTAATAAATTCACCAGGTTATTCCGGAGATGAATTTCCCCACTAAATAAAAAGTATTCTTTTTCGTCAGTATATTTTGATTTCATCAAATCCTTTTCGTACCAGTTTGATGGCTCGTATTCATCAGCAGGTATCATTTGAAACCGGCTGATTTTATTTGACACAACGGCAAACCGTTCGGTTAATTCCCGGGTAAGAAAATCAGATGCTGTTACAATACCTGCCGCTTTATTCAGAAAAGCCGGCATATTTTTCTTTAAAAAACGCTGTTGTTGTTTTTTGTAGAAAGTGGGAAAAAGGCTAAAGGAAAGATCGCTGATAAACAGGAATTGCGGCAACCGGGTTTGCAAAGAACAAACATTGCCAGTATGAATAACCAGGTCGGCCTTGTGTTTCCGCAAAATATTGGGTAATGTGTAATCCAGCCAGATCTTCCAGAACGAAGGATTGTTCATTTGTGGAGATGAAATAACCCGAATAATATTTTTAGTTTCTGGGAGACCTTTATATGAAACAACGCTTGTTACAAATACGAATTGATGCTCCGGTTTGTTGGCAGCAAGTGTTTCAAAAAAAAAGTGAAAAAAGTCACTGCCTGCAGTGGATATAAAATCGGGTAAAATAATGGCAATGGTCATTCAATCAAAATGATTTATTAAAACGTTCAAATAAAATAGGAGGCTCTTTTTTTCGGAGAAAGAACGATCAGTTGAAGATTTATAATGGCTGTAGTAAAAGTTTTCTGAACAAGCGGGTTGTTGATACCTATGTTATTTAAGCACTTTCATTTTCACTGTTTCTATCCTTGTATCACTCACATTTAAAATGTCAAACTGGTAGTTGCCTACTGTAAAAGATTCTTTATGCTTGGGTATTTCATCCCGGTTCTGGATGATAAAACCACTGAGCGTTTCCGTTTCCTCACTGTCGGGGAATTCGAGTTTGTATTTTTCGTTGATATAATCCAGTTCCAGCCTGCCACTAAAAATAAACTCGTTGGTGGCCAATTGTTTTTCTATAAACTCTTCTGTATCGTATTCATCTTTTATTTCGCCAAAAATTTCTTCCAGTAAATCTTCCATGGTTACAATGCCGGCTGTTCCGCCAAATTCATCTACCACCCATGCGATGCTTTTTCGTTCCTTACTAAACTTGGTCATTAAATCGGTGGCGCTCATGCTCTCGGGTATAGTCGGAATAGGCAACAGGATCGATTGAATATCGGCTGGGTTTTTAAACAAATCCAATTGGTGAACATAACCAACAATATTATCAATATTACTTTCATATACCACCAGTTTGCTCAGCTTGGTTAATATAAACCTGTCTTTCACTGATTCTATTTTGGTAGTGATATCAATGCCGTCAATTTCCTTTCTGGGTATCAGGCATTCCCTTACTTTTTTATCACTTAAAGAAAGTGCATTTTCAAACAGTTCTTTATTAATTTCAGTGGTATCTTCTTCATCGTGGTTCTTGCTTTGTTGCACAAAATGTTCCAGATCCACTTTTGTAAATACATCTTTCTTCTCGTTGAGTTTTACGTTAAAGATGTATTTCAGCACCCATTCAGCGATATCTACAAAAAAGGCGGAAATGCCAGAAAGTGCTGCGAAAAAAAACTGGATGATGTAAGCGATAAAACCACTACTTAAAATGGTTTCATTTTTTGCCCTGAAATAAGCCTTGAAAATGAATTCGAAAAACAACAAACAAAGTGTTGAAACCATGGTTTCAATGATCAGGTGCAAATAAGGATTGGTTATATTCCAACTGTAATTACCAATCTGGTTGTGCCATACGCCCGACATAAAACTGCTCCAAAATAAACCGTAAATAACCAGTATGATATTAAAACCCACCAATGTAGTGCCAATGAACCGGGCTGGTTTGTCAGCGTATTCACCCCATATTTTGCCGCTATAAGTACCTTTTTTTCTTCTAAGCTCAATCGATAGTTTATTGGCAGATACAAAGGCCATTTCCACTCCTGAAAAAAAGCCAATCAGGAGTAACGAAATCAGTATTGCAAAAAGTGCGATCCAGTCCATACGTAAAAATAATAAAGATGATTGATTTTAAAGATAAACTAATTATTGCTGTATGAAGTCGATTATAATGGCTTCAGCTTCTGCACAAGCTTTTTTTAGGTCGTCGTTCACAATTTGTTTATCAAAATGCTCTTTAAAAGATATTTCATAGGCGGCTTTATTGATCCGGGCGGACAGCGATTCCACGGTTTCGGTACCTCGTGATTCAAGACGTTTTTTTAATTCTTCCACGGATGGCGGAACAATAAACAAGGTGATGCAAGAATCAGGATATTGGCCTTTCACATGAATGGCACCCTTTACATCAATATCCAGCACGGGAATTTTTTCCTCATTCCAAATGCGCTGTAATTCGCTTTTAAGAGTGCCATAATATTTTCCATCATACACCATTTCCCATTCGGCAAATTCGTTTTGCTGAATCTTATGTTTAAAATCAGGCTCACTGATAAAATAGTAGTCTTTCCCATTTTGTTCTGAACCCCTGGCCTGCCTGGTGGCGGCGGATATTGAAAAAGCCAATTGAGGAAAGGTTTGCATCAGGTGATGGGTAATGGAAGTTTTCCCTGCACCAGATGGGGCTGTAATGATGATGATTTTATTTTGGATAGGCATTTGCAAAGAAATGAAAGAAAAATGAAAGATGTTAATTCAGGTTAATCGTTGATGGTTGATGGATTTTTAGCTCGTTTACCAGTTTTAATTTCTGGGGCTAACTAAAAAGTTAGTCAATCTCTAAAATCTATGTATTTGAACCATCAGCCATCAACATGTAACCATTAGCCCTAAACTCTTTTAATCTCTGCTCCCAGTGCCTGTAAACGGGCATCGATGTTTTGGTAACCTCTGTCAATTTGCTCAATGTTTTGGATGGTACTTTTGCCTTCTGCGCTTAATGCCGCTATCAGCAAAGCCACACCAGCACGGATGTCCGGACTGCTCATCGTAATGCCTCGCAATTTTTGTTCTCTCTCCAGACCAATTACTACTGCCCTGTGTGGATCACATAAGATAATCTGTGCACCCATATCAATCAGTTTATCTACAAAAAACAAACGACTTTCAAACATCTTCTGGTGTATCAGCACGCTGCCTTTTGCCTGAATGGCCGTGACCAATACAATGCTCAACAAATCGGGCGTAAAGCCAGGCCACGGGTGATCGTAAATGGTAAGTACGCCACCATCCATGTACCGTTGAATTTCATACATTTCCTGTGCAGGGATGTGAATGTCATCTCCCCTAAAATCCATCTGTATGCCGAGTTGCTGAAACCTTTCCGGGATTACGCCCAGATGTTCAAGGCCGACATTTTTAATGGTAAGTTCGCTCTGTGTCATGGCGGCAAGTCCGATAAAACTACCCACTTCAATCATGTCTGGTAAAATCCGGTGTTCAGTTCCACCTAAATAATCCACCCCCAAAATGGTGAGCAGATTGCTGCCAATACCGCTGATTTTTGCACCCATCCGGTTTAGCATTTTACACAATTGCTGCAAGTAAGGTTCGCAGGCTGCATTGTAAATGGTTGTAGAGCCGGTGGCCATCACCGCCGCCATTAAAATATTTGCGGTACCGGTTACGCTTGGTTCATCCAGTAAAATATGCGTGCCTTTTAATTCTTTTGCTGCCAGGTAAAAATATCCATCCTGGTTGTATTGAAAAGAAGCACCCAGTTTTTCAAAGCCCATTATATGCGTATCCAGTCTTCGGCGCCCAATTTTATCGCCGCCCGGTTTGGGTATATAAGCTTTTTTAAAACGGGCCAACATTGGTCCTGCAAGCATTACAGAGCCACGCAGCCTGCCGCTTTTATGATGGTAATCATCACTGCTTAAATAATCCACATCCACATCGTCTGCCTGAAAAGTGCAACTGTTCCTGCTCGTTCTGTCGACCTTCACTCTCATATCGGCCAGTAACTCTATCAGCAGATTTACGTCGATGATGTCTGGTATATTGTCGATATAAACCTTTTCTGAAGTAAGCAACACGGCAGAAATAATTTGTAATGTTTCGTTCTTGGCTCCCTGTGGAATTATCTCACCGGAAAGTCGTTTACCTCCTGTTACTTCAAATGAATTCATCCTGGATGATCAATTTAAATATGGATTATAAAATAAGAGCCCCAACGTTTGTAAACTGTCAGGGCTCAGGCCTTTAATTATTTTATGGAATACCTGTTGATCATTTTCCTGCAATCAGGAAAATCAACGGGGTATTGAATCAATAGCGTTTTTTGAAATTCCGGTTGTTTCTGTTGTCACCACTTCCCCCACCGGTTCTGTTATCTCTGCCATTGCTGCTTCCGCCGCGGTTATCACGCTGTCCGCCACTGCGATTGTCTCTTCCACCACCGCTGCCGGTATTGGTTCTTCCACCGCTAAAACTCTTTCTGTATCCACCTGCGCTACCGCCACTTCTGTATTCATCTCTTTCGGGACGGTTATCGACTCTGTGTTTTATAAATGGTCGGTTGTTAAACTCCAACTGGCCGTCTGTCATGCTTTGCAATTCTGTTTGAATATTATCATCATGTACCAGCTCTTTATGCCAGTTACTGTAGGTCAGCTTCATGTAATACGCAATGGCATTGGCAAATCCCTGGCGTTTTTCAGGGTTTTCTTCTTTCAATGCTTTGTTGATGACAACCTCAATATTTTTACCCAAATGGTTGAATTTAGGATATCTTTTTGGATAAGGCAATGGTTCCGGTTTGGCCTTTAGCGTTTCTCTGGTTGGGATAGGGTAAGGACTATCCACATCCAGCTTAAAATCACTGATCAGGAAAAGATGGTCCCACAACTTATGGCGGAAATCTTCCACATTTTTTAAATGCGGATTTAGAAAACCCATCAGTTCGATCAGGCTCATTGCATTGCGTTGGCGCTTCTCTTTATCCTCAATTGTCAATAAATAATCTACCATTTTTTGTATATGGCGGCCATACTCCCTCATCGTTAAATATTTACGAGTGGTGTTGTATTCCATGTTCTCTACGTTCATCATATAGGCAAATGTACTAAAAAGCTGTACAAGCAGCAAGTTTGGAAATTATTCAACATTATTTTATCAAAAGCTTTATTGTTACTACGCAGGCCCTGGTAAATCAAAGGGGCAATTATAGGCAGTTTATTGGGTGTGAAGGCATCGCATTGGTATCTGAATTGCTCCGAAATCTGTTCAACCTTAAATCTTCGGCGAACCTTTTGGGCTAATTATTTTAATTCACTTTAATAGAGAGTAATTTAAAGTTTAAACTTTTTTTGCCACAGAAAGGAATTTTACCCTGCAAAAAGCAAATGCAATCAACGCCCCAAAGCTATCTGCAGCCCAGTCAAGCAAGTCGAAACTGCGTCCTGCAATCCAGTATTTCTGAATAAACTCACTGGCAATACCCCATAAGGATGTTGCAATTGCAATCCGGATAAAGAACTGTAACTTTTCCCTGCTGTCTATTTGCGATAAGCCGAATGGCAGCATAAAAAGCAACGCCAATAAGCCGAATATCCCGCAATGCACCCATTTGTCAAAATAGATTTTATCCAGCCATCCAATGGACAGCACATCTTTACCTGGCATACATAGTAAAACCAGTACAACAAAAAACCAGGCAATGCCTGGTATAAATTTAACTATTTTAATGTCCTTCATTTAGAGTTGTAGTTTGGTATTAATGTGCCGGACCATCGGAATTGCATTATTAACTTCCGGACCTGTTTTTAAATTATCCTACCAGAGCCGTATAAGCTTCTGCAGTCAACAGATTTTCAAAATCAGCCACATTGACTACGGTCATTTTAATCATCCATCCATCGCCATAAGGATCTGTATTCACCAGCTCCGGTTGAGCTTCTAATGCAGGGTTCACTACTGTAATAGTGCCTTGTAATGGTAAAAAAAGGTCACTTACAGTTTTTACTGCTTCAACCGTACCAAACACTTCTTCCGCTGACAATGCTTTTCCAACCGTTGCTATATCTACATAAACAATATCCCCTAATTCGCCCTGGGCAAAATCAGTAATACCTACTGTGGCAATATTACCATCAAGTGAAATCCATTCGTGGTCTTTGGTGTAGCGGAGGTTTTCTGGAAAGTTCATATTATTTAAATTAAGGTGAATTGTTCTTTGTTAAATTATTGGAATTGCAAATTAAACCATTTTTTAATCTACCGGCGAATCAATTATGCTAAGCGGAAGCAAGCCATGGCTATTTATTTTACAACCTCCATTTTCATTAATACATCTTTCATTGGACGGTCGTACCCGTTTTTTTGTAATTGTGCAATCTGGTCTACCACTTCGATGCCACTTTCTACTTCGCCAAATACAGTGTAATTCATGTCCAATTTGGGTGTACCCCCTAACATCTTATACGTCATCCGCCTGGCTGGTGAAAAATAAACCCCGGTTTGAATGGTAATCATATCCAGTTCTTCATTCGAAAATTTTTTGCCCTGTACAATATAAAACTGGCAACCGCTACTGGCCTTTTCCGGATTATTGGTTCTCGCTGCTGCCAATGCGCCTTTTTTGTGACATAAAGTGGAATCAAATTCAGCCGGAATGGTATAGCCTACATCTCCTTTACCCAGCATGACATCCGGAATTGCATGCTTGCTTTCCGGGTCGCCGCCTTGTATCATAAAGCCAGCGATAATGCGATGGAAAAGCAGGCTATCATAAAAATGATCGTTCACCAGTTTCACAAAGTTATTCCGATGCCTGGGCGTTTTGTCATATAATCTAACCACAATTTCACCCAGTTCAGTGGTTATTTTTACCCTTACACCAACTGGTTTGGCCGGTAAAATGGTAACGGGCGGTTTTTGTTTTGCCTTTACGGTTAGTTTAGTTTTGGTAGTTGTAGTTATTTTTTTTGCAACTGTTTTCTTCACCTGGCCAGTTGAAACAAAAACGCAAAACGATAGCGATACAGTAATAAAAAATTTACCAATGTTGTGCATGGGATTAATTGTCATTTTTAAAAAACTGATCAAAGTAAAGCAAAACATGGTCTTTTAAAAAATTTTCCTGTTCAAAGAGGTTAAATTCCGGGAGCGCTTTTAGTTGATTAAAATGCGGCCAGTTCTCTTCATCATACCCTTCCAGTATATAATATCCACTAGGCATTAGCACGGTACAAATTGCTATATGCATGAGATCCTGCTTTTGTTCTTTTGTGTACACCTGCTTGCCGCTTCCGAGTTCCTGCACGCCTATTAGAAAGAGCACTCCGTCCATATCGGGCTTAATGCCGTAATTTTCTTTTAATTTAATACGAAGCTTTAGCCACCTTACCTGTAAATCATCTTTTGCCTGTTGCATGCTGCAAATATAAATTTTAAAAGCGCAATCATAAATCGTAAAATCGCAAATCGAAAATCAGTCCTCAAATGTTGTTAAGCAACGTTATGAGTCTTTAAGGAATATTTTAAAATAAGAGAAACCTTTAGCAGGATATGCAGCCCTATAAACTGATACATTCCATAAAGAGTAAAAGTCGTAAAATCCGCCGTTGTAAAATCCGCCATCATCTTTACCTTTGGCGAAATTTTTTATAAAATGTTACAGATAAGTTTTATTCGTCAAAATCCAGCATTCGTTAAAGAAAGATTAAGTGTAAAGCACTTTAGCGATTTATCGTTGGTAGATAAAGTAGTGGAGCTGGATGAAAAGGTTCGTAAATTAAAAGTGGAAACGGAAACTTTGCAGGCGGAGATGAATGCATCAAGCAAGGAAATAGGCATTCTAATTGGCAAGGGAGAAAAGGAACTGGCAGAGCAAAAAAGGCAACAGGTTAGTCAGCATAAATCAGGCATCCAGCAATTGAACGAACAGCTAAATGTAGCCGAACAACAGTTGCAGGCAGAGGTTATAAAAATGCCAAATCTGCCGCATGTATCCGTTCCGGTTGGTAAAACGCCCGAAGAAAACGAAGTGGTAAAAGAAGCTGGTATAAAGCCAACACTGCACCAAAATGCAGTGCCACATTGGGAGCTGATAAAAAAATATGGCCTGGTAGATTTTGAAACCGGCGCTAAATTAACCGGCACCGGGTTCCCGTTATATAAGGGTAGGGGAGCTAAATTGCAAAGGGCATTGATTCAATATTTTTTAGATTATAATACCACTGCGGGCTATACTGAATATTTGCCGCCGTTGATGGTAAATGAAGTATCTGCTTACGGTACAGGGCAGTTGCCGGATAAGGAAGGTCAAATGTATCATGTTACTGCGGATGGTTTGTATTTGATACCCACTGCAGAAGTACCTGTAACCAATATTTATAGGGATGAGATTGTAAAAGAAGCGGAACTTCCCATCAGGATGACGGCTTATACACCTTGCTTTAGAAGAGAGGCAGGCAGTTTTGGAAGTGATGTGCGTGGGCTAAACAGGGTTCACCAGTTTGATAAAGTGGAAGTGATTCAACTGGTTCATCCGGATAAAAGTTATGCCGTGCTGGAAGAAATGGTAGCACATGTGGAGGCGCTTTTGAAAGCATTAGAATTGCCTTATCGGATACTTCGCTTGTGTGGTGGCGATATGAGCTTTACCAGTGCCATTACTTACGACTTTGAAGTGTACAGTGCAGCACAGCAAAAATGGCTGGAGGTAAGTTCTGTCAGCAACTTTGAAACTTTTCAAACTAACCGTATGAAGATCCGGTATAAAGATGAAACTGGTAAAACACAGTTGCTACATTCCCTCAACGGTTCTTCTTTGGCCCTGCCAAGAATTGTAGCTTCTTTGCTGGAAAATAACCAAACAGAAGCGGGGATTGTTTTACCAAAAGTATTGCACCCTTATTTTGGTAATTCAATCATTGATTAATCAGTCAATTGTTTAGCAAGTCTTAAAAAATCAATTATTACACGGAAGTGATGCCATCAATTGCATCACTTTTTTGTTGGATTACTTTTATCTTTTTATTCATAATGTAAAACCAGGCAGGTGGCACCAACGCCAGTATCATACTGCCGGGATAGCCGGTTGGCAATTGCGGCGCATCTTCGTGATTTCTCAAAATCTGATATTTCCGGCTGGCAAGATAATGATGATCGCTGTGGCGGCTCAGTTCAAATAACATCAGCCGGCCAAGTATATGGTTGCTGTTCCAGCTATGATGCGGCATTGTTCTTTCATATTTTCCATCGCCTTTTTGTTTGCGTTGCAGCCCGTAGTGTTCAATGTAGTTCACGGTTTCCAACAGGCCAATGCCTAAGGCGGCTGCACCTAAAAAATACCCGGTAATGGTTGTACCAAAAGCAAACCAAATAATTGCTATCAATGAAAATTGTACCAGGTGGGCTTGTAGCATTTCATTCCTGAAATGCCATACCGGTAAACCTGCCTTTCTCATTTCGTTATTGGCAATCGTCCATGCAGATAAGTATGAATAAATAATGGTTCGGAAATAAAACAGGTAAACAGGCTCGTTGTAACGGGCGCTGCTTGGGTCTTCGGGCGTAGCCACATTTTTATGATGCCCTTTATTGTGTTCAATAAAAAAATGCATGTAAAGAGAAGTAGACAATGACGCCTTTGCAAGAAACTGTTCAAATCGGTTTACCCGGTGGCCCAGCTCGTGGCCGATGTTGATGCCGAATGTACCACACAGCAATCCCATCGAACCAATACGACCGGCTATCTCCCACCAGGCAAGCGTTGTACCTTGCATGGATTGTAGAAAAACAAACAGCGCAACAAATTGAAGGATTACAAAAATGTACAGCATATAATCATACAGGCGGTCTTTTTTTGCCAGTTCTTCGTCTGCGGCATCCATGTTTTTTTCATCCGGATTTAAAAGCAGTTCCGTAAGTGGCAAAATTATCCAGGCATAAATCATTGGCGACCAGGTAAGCCATCCGTTCGAATAAAATGCCACAAAGGCTAACACATAAATGGTGGCAGGAGAAAGATATTTAAAGGCTTTTACGTTCATGGATTGATGGTTTGCAATTACAAGTTAATGCATTCAATCCAAACATTTAGATTGGTATTAAGTTGGGAATTTGTCAAACAATCGCACAGTTGTTTAAATTTTTTGATCATAAACTGAAAATGTTTAGCAAGCTTCTTCGGTGTTGGCAAACATTTCCAGGCTAAACCCTAGAGTTGAAATATAACGATCAAATGACTGGCAGCTTTTTTGCAAGTTGAATTAAACTAATACAAAATCAATTCGTCATAGCAAATGCCACACAAACAACCATTTCTTATTTATATTAAATCTTTCGAATGCAAGTTTCAAACCGTTTAAAAAATCAGCACCTTTTATGGAGGGCCGCCTTTGGTCCAATGGCTGAAAACACAAAGGAACTTGGTGAAATATCTCAAAAAAAATTATGGAACCTGTTGTTAAAAACGGCTGCTAAAAAACCAGAAAAAATAAATGTTGCATCCGGAGTGTTTGATGGCCTGGTAAAAGGAGTAAAGGATGTTGTTCAGATGGAGAAATTGTCGGGCGATCAAAAACGAGCGATGGCAAAACAATCCCGGGAAGATTTAAAAAGCCTCAACCTTCGCTGGATAGAAGAAATGGTAAACAGTGAGGCCCAGTTCCGGGAAAAGATGAGCCTGTTCTGGCACGGGCACTTTGCAGCAAGGGTAATCAATATTTTATTTCAACAGGAATTATTGGATGTAATTCGAAACAACGCATTTGGCAAATTTGGCGATCTGCTGCGTGAAGTAAGTAAGAGCCCAACCATGCTGCAGTTTTTAAACAATCAACAAAACAGGAAGCAAAAACCCAACGAAAATTTTGCCCGTGAAGTGATGGAATTGTTTACCATGGGAAGGGGCAATTATACCGAGCAGGATGTAAAGGAAGCCGCCCGGGCTTTTACTGGCTGGGGCTTTAACCTACAGGGTGAATTTGTTTTTCGGGTCAATCAACATGACACTGGCAATAAAACATTTTTAGGAAAAAATGGCAATTTTGATGGCGACGACATCATTGATATTTTATTGGAACAAAAGCAAACGGCGTTCTACATTACCAAAAAGATTTACCGTTTTTTTGTAAATGAACAAATAGACGAACCAAAAGTGGACTGGTTGGCCAAACGGTTTTATGAAAGTGAATACGATATTAAAAAACTGATGGAGGATATTTTTACCAGTGACTGGTTTTATGACGAAAAAAATATCGGAACTAAAATAAAATCGCCTATTGATTTGCTGGTAGGCATCCGCCGGTTGCTCCCAATGGAATTGGAAAATAGCGCTACACAATTGTTGATTCAGCGGGCATTGGGACAGGTTCTTTTTTACCCTCCCAATGTGGCTGGATGGCCGGGTGGAAAAACATGGATTGATAGCAGCACCCTGATGTTGCGCCTGAGGATACCACAAATGATTACCGCCAACGAGGCCATTAATATTCGTCCGAAGAGTGATGATGATGTAATGATGGGACAAATGACTGATACAAAATCCAAACAACAGAAAAAGCCCAGCTATGGTCTTAAAAATGGAGCCGCAGTGGTAGATTGGCAATTGGCGGTAGCTGCATTTGAGTCCATCCCGAGAGAGCAGTTGTTGTCTAAAATTTCAGAGACGGTACTTCAAACTACCAGCAGGGTAAGCAACAACGTAATGGCGAAATATCTAAACAATGAAAGCCGGGAAAGCTATATTAAAAGTACCATCGTTTATTTAATGAGTACACCGGAATACCAGTTGTGTTAAAATCCCAAAAGCCCCCGGCCCATAAAGGGGAGCAAGGCAAGAGTTTTCTGATTTTACAGAAATTAGAAAATGGGAATGAGGATGTTTTGAATGGAAAAAGAGTTATTCAAATTTGAATGGTCTGGCTCCCGTCGTATTTGGAGTAAGTTATAAGTGCGCTGATGTTTTACCAGAAATAAATGGAAAATGCAAAGCTGATTCTAAAAAAATGGGTAAAAAAAAGAGACTACTAATCCAATAATAAAAGTGCTTTGAGAAATCAGTGTCAAGCTCCCCGCTGCCTTTGGAGAGGGGTTGTGTGTGAGGTGTAAAATTTTTAAAACAGTTAGTATGCTTATTAAACGCAAAGGGTTTTTACAAATCGGTTCACTGGCAACGGCATCATTTATGTTGCCAAAATTTTTGCAGGCATTTGAAAAGCCGGGGATGGTACCACCGGGTAACAAGGTGGTAGTGGTAATACAATTTAGCGGTGGCAATGATGGTTTGAATACGGTAGTGCCGATACAAAACGATTTGTATTATAAGGCCCGGCCAAGGTTGGGTATCCCAAAAGATAAAGCCGGGCAATTAACTGCGGAGGTGGGCCTTAATCCTGCGTTGGAGGCATTCCGTGGATTGTACGATAATGGGGAACTGGCTATCCTCAACAGCGTTGGTTATCCCAATCCGGACCGCTCTCATTTTAGAAGCATGGATATCTGGCACAGTGCCAGCAACAGCAATGAATACCTGAACAATGGATGGATTGGCAGATACCTGGATGCACAATGCAAAGGATGTGATAAACCAACACAAGCCCTGGAGATTGATGACTTATTAAGTCTTGCTTTGAAAGGTGAAAATAATAACGGGCTTGCATTTAAAGATCCTCGCAAATTATTTACCAGTAGCAATGAGCAGTTTTTTAAAGACATCAATACCGATCATCATGCTGGTGAATCAACGGCAGATTATCTATACAAAACCATGAGCGGTACGTTGAGCAGTGCAGATTATATTTTTCAACAAAGCAAATTGCATCCAACGGCAGAAATTTATCCCGCAACTCAGTTGGGGAAAGATTTGAAGACCATTGCGTCATTGATTCTTTCTGACATCAATACCAAAGTTTATTACGTTTCATTGGGGAGTTTTGATACCCATGTAAACCAGGAGAATCAGCAAAAAAGATTATTTACCGAATTGAATGATGCCGTAAAAGCATTTACTGCCGACCTTAAAAAGAACAATCGTTTTGAAGATGTATTGATGATGACTTTTAGCGAATTTGGCAGACGGGTTTCGCAGAATGCAAGCGGGGGAACCGACCATGGAACTGCCAATAATATGTTTTTTATTAGTGGCGGATTAAAAGAAAAAGGGTTGCTAAATGCAATGCCTGATCTTGCCGAACTGAAGGATGGCGATCTGCAGTATAAAGTTGATTTTAAAGATGTGTATGCCACCGTGTTGAATAAATGGCTGGGGGCAAATGATCAATTTATTTTAGGTAAGAAGTATAATTATCTTCAATTTATTTAGAACCAACCACGATTATATTCCAACCTAAAACTTTATAAATGGATCACAGTTTATTTTCAGGAATGTACTTCACCCGCCCTGAACTTTTGGGTTAGGAATTTTAGTCTGCCATCTTTCAATAGATCTTTGTTCGTTAGATAATGAATTACTTTTTCTTCCAGCCAGTGATGAAGGGGCAAAAGCATTGCAATCAAGACAATCTTTATCAGCAATATTTTCCAAGGCTCACCATGTGTCCAGTGGTGTATTTTTACATCCGCAAGTAATATAATAAACTCAAAGAAAAATATAAAGGCAAGGAAACCGATTATCCTGATAGTTCCGGCCGAAACCTTGAACAAGCCCATTAAAATCAACACTAAAAAAAGGGTGGCAATTCCAACCGTAATGGCCATGTATTGGATATTGTGCCTTCGGTCTGTTGCTTCTTTTGCCCTAACCAATTCCCGTTCTTTGCGTTTATTTTCATTATCAAGCTCTACGGACAACAGGTCTTTGTCTTTTGACAATTGCATTAATGTATCTGTCAATTGATTGAATATACCAGCAAATAAAACAGCGCTTTTATAATCGCCGGATCGTTGATACACAGTATCCAATTCCTTAGAGATGGCTTTTTGTGTTTCAAGGTCGCCTGTCCGTTTCGCATATTCAAACACCTGTTTGTAGTATAGTAATGAATTTTTCAAGTCGCCCTGTTTCTTGTACAAACCGGCATATCCGTAAAGAAAATTATTTCTATAGGCTTCAGAAGCTTTGGTTTCATAAAAAGGGGCAGCTTTTTTCATGTAAAAATGGGCGCTGTCAAATTGATGCAATTCAGCATATGCTGCGCCAACTAAATAATCGATCGGGGCCGTGTACCCAATCCCTTTCATCAAGTCAATCATGTCTTTTTTATCCTGGAGCAAGGTGAATATTTTGGTGGGGTTGTTGCTTGAGAAATACAGTTGAAATAACGGATTCAGCAAATTCATCTTCATCATCGGAAGTTTGTTTTTATCGCAGAGTGCCAATGCGGTATCTATGTAGGACTCAGCCAGCCCATATTGCTTTGCTTTGATATTGGTTGTTGCAATTTCACTATATAAAGGCACCAGCGCATATATATTGGCATTGTCTTTTTTTAATACGGCAAGTTGTTTAAATAAATAATCCTTTGCCTTTTCATATTGTTCAATGGTTGAATAAAACTCCGCCAGTTTGCGATAACAGGTGCCCAACAAAGACTTACTATTTGAACCATCAGCAATATCATAAGCGGCCATATAATTGCGAAACGCATTCAGTTTCTGGCTTTGCTCCATTAATGTATTTCCCAGGCTAATGTAGGCAGAAACCTGCACTGAATCTAACTTTGAAACATTGGCAAGCATCAAAGCATTTTGATTGTATTGCAAAGCCCGGTCCCGTTGACCTTTTAACCGGTAGATGCGGGCGAGTGCCATATTTGCCCATGCCTGGCTCTCAACTTCGTTGCTATTTTTAACCATTTCCATTGCAGTATTTGCGAAATTTAAAGCGGTATCAAGGTTGGCTGCAACAGTGTACCGGTTTGAATATATACCGGAAGCAAAAATATTGGCGTTGCAAATAATTTTGAGGTTGCGGGATTCATCCGCTTTTATAAAAGCAGATTTAAGGTATGGATAGAATTTTACTTTGTTAAATTCAAATGCGTAGTTGGCAGATTGAATCATATTAACCACATAACCAGAATCCGTCTTAGAAGCAAGGGCAAGCCTGTACAAACTATCGATTGCTATATTGGGATCTTGTGCAATCGAATTTTTAGAGATCATTACCAGAGTAAGGATTACGAAGAAAATAAATCTTTTTATCATATTGTTTTCTGTTATAGCCATGAACAAACAAATAACCTGGAGAGTTTATTTATTTATCAATAAATTGAAAGATAAATAAAAAGGCGATACCGTTTAAAGTATCGCCTTTTTAAAATTAATTTTCCCGAAGTTATTTTTTCAATGCTGTCTTATAAAGCATCCATCCCATTCCTGTAAAAAATGCCACGCCCAAAACAAAGTATCCGTACGTTCCAATAACATTTTCAATACCTGCCTCCATACTCACTGCTTTTAAAAATCGCTCACCGCCTTCGCTACCAGATACAAATGCAATGATAACACCTGCAACTGCTCCTCCGGCAACAAGACCGGTGGCGAATAAGCTTCCTTTCCCCAATTCATCATCTTCGGCAGTTGCGTTTAAATTTTCCTTTTTCTTTTTAAGATCTACCAATCCCTTTATGGCACCCCCGATTGCAATCGGCAAAGTGGTTGATAAAGGAAGGTATGCACCCACTGCAAAACTCAACGATTTAATACCGCAGAGTTCCATTACTACCGCAAGAAAAATACCTACAAAAACATATTGCCAGTCTAAGTTTTGGGATTGAATTCCTTTTATCAATGTTGCCATCAGCGTGGCCTGTGGTGCAGGGTATTTATCGGTTCCAATTGCATGATTGATTCCCTGTGCAACCATTTCTGCATTCGGCTTATCTAAATATTTTATAGTAATACCTATCACAACCGATGAAACGATGGCTCCTATAAACAGAGCAATCTGTTGATTTCTTGGCGTAGCACCAACGATGTATCCACTTTTTAAATCCTGTGAAGTAGCTCCCGCATTGGCCGCAGCGATACAAATCATTCCACCAACAACCAATACAAGCGGCTCGTATGCCTGGCCTGTCCATCCTACCGCCATAAAAATTAAACTCGTACCCATTACCGTGGCAATGGTCATACCGCTAATGGGGTTATTAGAAGATCCAATCAATCCTACAATCCTTGATGACACCGTTACGAATAACGCCCCAAAGATGATAACCAACACTCCGATCAAAACTTTTTGTAAAACATTATCTCCCGGAACCTGCGGTAAAATAGCGATTAATGCGATGAGCGCTAAACTACCAAACCCCACAATTTTTAAATTAAGATCCTTCTCAGTTCTTAACGTAACGCCATTTTCGCCACTGATGTTTTTCAGGGAACCTATACTTCCTTTAATGGATTTTACGATTGTTGGTAATGTTTTTAATAAGGTGATGATACCCCCGGCTGTTACCGCACCAGCACCAATCAGCCGTATAAATGCATAATAAATGGCTGCTGAATAATCATTAAAAGTATGCGTGGTTGCATTCCAACCACCCTTGCCGCCGTCTTTTGTAACATCGGCCAGATAGCCCAGCTTAACTAATTGAGCAGCGATTGTGTCTGGGGGAACTAAAAATGATAAAAGTGGAATCAACACGAGCCAGCTTAACACGCCACCTGCTACCAATACACCTGCAATGCGGGGACCAATAATATATCCAACACCCAAATATTCCGGTGTAATTTCTCCGCTTATTTTAGCGGAAGGAAAAAATTTATTGGTTTGTTTGGTAAGATAAAAAGGCGTTTCTGCAATCACACGCAATATCTTTTGAAGGAGGGCATATCCAAATGCCACACCCAGTCCCCAGAAGGCAGTTCTTGCAAAATCACCACCTTTCTCGCCCGCTTTTAAAACATCGCCACAAGCCGTTCCCTCTGGATAAGGCAGGGTTTCATGCTCGTTTACAATCAACGCTTTTCTTAATGGAATCATTAAAAGTGTACCCAACATTCCACCTACAATTGCCAATATTAAAATAGTGAGGTAATTAAAATAAGAAGCACTATCGGGCGAAGAAAGAAATAAAAACCCAGGTAAGGTAAATGACACACCGGCTGCAATACTTTCACCGGCACTACCGGTAGTTTGGATGATGTTGTTTTCAAGAATGGTAGTCTTAAAATACTTTCTTCCCAACGTAATGGCGATTACCGCAATTGGAATGGAAGCAGAAACAGTTAATCCTGCTTTTAGCGCAAGGTACACTGTGGCTGCACCGAAAATTACGCCGAATAAACTTCCCAATAAAACTGACTTTACGGTCAATTCTTTCATGATGGTTTGCGGCGAAACAAAAGGATAGAATGGTTTTTTCTCAGACATGAATACTTATTTTTTAAATGAATATTGCGAATTACAATTAATTAAAAGGCGGCGTAGAAAAGCATATCAGCATTTACCTTTCCAGTATTTTAATTATTTAAGAAGTTTGAGCTGTGGCCTCATCAACAACTTTCGCCAGTTTTTTAGTCAGTGGAAAAATTAGTATTCCCGCAACAATTGCCGCAACAACGCTTATACCAAAAAATATAGCCTTATTGTCAAACTGGTCCCAAAACCCGGCAAGGATCCCCGATATTTTCCCACCTAAAGATGTTGTTATAAACCAGCCGCCCATCATTAGTGCTGTAAATCTTCTTGGAGCGACTTTTGAAACCAACGACAATCCGACCGGGCTCATAAACAATTCGCTGATTGTAAAAACACCATAGCTGGCAAATATCCAGGCGGTTGAAACTTTGTTTTGGTAGATATCTGTCGATAAGCACGCAATTACCATCACCAGCGAAGAAAGTCCGGCAATGATGGTACCCCAGGCAAATTTTTCAGGAGTGGAGGGCTCTTTTTTTCTAGCCCTAAGCCATCCAAAAAGACCAACAATAATCGGGGTAAGCAATATGATCCAGAATGGATTGATGGATTGATAAATTTCAGTAGAAATCAATTTTAGATCCTGTCCGTCAGGGGGCCATTTTTCTTTGGGTAAATTTTTAAAATAGGGATTGATGTCTGTACCAGTGATAACCTTTCCATCGTTTCCAAGTTTGGTTCTAAACTGGTTGTCAGTTACAGGTACTTCCTGCGGATTGGTATTTACTTTTTCTAAAAAACCAAACGGAGTCAATAGCTTTTCAGCCGCCGCAGGTGTTTCTCTGTTGGTGTAGGTTTCTGCCCAAATAGTAAGGGCGGTAGAGTTTTGGTTATAGATGTTCCAGAAAATAATGGCAACGCCAAATAATATGTATAAGGTTCCAATTCTTTTTTTATCCAGCCCGGTACATCTTGCCCAAATGCCATAGTAAAAAACAATAATTGGAACGCAGGCGAAAATAAATGCATCATTTGAATCGGACCCAATTAAATTGCCCGGAATCATCCAACCGATAGTGCCTGCGATAATTGCCGGAGCAAACACGTATAGAATTATTTTTGACATTTGCATATCTTCCTTTTGCACAGGGTTAATAATATCCCCATGTTTCACATATTTTTGACCAAATGCAAACCATATTAAACCTATTATCATACCTACACCGGCAGCCATAAAAGCATAGCCCCAATTGTAATTGTTTCTTAAATATGCAGCAACGAAATTGCATATAAAAGCTCCAATATTAACCCCCATATAAAAAATATTATAAGCGATGTCTTTTTTGGGTTTTAGCTCTTCCGTATTGTAGATGTTGCCTAAAAGGGTACTAATGTTTGGTTTGAAAAAGCCATTTCCAACAATAACGCAACCAAGGCCCGCATATAACAAAGTGTTGCTGCCAGGGATTCCTAGAATCAGATACCCCAATGCCATTAAAGCGCCCCCAAAAAAAATCGATTTTCGGTATCCGAGATACCTGTCAGCTAATAATCCACCTAAGAAAGGCGTTAAATAAACCAACGCTACATAGGTACCAACTATATCTATTGAAAGAGCATTATCCATTCCTCTTCCACCCTTATCTGTTGCACGGAGAAATAAAGGCAGAATTCCAATCATTAAATAAAACCCAAACCTTTCCCACATTTCTGTAAAAAACAACACATACAACCCCCGAGGGTGTTTACCGGAATTTACTTTTTCATTCATAGATTTTTTTTAGCAGGTGAATATTGATTTTCAATCCCCCAAAGTAGCAAATTTCTTTTTATCACAGCAAAAGCAATTTGTGCATTTTTAAAATCAGGTAAATTAATTTAAAAGCCGCCTATAAAAATTATATGGTAAAATCTTTCAGGAACTTTAATTTCGCCTCGTAACCCATTTAATCTTCTATATAACATCATTTTAGTACATGAATATTCTTTTAATAGGCAGCGGGGGCCGGGAGCATACACTGGCCTGGAAATTAAAGCAAAGCGAATCTTGTGGAAACCTGTTTGTTGCACCTGGAAATGCTGGCACTTCAACAGTTGCCAAGAATGTGCCCATCGCAATCACTGATTTTGACGGACTGGCAGCCTTTAGTCTCGGTAATCAAATTGAGATGGTAATTGTTGGGCCGGAAGAGCCGCTGGTAAAAGGCATTTATGACTTTTTTAAAGCGAACCCACTTACAGCGCATATTCATGTGATTGGTCCTTCGCAGGAAGCCGCCCGTTTGGAGGGAAGTAAAGCGTATGCCAAGGCGTTTATGGACCGGCACAATATCCCAACAGCAGCCTATCGTGAATTTGATGCAACTAATTTCGAGGATGGAATTCATTACATTAAAGCACATTCATTACCAATTGTACTAAAGGCGGATGGTTTAGCGGCGGGTAAGGGAGTGATCATTTGCATGAATCACATTGAGGCATTGGCCGAATTTGAGTTGATGATTCAGCAGGAAAAATTTGGCGATGCCGGCAAACGGGTTGTAATTGAGGAGTTTTTAGATGGCATTGAGCTGAGTATGTTTGTGCTAACAGACGGTGAAAATTTTGTAATGTTACCAGATGCCAAAGACTATAAAAGAATTGGCGTAGGAAATTCAGGACCCAACACCGGCGGGATGGGAGCGGTAAGTCCGGTGCCCTTTGTGGACGATGCATACATGCAAAAAGTAAAAATGGCTATCATTGAACCAACCATCGCCGGACTAGCCTCCGAAAAACTAGAATACAAAGGCGTGGTTTTTATAGGGTTGATCAATGTAAAAGGCGAGCCAATGGTAATTGAATACAATTGCAGGTTTGGTGATCCGGAAACTGAGGTAATTATACCAAGGGTTGAAAATGATCTGGTGGAAGTTTTATTGGCAACCTCCCAGCAGCGGCTGAATGAAATAACCATTCAAACAAGCGAGCGCACAGCCGTAACAATAGTGGCTGTTAGCGGTGGTTATCCGAATGAGTACGAGAAAGGAAAGGAAATACACGGATTGGATGGCACACCTATGGAGGATACCATTGTTTTTCATTCAGGTACCACGCAGGAAGGAAATAAGGTATTGACAAACGGAGGACGGGTTTTGGCAGTAACCTCCTTTGGCGACAATATCACTAAAGCGGCGGCACAGTCAATTGAGATGCTGGACCAGATTTTTTTTGAAGGAATCTATTTCCGAGACGATATAGGGTTTGAATTCAAATAGACCCGATTGATCTCTTTTTGATACTTTCATCCTTCGTGCATAGGAATGAAACCGCTAATGTGTTTTTGATTGTATAATTGTAGCAACAGGCAATGGATAAAAATGACTTAAAAACTGCCAATGTGGTAGCATAAACGGTAAGCCATAAACGTTAAACCCCCAGGGGCTGTAAAATATTGAGAAATAAAGTATTTGCCGTTGTTAATTCAAATAAATTACTTCAACTTTGTCCGATTATTTACATTCGATTTTTCTCTACATAAATTATGGGTCTTTTTAATTTTTTTACTCAGGAAATTGCAATGGATTTGGGCACTGCAAATACCCTGATCATATTCAATGATGAAGTGGTTGTAAACGAACCTTCCATTGTAGCATTAGACAGAAATAATCCCAAGAATATTCTGGCAGTAGGTAAGAAGGCATTGATGATGCATGAGAAAACCCACGAATCCATCCGCACTGTTCGTCCCCTGAAAGATGGCGTAATTGCAGATTTTAATGCTGCAGAACTAATGATTCGGGAGATGATTAAAATGATCTATCCCAAAAAGCCATTATTTGCCCCTAGCTGGAGAATGATGATTTGCATACCCAGCAGTATCACAGAAGTAGAAAAACGTGCCGTTAGAGATAGTGCTGAGCAGGCAGGCGCCAAAGAAGTTTACCTGATTCATGAACCAATGGCAGCCGCCCTTGGGATAGGTATAGATGTGGAAGAACCAGTTGGAAATATGATCATTGATATCGGTGGTGGCACTACGGGTATTACGGTAATTGCATTGGCAGGTATCGTTTGTGACCAAAGTATTCGAATAGCTGGTGACGAATTTACCGCAGATATTATGGAGGCTTTACGCAGATATCATAGTTTATTAATTGGAGAGCGTACAGCGGAACAAATTAAAATACAGGTTGGTGCTGCTATGAAGGATCTTGAAAATCCACCAGATGATATTCCTGTAAACGGAAGAGATTTGGTTACCGGTATTCCTAAACAGGTTTTCGTTAGTTACCAGGAAGTGGCAGAAGCACTAGACAAAAGTATTTTTAAAATAGAAGAAGCTATTTTAAAAGCGCTTGAAACAACGCCGCCAGAATTGGCTGGTGATATTTATCGCCGCGGATTGTATTTAACCGGCGGTGGATCACTTTTAAGAGGACTTGATAAACGCATCGCAGCGAAAATAAAATTACCGGTACATGTGGCAGACGATCCGCTGAAAAGTGTGGTAAGGGGAACAGGTATTGCCCTGAAAAATTACGATAAGTATCCATTTGTAATGCGTTAACTATTTCCCGGAGATTAAAGTACAAGGGCATCTCTAAAACCTTAAATTTTCCTTTCTTTTGTCGAAGACCCCGAATTTTGCCGGGGTGAGGAATTAAAGGTGAGGTCAAATTAAAAAATGAGTTTTTAGAGATACCTACAAATTGACCCAGCGTTTAAGTGATTAAAATTGATCAAATAATTATAACGCCCTTTGTTATAATCTTTTTCCCCCCGTTTGGGGATAAGGGCATAAAGTTCTTTCCTTGTATGAAGGCTTCTCAACATTTCATCAGTTTATTTTTCTCCTCCCGGAGAAGGTCAGGAGGGGCTTTCTATGCGTAATATTTTCCTATTCATCCGGCTGTATTTCAATTTCATTGTCTTATTATTATTGCAGGGATTTAGCATTTATTTAATCGTACACTATAATACTTTTCACAAGGCGGTATTTTCCGGCGTTATGAATGAGGTTACCGGAAAAGTAAATACCGAGTACAATAAAGTTGATTACTATTTTCAACTTAAGAAAACAAATCAACAATTGGCAAAGGATAATGAGCGTCTTCGAAACCAATTGAAAGAAAATTTTGAAAGACCGGATACTACCACTAAAATTGTCTCAGATTCCATTCCATATGATACACTGGGCAACCGGCGCAAATGGATGTACCTTTCTGCCAAAGTAGTATCCAATTCTGTAGCAGCACAAAATAATTTTATCGTGCTGGGCAGGGGAACTGGTCAGCAATTAAAGAAAGATGAAGGCGTGGTGGATCCCAATAATGGTGTAGTAGGTATCATTACAGACGTGAGTGAAAACTTTGCAGTAGTAATGAGTTTATTGCATAAAGACAGTAAAATAAGTGCTAAGCTAAAGAAGGGTGGAGATGCAGGCCAGGTAATCTGGGACGGGAAAGATCCCAACCGCCTATCGCTAACCGATATTCGAAAGAGTGCCAAAGTTGCCAGGGGCGATACCGTTTACACCAGTGGGTTTACTACCACATTTCCTTATGGCCTAATGATTGGCACCATTGATGAAATTATTCCTGATAAAAGCACAAATAATTACCTGATTAAATTAAAATCAACTGTTAATTTTTATAACCTGCAATATGTTTATGCAATTGAAAATTATCAAAAAGAAGAGATTAACCAGTTGTTAAAAACTGCCAATAATAAAAGCAATAATTAATTTATTGTAGCAACAATTACATGAGTACACTGATAAAAAATATTGTTCGTTTTATATTGCTGATCCTGGTGCAGGTGTTTGTACTGGATCGGGTTCATGTACACTTCATGGTTACACCTTATATTTATTTCTTGTTTATTTTGTGGATGCCATTCAAACTTGGGCGCACGGCCCAAATGCTAATTGCATTTGCATTGGGCTTTACATTGGATAGTTTCCGTCACAATCCCGGATTTCATGCGGCCGCCTGTGTGTTAATTGCATACCTGCGACCTTTTCTGATCAATATTTTGATTCCACAGGAAGGAGCCGATTCCAACTATGAAGAACCTTCTCCAAAAAGTATGGGAGGCTTTATGCCTTACCTGTTTTATGCTGGTGTACTTACATTGGTACACCATGCCTGGTTGTTTTTTCTGGAAGCTTTGCAATTCGGCAACTTCTGGTATTTTATCATCAAAACTTTATTGTCAACCGCTATCAGTTTGTTACTAATTATTATTGTAGAATTAATATTTTCACGTAAGCAACAGTTTAGAACAAACACCGTTTAATTAAAATGGATGGATTGTTTTTTTGTTAGCGATCTGATTAGATTAACGGTAAGATTGGTTTTAAATATAAGCAAATGACGGCTTTTGTTTCAACTGCACAACTTGATTTTATTTAATTATGGAGGGTGTTTGAAATAATGAATTGAAGACGGACTGAATTTTTCCTGCAAATGAATCAGACGGCGGAATACTTTTAAATCTTAAAATAATAACAGCAGAAAATGTATCAGAAAAATCCTGCCATCGGAAAAGGTGTTGATTGGGTATTGATATGGCTCTACGTAATATTGGTACTGATTGGCATATTGTGCATTTTTTCTGTTGAATATCGTACGACAGATCCGGTGTTTGATAGTTTTTTAGGATTCAAAAAAAACTATAGCAAACAATTTTTCTTTTTCATAATCAGTCTCATTTTAGCAGCTTTTATTCTGTTAACGGATAGCAAGCTTTTTACCGCCACGGCTAATATTTCATTTCTGGTTGGGATTGTTTTGATACTGGCAACCTTTGTAGTGGGTAAGGAAATAAAGGGTTCTAAAAGCTGGATACCGCTAGGATTTATGAACCTTCAACCGGTGGAGTTATGTAAAATATTTACCTCCCTGGCTTTGGCAAAATATCTCTCGATGACGGATATGGATTTTAGAAAATCCCAATCTCAATTAATTGCAGCAGCCATTGCTTTTACGCCAGCCGTATTATCCATTGCGCAAGGCGAAACAGGTTTAGCGCTTGTTTATTTCTCCTTTCTGATACCAATGTATCGGGAGGGCTTGCCTCCCGGCTATCTCATTACCGGTGTGGCGATGGCCGTGCTATTAATTGCTTCCCTTCTATTCTCAACCAGTACTTTATTAATTGCTTTTGCTGTGTTGGGAGCCGTGTTTATATATTTTAACCGGCGACAAATCAAGCGCAACAATACCATATTAATTTGGGTAGTGAGTATTTGGGCATTCTGCTCTGTATTTGTAGGCGTTGTTGTTCCTTTTACTTTTAAAAATGTGTTTAAGCCATACCAGGCCAACCGTATTTTTAGTATGGTGGGGGTAGACAATCCCTTTGCTGATAAGAATGCCATTGATCTTACCAACCAGGAGGAAATGAAAGCCAAGCAGAAAAAAAATGATCAACAGAATTACAATGTAAAACAATCAAAAATTGCAATTGGATCGGGAGGACTTTTAGGGAAAGGCTTTTTAAAAGGCACCCAAACCCAGGGCGATTTTGTGCCTGAACAACATACCGATTTTATATTTACATCCGTTGGAGAAAATTTTGGTTTTTGGGGAAGCACCTTATTGATGCTCTTATACATGGGACTCATTTTTCGGATCATTTTTGTTGCCGAACGACAACGAAGTACTTTTAGCCGGGTGTACGCATATTGCGTAGCCAGTATTATCTTTTTTCACGTTGCTGTCAATATCTGCGTTACGGTTGGTTTGGCTCCGGTTATTGGTATAACACTGCCACTGCTGAGTTACGGGGGATCTTCCTTATTGACGTTTACAATACTACTTTTCATTTTAATCAAATTAGATTCTGACAGGCAGATGGTATTGAGGTAGAAGATTTGTAGTTGGTAGTTTTGTAGCAGCGTCTTTTTTTTAGTATCTGTAAAAGGATGTCTTTGTAAACGGGTTATCAGATTTTTTCACTTGAAGGATATTTGCATTGAATTGTAAAAGGAAGAATTGAGTTAGATAAAAAGGAAATAAAATTTTTGGAATAAACATAAAAAAAGCCAATTGTCAGTATTTAACCAGTCGCGGAAAAATGTCATCATGCTTGTGTTTGCGGGCTTGTTTGTTGTAATTATTTTGCAACTGGCCAACCTGCAGTTGTTTTCTTCCAAATACAAAATAATGGCAGATGACCAGGGTAAATTTCGAAAGGTAATTTATCCTGATCGTGGCATTGTGTATGATCGAACCGGGAAGTCTATTTTACAAAATATGACCATCTACGATTTGATGATTTTGCCCAACAAATTGAAGGGTATCGACACGGCTGCTTTGTGCAAAATTCTTGATATTGATACGGCTAGATTCGTTAAAAGGGTAGTAGATGTAATTGTAAGAAACGGCAGGAGCAGACCTTCTATTTTTGATGCCTTGTTGAGTGACGAAAAAATGGCCATGTTAAATGAAGCCATGTACAAGTTTGTGCCAGGGTTTTATTTACAGGAACGACCAGTAAGGAATTACCCTGTTGATGCTGCCGGAAACATTCTTGGCTATTTATCTGAAGTGGATACCAATTTCTTAAAATCGCATGTTGGTGAAGGATACCAAATAGGGGATTATGCTGGAAAAACAGGGTTGGAAAGAACCTATGAAAAGGTGCTGATGGGGCAACGGGGGATTGAATATTGGAAAAGAGATAACAAAAACCGCTTAACCGAACGGCTCGAAAAAGGCAAATTTGATACCGCTGCAATTGCCGGCGATAATATGCATTTATCACTCGACATCGGTTTGCAGGAATTTGGCGAAACGCTCATGCAAAATAAAGTTGGTGCCGTAGTTGCAATTGATCCACAAACGGGGGGCGTATTGGCAATGATTAGCAGCCCAACGTTTAAACCGAAATTCCTAACAGGGGCCGACCGGAAAAAGCACTATGCAGAATTACTACTCAATCCTGCGTTGCCGTTATTAAACAGAACGGTAAATGCAAAATATGCTCCGGGTTCGACTTTTAAAACATTGCAGGGATTAATAGGATTACATGAAGAAGTAATTACGCCAACCACTACATTTAGCTGTAGCGGAGCTTTTTATGGATGCGGTAAACCGATGCGTTGTTTAGATCCGGGTGTTTGGGCGTTGAAGGGTGCCATCACGCATTCCTGCAATACCTACTTTGCCAATGTAATGCAGCGGGTAATCAATAACCCAAAGTATCCAAATGTGGATAGTAGTTTAAACCAATGGGCGAGGTATATGAATGCTTTTGGACTTGGTCACAAACTTGGCATTGATGTACCCACCGAAAGAAGTGGTTCGATACCAACCGCAGCAACTTACAACCGTATTTACGGCGAAGGCCATTGGAACTTTTGCACGTTTCGTTCCGTAAGTATTGGACAGGGAGAGGTAGAAGCAACGATATTACAGGTGGCCAATGAGATGGCTTACCTGGCTAACAAGGGCTGGTTTATTACGCCGCATATGGTGGATTCAATTGAAGGGGGCGATAAATTTGAGTTGCTGGCAAAGTTTAGTGAAAAGCACCGCCCACTGGATATTTCTGATAGCGTTTTTGAATCGGTACATGATGGTATGCAAGGTGTAATGGATGGCGGTACCGGAAGGTACGCACAGGTGCCGGGCATAGTTGTTTGTGGAAAAACGGGTACTGTTGAAAATGCTTATCAAGGAGTAAAGCAAAAAGACCATGCATTTTTTGCTGCATTTGCACCAAGGGATAACCCCAGGATTGCGATTGCTGTGATATGTGAGAATGCAGGTTTTGGATCTACTTCTGCAGCGCCCATTGCCAGTTTAATGATTGAAAAATACCTGAAAGATTCCATCACTGATAAAGTAAGACTTGCAAAAGTGGAGCAGATTTTAAACTTGAACCTGATTCCACCAAGAATTTATAGGGAACTTCGAAAAATGGATTCTGTCCGGCATGCAAAGGATTCGGCTTATTTGGTTTCTAAAGGATATATCAAAATTGTAAAGGATAGTATTGGGTTGGATGCTGATGATGAAGCCGATGCAATGGATAAAATTAAGAAAGAAAAAGATGCTGTAAAGAAGCCAATGCCTCAAAAGGATACCAATAATATTCCGCCAAAAGTAAAAATAGAAGCGGTTTTGCCGGGTGAAAAAAGAAGGCCTGAAGTAAAAGATACCGTGAAAAATTGATGGAGAATATCAGCCCTGGGTGTGTCCCAAATTCTCGCAGCAACAAGTAGTCGGGGAGGATCCCGACCACGGTTGATTTCGGTCGTTGTTCTCTCCGTCCGAAATCAGGAGCGATAATGTGCGATGCGCCCTTTGCCCTTTAAGTTTTTTAAAAGATGGCAGCAACTTTAGTAAAGGGTTGAAGATAGCATCCGCTGGCATCAAGTACCTACCTTCCTTAAACAAGCAATGGCATTCAGAACATTTTTGAATTAAATTCGCAGAAACATTTATTATTCACAAGCCGCAGGTGCCTGTTATTTTATTTTACTGGCTTAGGTAAGAACAGGCAAATCGGCATCTAAAATTTTCTCTTCAGAGGACAAAAGGAAAGAGGGTATGAAAATAATTCCATTAAGTGAAGGAGCATTCACAATTGACAAAACAAAAAAATTCATTCCATTTAATAAAGCAGCCGATGATTTGCAGGAAAGAGCAGTGGGTAGTTTATTAGTAGAGATTCAACCGTTTTGCATTGTAACAGCCGATGATATCATTTTAATTGATACAGGCTTAGGATTTACCAATCCTGATGGTACTTTACAGATACACCAGAATTTGTTAGACAACGGGATTAATCCAATGGACATTACCAAAGTATTACTCAGCCATTTACATAAAGACCATTCAGGCGGCATTAGTAAAGAAGATAAAGTGCTGCAGCAGCAATTTTTCAATTTCCCTTCAGCTACTTACTATGTAAACAAGGATGAGCTTACGGATGCATTCGAAAAGGGAAGTCCATCCTATACACCGGCTGAGTTTGACATTTTGGCCAATTCCGATAAAGTGGTTTTTATTGAAGGTAGTGGCACAATTGATGGCTTCATACGGTATGAAGTATCAGGCGCACATTCTCCTTTTCACCAGGTGTTTTGGATTGAAGAGGCCGGGCAGACTGTTTTTTTTGGAGGAGATGTAGCGCCGCAATTGCAGCAAATGAAAAGTCGCTTTGTTGCCAAATATGATTTTGATGGCAAAAAGTGTATGGAGTTAAGACAGCAATGGTGGCAGCAGGGGCAGCAGGAGAAATGGACCTTTCTTTTTTATCATGACATTAAAACACCCGTTTTCAATTTTGAATAAACCAATAAAAAGGGAATGCTGTTTTATTGCATTCCGCTTTTTATGATCCTTTTATTTTCAATTATAAATTCCTTCTTGGCACTTGCCTGTTGTTGGGTCTGTTTTGTTTGTTTTGATTGCGCATATTCGCTTTAATCAATAACTGGCGAAACCTTCCTTCCGAGTTGAAAACACGGTTCATTCGTTCCTGGCCCAATACTTTTGTAAATTGATCTTTGTAACTTTTGCGCAGGGTCAGTACTTTTTCATCCCTTGCCAACACATCTTTGTCGTCTCTTAAAGCGGTGTTCAATTCTTTGGAATACTGGTTATACACCGGCCAGAATTTTTGGGCTTCTTCTGGGGTAAGATCTAATTCTTTGCTGATAAATGCAACTTTAAGTGCTTCAATATTCTGCTGTTGTTTTTCAGAAGGTATTTCTTCCTGCGCCCTTGCAAAACCTGCAATGCATGCAAATGCAATGATTAAGTATATTTTTTTCATAACTTTTTTCTCCTAATTTTTTAATGTGTTCGTTTCAATTTCTTTCAGATAGTTATCTAAGGTTGATTCATCCAGTAAATAATCTTCCTGGCTGGGTAAATTGCTTTCTTCCAGGTTGTTGCCTAAAAGGGCTACGTCCGTAACATCTCCATTTTTTTCAAGGTATTTAGCGATGTCTGTTTCGGTTAAATTCCCCAAAGCCTCATTAAACTGCTGATCGCTCATACTGGTACCTTTTTTAATGGCAGCATCCAACGTAGCAACGGCAGTCGAATTTGCATCCGTTATACCCGATCCTCCTGGTTTATCAATGTATTTATAAAGTCCTAGTGCTACTATGCCGGTCATCATTGCTGCAACAGCATATTTGATCCAGCTACTGCGCTTGTTGATGCTTACTACCTTTCCCGTTGGTGGTTGCTGAATTTTTTTGATAATCGTATCAGCCAGACCATTAAAATATCCTTCGGGCAATTCAAAAATATTTTTGTCTTTTAATTCCTGTAATAATGGAGATATTTCGTTTGATGCCGTTGCCGTATTTACGATATCAATTTTTTCAACAATCAGTTCATGCAGATTTTCAAAATATCCTGTTGGCAATTGAAATACCTGCCTTTTTTGAAGATCAAATAGCAAAGGCGATAAGTATTTAATTTCTTCGGAAGCAGCGCCATTTGCTTTTATCTTATCTAAAACAGAAGCCGCCAGCTTATCAAAATAACCTGTAGGAACATCATTCCTGTTTTGTGCATTGCTGGTATTTAAGTCAAAACTATCTTCCTGCAAACATACCATTACCGTATGGCTGATGGTTTCAAAATATCCATTTGGAACAGTAAAGACATTTACCTTATTGATCCCGGCAATCAGTGGGCTGATTGTAGCTAATTCATTTAATATGTCAGTTTTAGTTTCCATCCTTTTACTCAGACCTTTTAACAGACCGATAGTTTAATGATTTAGTATATAGTCTTCAATTTTTTTCACTGCGTGATGGTAGCTTGCTTTCAATGCACCTTCACTGGTTTCCAATACCCGGCTCATCTCTTCATAAGGCATCTCATCATAGTACCTTAAGTTGAACACCGCCCGTTGTTTATCGGGCAATTGTTGCATGGCTAATTGCAGTTTCCATTCGGCTTTGTTTCCATCAAAATTTTTATCAGCTTTTAGCCGGTTGCTCAATCCATTTTCTTCATTGCTAAAAGACACGGTGGTTCTTTTCTTTTGTTGTTCCAAAAAGGTAAGGCTTTCGTTGGTTGCAATGCGGTACATCCAGGTGTACAACTGGCTGTCTTCCCTAAAGTTTTCCAGCCCGTTCCAAACTTTGATGAACATGTTTTGCAAAACGTCGTTGGCATCTTCATGCTCCACCACCATCCGGCGGATATGCCAGTACAGTTTTTCCTGGTATTTCTTAATAATAGCAGTAAAGCCACGTTCTTTTGTAACGGGGTCTTTAAACTGCATGATCAGTTCTCTGTCTTCTAAATATTGTTTGGCCATAAGTATTAAGCAGGTATAAAAGTAAAAAAACCAATCGTATGATTGGTTTTATATTGAAAAGTTTAATGCGAATTAATTTTTATGCATTTTTCCTGGCAATTACTTTCTCTACGGCAGCCACAATATTTGGCGCATCCAGACCATATTTTGTAAGTAATTCCGAAGGCTTACCGCTTTCACCAAAAGTATCGTTGGTACCAACATACTCAATTGGAATGGGTAAATGCTTAGCGGCTACCTGGGCAATACTATCACCCAAACCACCGATGATATTATGTTCTTCGCAGGTTACGGCGCATTTTGTTTTTGTAATCGAAGCTAAAATAGCTTCGGTATCCAATGGTTTAATGGTATGGATATTTATTACTTCAACACTAATTCCTTTTTCTTCCAGTATTCTTCCTGCTTCAATGGCTTTCCAAACGAGGTGACCACATGCAAAAATGCTTACGTCTTTTCCTTCGGAAATTTTTTGTGCCTTGCCAATTACAAAATCGGCTTCGTTCGTAAAAATTGGCCAAACAGGGCGGCCAAATCTCAGGTAAACCGGGCCTTCATAGTCAGCAATGGCAATGGTAGCTGCTTTGGTTTGGTTGTAATCGCATGGAACAATTACGGTCATTCCGGGTAACATTTTCATCAGTCCAATATCCTCTAAAATCTGGTGGGTTGCACCGTCTTCTCCCAAAGTTAAACCTGCATGACTGGCGCAAATTTTTACGTTTTTGCCGCTATACGCAACCGATTGCCGTATTTGGTCATAAACCCTGCCGGTAGAAAAGTTTGCAAATGTGGTTGTGTAGGGGATTTTACCACCAATGGTTAAGCCTGCAGCTACACCAATCATATTGGCTTCTGCAATTCCACATTGTATAAAACGCTCCGGAAATTCTTTTATAAATGCATTCAGCTTCATAGACCCTAATAAATCAGCAGTCAATGCTACTACATTTTCATTTTTTCTGCCCGCTTCTAAAATACCATCACCAAACCCGCTGCGGGTGTCCTTATTGCCTGTTACCTGGATATCTTTTAACATATAAACTTACTTAATTGGTTGTTTGTTAATTGATGCGCAAGTTATGCCTTGCGGCTTATTTAAAAGGATTTTTATTGAGTTTTTTGCGTGGCTTCATTTTTTAGTTTCAGCTCCCATTGCCAGGCAGAGGCCATCATGTCATCCAAATGATAGGCAGGTACCCAGCCTAATTCATTTTTAGCCTTGTTGTTGTTGGCATAAATAGCAACTACATCTCCTCCCCGGCGTGGACCTACGGTATAATTCAGTTTTACACCACTGGCTTTTTCAAAAGCGTTGATTACTTCCAGCACGGTGAAGCCGTCACCTGTTCCCAGGTTAAATATTTCGGGGTTCACTTTATTCTTCTTTTCAATTAGGAAATCCAGCGCCAGTGTGTGCGCATGAGCGATATCGCATACGTGGATATAGTCCCGTACACAGCTTCCGTCTCTTGTTGGATAATCTTTTCCCCATACCTTCATCGTGGGAATTTTACCGATGGCTGTTTGCGTAATAGCCGGAACCAGGTTGGCTGGTCTGCCTAAAGGAATTTCGCCAATTAAGGTAGATAGATGTGCACCAACCGGATTAAAATATCTTAAAAGGATCGCTTGTATCGGAGTGCTTTTTACCGTATCAGTTACTATTACTTCCCCCATTTGTTTGGTAGCGCCATAAGGAGACTCGGCGGGCTTTTGCGGTGTTTCTTCTGTTACAGGTATGGCATCGGGATTGCCATACACCGTGCAGGAAGAGGAAAAAACAAAATAAGGCACCTTGTATTTTTCAGTACATTTTAAAATATTCACCAGCGAGGTAAGGTTGTTCTCAAAATACATCAGTGGTTTTTCAACCGATTCGCCTACCGCCTTATAGGCTGCAAAATGGATAATACCGGTGATGTCTTTATTTTCTTCAAAAATGCTTTCGGTATCTTTTAGATTACAGAGATCAACTACATAGTTTTTTATTTTCTTTCCAATTATTTCTTCTGCACCTTTCAGGATTTCAATGCTGCTTCTTGAATTATTATCTACAGAAAGCACCTCGTATCCGTTTTGAATAAGGTCTACAATTGTGTGTATGCCAATGTAGCCGCAGCCACCTGTTACTAAGATTTTTTTCATGACTTTATGAATTGAAATTTAAGATTGTGAATTTTGGAGAATACGGCGTCGGCACTGAGTAAAGTGACATTATTTACGATGGCAGTACTTGCTATGATTGCATCAGGTAATTTTAGCTTGTATTTTTTTCGGATTGCAACAACCTGAATTAATAAATCTTTATTTTCTCTCAATACCGGGTAAATCTCAATCAACTCAACGAATTCTTCAAAAAAGAACTTGCTTTTAATTGTTAATTCGGGGTTGCTAAGAAATTCAAGTTGTGTTATAACTGAAATAGAAATGATAGCACCTTGTTTTAAATAATTGGCTGCAAACCGCTTGTCATCCAGATAAAGTCCTACAGCATTGGTGTCGAGTAAAAATCTATTCCCACTCATTCCTGATTTGTTTTTGATAAGCGATCCAGTCAATATTACTTTCCATTTTGCCGGCAAAATCGGCGAGGGTCTTTTTAGATTTCTCTTTTTTTACCGCTTCTACAATTACCATTACCGCTATTTCTGCCGCATCATTGTCAATTGGCAAATCAATTTTATATTTTCCGGTTTTCGTTCTTTTAGCAACTGCTTTGATTGCTTCCATTTTTAACTGTTTTTGCAAATTTACTATCTATTTGTCACCAAAATATAAAATGCTTCAATTGAAAGTAGGCAAATGGCACAATCTACACAGGAGATTGCAATTGACTTTTATACCCTTTTCAATATTTAAAAAATATCAGGCAAAAAAAATCACCCATGAGCGATGAGTGATTTTTAAAATTTAGTTTTCAAAAAATTATTTTATAAACAAGGATGTTATCAAGTAAATAATGCCAGCCAGCAATGCACTTACGGGGATGGTAAGTATCCATGCCCACAATAAATTAACGGTAACGCCCCATCTTACGGCACTCAAGCGTTTAGTGGCACCTACTCCCACAATAGCTCCTGTAATGGTATGCGTTGTACTTACCGGGATGCCCATTTGCTCCGTCATAAACAAGGTAAGCGCACCAGCAGTTTCTGCGGCTACCCCTTCCAGTGGTGTTACTTTGGTTATTTTAGTGCCCATCGTTTTTACAATCTTCCATCCGCCACTCATGGTGCCTAAACCAATGGCTGTGTAACATGCCAGAGGAACCCAGGTAAGGTCCTTTAATGCTGCACCTACATCTGGATATTTTGTGCTATTGTAAGCAACAAATGCAGCTCCAATAATACCCATTACTTTTTGTGCATCATTTCCACCATGGCCGATACTGAATGCGCCTGAAGAAAATAACTGCAGTTTTTTAAACATATTTGCAGTGCGGTATGCGTTGGGCGATTTAACTTTTTCTGAATAGATGTATGCACATATAAAGATGAACATCATGGCTAAAATGCCATAAATAATTACTGAGTTATCTCCCTTGTGCAGTGCAGTTGATAATTTTGCAGTATCTACAGAAGGGTCAACTTCAGCTTTTATTTTTTCGGCAACTTTGGTTGCTCCCAACATTTTATAGTCTGATAACATCGGTTTTGCTGCATTCGTAATCGAAACGGCTGTTGCAAGATCTGCAGTTTTTGATGGATCCTTTTCGGCTGCTTTCTTAAGAATATCTATTTGATAATATTTTGCCAGATTCTCCTGCAATTTTGTTTGTTCAAAACCCGCAAACAAAAACCAGGTGCCAATTCCCGTTAATACAATCAATCCAACTTTTGCCCATGTGTTGCGCATGATGGTAATAACTGTTATATAGATGGATATAACCATTCCTATAATTGGAGCAAGAAATATGAAGAGGATGATCTCTGTAATTTTTTTTACTTCTACAATACTTCCAATACTGGTAAAGCCATTTGTAAGAAAAGCATGAGTAATAGCAGCACCCGCAAAACCTCCAATTAAGGTATGCGAGGAAGAAGAAGGAATACCATACCACCAAGTAATGAGGTTCCAAATGATGGCTGCTATTAAGCCGGCTAAAATAACCGGCAATGTAATAAACTCCTGGTGAACTGTTTTACCAATGGTGTTGGCTACCGCATGATCTTTGAAAATGAAATAAGCTACAAAATTGAAAAATGCAGCCCAAACTACCGCCTGGAATGGCGTTAGTACTTTAGTGGAAACAATGGTTGCAATAGAGTTGGCGGCGTCATGAAAACCGTTGATGTAGTCGAAGATTAAAGCTAAGATTACAATAACTATTAAAAGCGTCATAAGATTAATTTGATAATTGGCTAATTAGCTAATCTGCTAATGTGGGAATGCCTTCAATACCGAATCCTGTATTTCATTAGCACATTGGCACATTATCAAATTAGCTAATTGATATTAAGCGTATTTTACAATGATAGATTCAATCACATTTGCTGCATCCTCACACTTGTCTGTTACAATTTCCATAACCTGGTAAATCTCCCGCATTTTAATCACCTCTTTTGCATCTGGTTCTGTCGCAAATAATCTTTCAATACTCATATCAAAAATATCATCCGCCTGGTTTTCGATGCTGTTTATGGCTACCAACGCATCTGTAATCTGGCGCATATTTTTCATGTTCCTCAACTCTGTAACGGCTTTGTGTACATGCACACATCCTACCGCTATCAGATCCGCCATTTTTTTAATACCAATATCATTGGGATTAACACGGTAAAAATTTATTTTTTTAGCGGATGCGTAGATATAATCTGCAATATCATCCAGAGCCGAAGCAAGGTAATGGATGTCTTCCCGATCAAAAGGTGTAATGAAATTTTTGCCCAATTCTGTAAAAATATTGTGCGTGTAGTCATCATTCACATGCTCCATATCTTCTATTTCCTGTATTAACTGTCCCCTTTTATCAAAGTCAGGCTCATTAACTACTTCCTTTAATTTTTCACCCATTTTCACCAGCTCTTCAGATACACTTTCAAACAGTTGAAAAAACACCCTGTCTTTTGGGAGAAATATCTTTAGAATTGAATTCAGACCAGCCATAATTATAAAATTTTGGCGCAAAGGTTACGTAATACAATAAACAATCAGAATTAATTTTAATTGTTAATGATTTGGTAACACAGTAGTAATATTAAATTGTTAATCCTTTGCGCCGAAATTTGCTTTTATGCTTAAGAAAAGACTCTCATGGATGGCACTGGCTATCTTTTTGTGCCAACTTGTTCAGGCGCAATTTTTAATGGATATGCTGGATACCACCAAGGAGGCCGGTAGAGGAATGTTGGGTATTTACAAAAAATTTGATCATTTTCGGTTAGGTGGGGTACATACAACCACAGTTTCAGGTTGCGGAGAGTAAAGGCATTAAAAGTTTTGAGGGAGGCGATTATACTGCCAATGTAAGCAATCGCTTTATATTACGGCGGAGTAGAATTCGCATCGATTATGTGCATATCACCAACTTACAAGAGCCGGGCGTACAAATTGTTTTTTAGTTTGATGCCAATGAAAGAGCCTTTACTGTACGGGATGTTTGGGGAAGAATATTTGAAAACAAGTTTCAGCTTTTTTCTTTTACCACCGGTATGTTTGCCCGCCCTTTTGGCTACGAGGTAAACCTCAGCAGTAGCGACCGTGAGTCGCCTGAAAGAGGCCGTATGAGCCAAATATTAATGAAAGGCGAACGTGATCTGGGAGCAATGGTAAGTTTTGATGTGCGAAAAAAAGCCCATCGGTTAAAGTACCTCAAAATGGACCTTGGTTTTTTTAACGGACAGGGAATCAATGCAGCCGGCGATTTTGATAACAAAAAAGACCTGATCGGGCATATCGCTTTAAAACCTTATTCCTTATCTGGCAAAGTAACTTTATCCGCAGGTGCATCTCTTTTATATGGCGGATTGTTGCAGAACACAAAGTTTGTATCCAGCACCTTAGCGGCTGGCGGTATTAAGAAACAACAGCTTGATTCCAGTGTTGGGAATAAGGGCCAATATTCTCCGAGGCGGTATAACGGAGTGGATGCACAGATAAGGATAAAAAATCAAAAAGGATATACAGAATTGCGGGCTGAGTATATTACCGGCATACAAACCGGCACCAGCAATAACTCCGAAACCCCTGTTGCGCTTGCTACTGGAAACAATGGATTTTATAAAAGAAATTTTAATGGCGCTTACTTTTATTTTATACAACATCTTTTTTCATTGAAGCACCAACTGGTAATAAAATACGACTGGTACGACCCCAATACTAAAGTAAAAGGCAAAGAAATTGGAGCTGGTTTTACTGCTGCAGATATTCAATATAATACACTGAACATTGGCTATCTCTACCATTTATCTGACCATACCAAAATGGTGCTTTTTTATGCTATCGTAAAAAACGAGCAAACTAACCTGCCAGGCTTTACCAATGATGTGAAGGATGATGTGGTGACATGTCGGCTACAATTTAGATTTTAAAATTTTGATAGTTTAATAACTTTTAATGTTTTTAAGAATGCGCTTTTAAGGCGTACTTTTAAGTATTTTTCAATGTATTTTATAAATTTTTTTAATTTATTGTTAATTCTTTCTTAATTTGCCAATATTGATAACCAAAATAATTTTATGAGAAAAATTGGACTCCTCTTATTGCCCACATTATTATACGTAAATATAATGTTTGCACAAACCAAAAGTGTAGTAGGTAAGGTAACTGATGCTACCAATGGTTCCGGGTTACCCGGCGTTACGGTATCGGCTAAAAACGGAAAAGTTTCAGCAGTAACGGAAAATGATGGTACATTCAATGTAAGTGTGCCGGAAAAAACAACTTCGCTGATTTTTAGTTACGTAGGCTTTAAAACAAGCGAAATCAAAATTGGTAATGGAGCATTAGCTATATCGCTTTCCCCCGGAACTGATCAATTGTCGGAAGTGGTTGTTACAGGGTTTGGGGGAACAAAAATTAAGCGTGAAGTTTCTGGTAGTATTTCGAGGGTTAGTGGTAAGGACATAGAAAATATGCCGGTAGCTAGTGTCGATGCCGCACTGCAGGGAAAAGCAGCAGGTGTTTTTGTTAACAGCCAGTCCGGAAAGTTGGGCCAGGCAGTAACAGTACGGATTCGAGGTAACTCTTCCGTCAGTGCGAGTAGCCAACCATTGTATGTAGTAGATGGAGTACCTATAACTACCAATGACCAAAGCTCTTATGGTGGTGATACCAATCCATTGTCAGACATCAATCCAAATGATATTGAATCGATGGATGTTTTAAAAGATGCCTCTGCAGGCGCTATCTTTGGTAGCCGGGCTGCAAATGGTGTTGTTTTAATAACAACCAAACGTGGTAAAGCGGGTAAAACCAAAGTGAGTGTAAATTATCAAACAGGTACTTCAAAAGAAACCCGCCGTGTTGATTTTCTGGATGCTACTCAGTATGCTGAACTTTTTATAAGGGCTACCACTTTTTATGATACTTCGCGGGGTCGTAATCCTAATAGTCCAACCAGTGAAACCACTGCCGCAAGAGAATGGATGGCCTACCAGAGTTTCGACAAATGGCTTACTGAACCTGCAAGAACATATGACTGGCAAGACCAGGCTTTCCAAAAAGGCATCTATCATCAGGCAGATATTCAGATGAACGGGGGTACAGAAAAAACGAAATTTTTCGGTTCCCTTCAATTTTTAGATCAGTCGGGTATAATGGTGGGCAATAACCTGGACAGGTTTTCAGGAAGGGTAAATGTTGATCACACTGCTAATGATTGGTTAAAAGTCGGCTTTTCAATGAGTTTAGCCCGTACACTTAACCGTAGGCTACCCGATGATAATGCTTTTTCCAATCCCCTGCAGGCCGTTGCATTTATGCCTATTACACCATTTATCGACCCAAATACAGGGTTACCAACAGGTGCTTCTCCGGGGGATGTAAATGTTGGTTTATACTATAATCCACGTCTTACAGTTGATTACGGAAAATATACACAGGAGGTCTTTAGAAATTTAAGTAACGTATATGGTACGGCGAAAATCTTACCTGGCTTAATTTTTCAATCAGAATTTGGGGTGGATATTTTGAGCCAGAACGAAGAGTCATTTTTTCAAAGCCAAACGGTCCGCAACCAAACCCGTGCCATCAGGCCCGGAGGTGTAGGTGTTGGCTCTAACCGTGGTGCTTTTGTAGTTAATTACAATACCAACAATTATTTCAATTATATCAAAAATTTCGGCAATCATGCGATAGATGCTACGGCCGGTATGCAGTATCAGCAAAGCTCTGCCCGGTATAACTTTATTGAGGGACTTGATTTCCCTTCGGATTCTTACCAGAAAATTGCCAGTGCGGCTACCAAATCTGATGGAAGTTCATCACAAAGCAATTTTAGTTTTGTGTCTACTTTTTTCAGAGCTAACTACAAATTAAAGAACAAGTATCTTGCTACGGTTAGTGTACGTCGGGATGGCTCGTCTCGCTTCGGTGCCAATGAGCGGTATGGTGTTTTTCCTGCGGCATCTTTGGGATGGGTTATTTCAGACGAGCGTTTTCTGCAATCTGTCAGAACAATTAGCTTCCTGAAACTGCGAGCTAGTTATGGCCAGGTAGGAAACGCTGAAATCGGGAATTTTCCCCAGCTTGGATTATTTACAGGCGACGCCGGCTATGCAGGCAATGCAGGTCAGCGCCCCTCGCAAATCGGAAATCCAGATTTGAAATGGGAAACAACTACACAGCTTGATTTTGGTCTTGATTTTGGTATTCTTGGTAACAGAATTACAGGTGAGATCGATTATTATGAAAAGAAAACCTCTGGTCTTTTGCTGAATGTAAATATTCCCGGTACTTCCGGATTTACCTCACAAACTAAAAACGTAGGTAAACTTGAAAACAAAGGCGTAGAATTGGTTTTGAATACGCAAAACCTGATTGGGAAATTTAAATGGAATACAAGTTTCAATATTGCTAATAACAGGGGTAAAATAGTGGATATTCAGGGGCAAATTATTGAAGGTGGCGTTAGCAGTATGAATCGGGTTGCTGAAGGACAGCCAATTGGTGTTTTTTATGCAGTAGAATATGCTGGTGTAAATCCTAATAATGGAGACGCATTATTTTATAAGAATACTACGGCCAACGGACAATTGGATAAAACTACAGTGAACGCTGCCGGGTTTAACCAGGCTCAAAGAACCATAGTGGGAGATCCAAATCCTGATTATATTTTCGGGCTTACCAATAACTTTTCATTCAAAGGGTTTGATATGTCTGTATTCATCAATGGCGTTTGGGGTAACCAAATAAATATTTATGGAATGGGCCGTTTTTCTTCCGCCAATTTCAGATTTGAAGATAACCAGACTGCAGACCAGGTGAATGCATGGACTAAGCCAGGTCAAATTACCAATATTCCACAGGCAAGATGGCTATCTAACAACGGTGCCCAGATAAGCAGCCGTTATATAGTAGATGGAGCATTTGCAAGGGTAAGAACAGTAACTTTTGGATATACCGTTCCTGCCAAACTGCTTTCCAGGTTTAAATTAGACAAGGTTAGGATATACGCTTCTGCGCTAAATCTTTTCACCTTTACAGATTATCCTTATTGGGATCCTGAAGTAAACGCCGATTCATTTGATTCAAATATTGCAAAAGGGAATGATTTTTATACGCCACCACAGCCTAAAACAATATTGTTCGGAATCAACGTTGGACTTTAGAAATGGAAATTTGAGTAAACCGACAAAGTCAATATTATAAAAACCCGGATTTACAATCGGATTGAAATATAATGATGAACTTTTTCATTAAATAAAAAATTAAACATGAAAAAATATTTGATTAATACGCTGATAATAGCAATACTTGCAGCTGGCTGCGATAAAAAGTTAGATTTGGTGCCTTTTCAAAGTATTGCGCAGGATCAAGCTTTGCTTACTGAGGGGGATGTAAATGTTACCTTAATTGGTGCCTACGATGCGATACAATCTGCTGCCACCTATGGGGGTGATATATTCGTTTTGAATGAACTGCTTGGTAATATAGATGACATAAGATTTACAGGAACATTTGCAGGACTGGCAGAGGCACATCGCCTTGAAATGGCTGCTAATAATACGTATGCCAGGGATACCTGGAATGTGGGTTATAATGCCATCAATCGCTGTAACAATGTTTTATCAGCATTGGATAAAGTGGTTTCATCCCCGGCTGCAAAAAATAGGGTAGAAGGGGAAGCATTGTTTATCCGTGCTTCACTTTATTTGGAATTGGTTAAGCTGTATTCAAAAACATGGGGCGACGGCGACAATCAAACCAATCCGGGTGTACCGCTGGTTACTACACCAACCACGGCAATCACGGAAGCTGATTTTAAAGCAAGAAACAGTGTGGCGGAAGTTTATGCATTAATCAAAGCCGACCTTATAAAGGCTGAAGGTCTTTTACCTGCAAGCAACGGTATTTTTGCTACAAAAAACGCCGCAGCCGCAATGATTTCCCGCATGGCATTATTGCAGGGAGATAACGTAACTGCACGTGATGCTGCAAACCGCGTAATCACTTCAGGTTTAAATCCCCTGTCGGCTACTTTTGGAGGGTTGTTTTTCACGGCTATAAATAACCAGGGAAACAGTCCTGCCGAATATATTTTTTCCTTAAAAGTGACCACACAGGATGGTGGAAATGGTATCAATACATTTTTCGGAATAACTGTAAGCTCCATCCCCGGTACTGCAGGCAGGGGAGATTGTAAAATACAGCCGGCGCATTTGGCCAAGTATGAAACCGGCGATGCCAGAAGAGCATATTTTATTGTGGTAGGCGGAAACAATTATACCAGGAAGCATTTAGACAGATTTGGCAATGTACCGGTTGTTCGCTCCGGTGAAATGTATCTTACCAGGGCCGAAGCAAATTTTCAGCTTGGAACTTCGATTGGAGCAACTCCTTTGGCAGACATTAATGCAATCAGGAACAGGTCTTCTTTGGCGAGTCTAGCAACAGTGGATCTGGCGGCAATATTGAAAGAACGCTATCTTGAATTGGCATTCGAAGGTCAAAGGTTGGCTGATATCAAGCGGACACGAAGCAGTCAGTCGGGGACTGCCTGGAATTCACCAAAGTTAATTTTGCCCATACCTCAAAGAGAGATAGATGTAAATAAAAAACTTGTTCAAAATACGGGGTATTAATAATAGGCTAGCAGGCTGCTCATATTATGCCGCCTAATTTGTTTCGTTTATAAAGGGTTGCTTCATTTTTTGAAGCAACCCTTTATATTCAAAATACCCTAGTTTTTTTTAATAGCAGAAAAGTTTTCTAAACTTCAGCTTACTTAGTATTTGTTTATAAAAAGTTTTGTGCAAGCCTACAAGTTTTAAAAAAAATAATCCAATGTTTCTTATTTCTGTTATTCCCAATCCACGGCAACTTTTACCTGATATTACCAAATTGAGAATTAAAGCCAATAACAGATGCCGTTTGTTTCTAACTGCCTTGCTGAGTGTGTGTAACATTTTTCAAATCCGATTTTTCCGATTGGGTAACTGAGCTTTTTATTGCAATTATGAAACAACGGGATTTAATATGGTTGGGATCCGATATCCTTCCTGTTTTTCCTTAAATGCATCATCTAAAAGCATCATCTACAACAAACCGTAAACGAAATAATCAGGAAGGTAGATTCAACCAGATTTAAAACAGGATGCCTCAACCTGTCATTTACAAAATAGGCGCTTGAGTTAAAAGAAGGTGCCATAATTAATTTCCATAATCGGATAGATGTCCTTTCGGCTGACAGTTGGTTTTATTGTTTCTTTTCTTTTTTTGTTAGTTCCCCGATCTTGAACCTCAATATTTGCTAATTTTAATGCCTTCGTATTAATATATTCCTTAATATGAAGGTGAGATTTCGAAAATTTTCAACCAAATTTGGATTTAGTATTTCAATTTGTGGTTATTGGCTTTTTTTTTGCAAAAAAAGTAGTAAGTGGGGCAGACTTTAGATTTCATCACATCTCGTAAAAATGCATATAAGGAATTCCCATCGGTAAACCATCAAGTGATATTGAATTTTAACATTTCTTTTGTTATTTAAGCAGCAAATCCGTTCTTTTGACAATCCTTTATTATGTGATTGTTATCTTTTTTCCAACAATGAAAAGCCTTTTTTCGAATCAGTCTGCGTTCATTATTCACTAATTCAAACATAAAACAAATTTAAACATGAGAAAATTTATGACTATGATGATAGTAGCCTTACTATCGATTGGAGTCGTTTCAGCTCAGACCCGTTTAGTAAAGGGTAGGGTTATTGATTCTAAAGGCTCCGCAGTATCCGGGGCTACTGTTAAAACAAAAGCAGGTGCTACTGTTGCTGCAGATGATAACGGAGAATTTCAAATCAATGCAAAAACAGGAGATGTATTAACTATCACTGCTATTGCTTTTGGAACAGTTACATCAAGAGTTTCTGAAACAGGGAATTTGAGTGTTGTTCTTGAGCAAAAGGATAATAAATTAGAAGAAGTTGTTGTAACGGCCATGGGTGTTCAACGGCAGGCTAAATCGCTGGGTTATTCAACAGCAAAAGTAAGAGCTGCGGAATTAACACAGGCTTCGCCGGTAAACCTGCAAAATGGTTTAACTGGTAAAGTATCTGGTTTAAATATCCAAACTACCAACTCTGGTGTGTTTGCTGATACACGTATCACACTTAGAGGTATCCGTTCGTTAACAGGTAATAACCAGCCAATGCTTGTGTTGGATGGAATTCCTTTGGGATTGGGTTTTTTAAGTTCTATCAATCCAAATGATATTGCGGAAGTAATCGTTTTGAAGTCTTCTTCTTCAACAGCCATTTATGGTCCGGATGGGGTAAATGGAGCTATTCTTGTTACCACCAAAAAAGGTGCAAAAGGCAAACCAACCGTTACTTTTAGCCAAACCACTCAATTGGAAAGTATTTCTTATTTACCCAAGTTTCAGAAAACATTTGGTTCTGGTTATGCGCCTGATGCTTTAGGATACGGCACTTTTGAACCAATTGAACAACAAAGCTGGGGTGATCGTTTTGATGGATCAATGCGCCAGTTTGGGCAAACCGGACCTAAACCTGATACACAAAAATTAATGCTTCCCTATTCATATGTTGAAAATGGCAGAAGGAACTTTTTTAATACAGGTGTTACCAATCAAACAGACGTTTCATTTGCAGCTGGTGATTTTTACCTGAGTGCTCAAAATGTTACTATTAAGGGTACTATGCCCGGCGATGAAAATAACAGAAGATCTTTTACTTTAAAGGCAGATAAAGAATATGGCAGATTCAAGGCTGGCTTTAACCTTCGTTACACTAACTCGCAGTATGATATTACCAATAACAACACCATCGTATATTACGGAGTAACGAGTGCACCTGGCCAATACGATTTAAGTCAGTTTAAAAACTGGAGAACAGATTACTTTTCAAGTCCTGATGGATATTATAGTCCTTACCTTGACAACAACGGTAAAACGCCTTATTTCGCAAAAGACAACAACAGGGAGAAAGGAAGAGGCGATGATATTTTTGGTAATGGAGAGTTGAACTTTAAAGCGACCAGTTGGTTGAATTTTACCTATAGGGTTGGTGTAACTGTTGCCAATGCAGAATCCCGCAGCACAAGAGGTGCTTTTAACTACTCTGCTTTTCATAATACGCTTAGAGATCATGGTACGCTTAATATAACTTCTGCTGTATCCGATGCTTCCACTATTAGTAATCGGCTTACTTCAGAAATGTTTGCAACGATCAATAAAAAGTTTGGAAGATTTGCTGTGAGTGCTTTGGTAGGACAGTCTTATCGTGAAAGCCGTTCACGGTTCCTGAGTGTTGGTAGTGATAACCTGGGTACTGCAACTTTATTTACAACACAATTGCGTAAAGGTGAGCCAAATGTAGGCGTAGCAAATTCAAAAACAAGACTAGAGCGCTATTATGGAAGGTTTACGCTTGATTATAATAGCTGGGCTTTCTTAGAAGCAACTGGTAGTTATGATGTTGATAGTCGTCTTGTTAAGCCTGGTATAGCCTTCAAAAAAAGTGATATCGCATTCTTCTATCCTGGTGTAAGTGCTTCATTTGTTTTAAGTCAGGTAATTCCTGCTCTTCAAAACAGTAACCTGATCAGCTTTGCAAAAATACGTGGTGCTCTATCTAAAACTGGAAATGTAAACTTGGATCCTTATGCATTTGAAAATGTATTTGCCAGATCGAATTTCTTTCCATACGGTGATATTTTGGGTTTTCAGGCCACCTCAACAACAGCTTCTACTAAATACAGTCCTGAGTTTGTTGTTAACAAAGAAGTTGGTTTGGAGTTAGCTTTTGCAAAAAACAGGATCAATTTTGAGGCAACCTATTACAGTCAGGACAACTCTGATCAAATTATTGGTGTGCAGCAATCTAACACGACCGGTTCTACAACCGCTAGACAAAATGCTGCGTCTTTTACAAATAAAGGTCTTGAACTTGATTTGAAACTGACGCCTCTTGTAAAAATCGGGGAGTTCAACATTGATTTTAAGATGAATTATACCAACCAAAAAAATAAGGTTACATCCATTGTAGATGGTGTAAGCGAATTGGGTATTGGTAATTTTAACTATGCCATTGTTGGGCAATCTGCATTTGTTTTTAAATTAACTGATTATATCAGAGATAACCAGGGACGTGTAATAGTTGATCGTAGCACGGGTATGCCAACACAAAATCCAAATCTTTCTTTATTTGGAAAAACAATGCCAGAGCATATAGTTGGTCTTAACCTGAATGTAAACTGGAGAGGATTTAGCTTTAGTGCAGTTGCTGATTACCGCACGGGCAACCAGATTGTAGCTGACCAGTTAGGTGGATTTTTAGATGACAACGGAATTTCTGAACGCAGTGGTGGCAATGGTCGTCGAGCATTTGTATTTCCTAATTCAGTTTATGATGACGGATCTGGAAAGTTTGTAGAAAACAAAGATGTGTACACACAAACATACGGTCGCTTGTTTTATAACAGCGATTTAAATACCAATGTTACTACTAACTATCTTGCGAGTGGTGCTTTCTGGAAATTAAGAGAAGTTGCATTAACGTATCAGATTCCTGTTACTATTTTTGGAACGGGCGTATCAAATGTAATTAAAGGTGCTACCATCGGAATAAATGGAAGAAATCTTTTGATGTTTTTACCAAAATCAAATCAATGGACTGATCCTGAATTTTCTGCCAACGGCAACGCCGCTTATACAGGAAATGCAGTAGGAAGAAGTACAGCTTACAATATGCCTCCAACAAGAATTTTTGGTGCTAACCTGGTAATCAGATTTTAAAACAAAAAATTAGCAATAAAATGAAATATAAAAAGATAATAATATTTACATCATTGGCAACTGTACTCTTTGCTGCTGGTTGTAAAAAAGAAAAGTTCGATATTAATTCGAATCCTGATAGTGTAACCGATGTTTCCGTTACACCATCTGTACTGTTACCAGGTGCACAGCAATTTACAAGTTCAGAAATTGCAGGTGACTGGGCCTTCCTTCAAATGTGGATGGGGTATTGGGCACGCTCAGGTTCTTATCAGTCGATCACTGATGTTGAAACCTATCGGTTTACGAACGATTTTCAGGCTGGTATTTGGTTTAATCTATATGCCAATGCGAATAATTATAATATCATGATTAATAAGGCAAAAGAAAGTGGTGCTGGTACTTATGAAGCAATTGGCCGCATTATGAAATCGCATTGCTTCCAAATGCTGACAGATATTTATGGTAATTTACCCTATTCTGAGGCTCTTCTTGGTACTGTTAAACCAACACCGAAATATGACAAAGCTGTCGATATTTATAAAGCAATATTTGCCGATCTGGATATTGCTATTGCCTTGCTTAATAATCCCGCAGTTTCTTCGGTTACTAAAAACCCTGATATTCATACAGCGGATATCGTATATGGTAATCCTTCGTTAACGGCTATTCAAGAAGATCCGGAACAGATAAAAAAATGGAAAAAATTTGCCAACACACTCAGGCTTCGTATGATAATACACTTGCATAACGGCGTAACAAGTACTACCGTTGCACCAGGTATTTCTGTTTCAGAACAAGTAGCCAAAATTACTACAGAAGGATTTTTAGGTTCAGGTGAATCTGCTCATTTAAATCCCGGATTTTCAGGATCTAAACCTCAGCCTTACTATCGGTTTTACAATACCAATGAAAGTGGTTCAGGTAGCCAACGTGATCAATATAGGGCTGGTAAGTATGCGCTTGAATATTATCGGTACAATAGCGATCCTCGTATCAATCGTTTTTATGTATCTCCTAGTGGGACTACAGCAGGACAGACCGGAATCACTTTTGGAACACCAGCAGGCAACCAGGATTTAATTGGTTCAAAACTCTCTACCGTTCGTGGTCCGGGCTTATCACCCGACGGCGCAGCTTCAAGATCCTGGATTTTGACAAGTGTTGAAAGCTTTTTTTTGCAGGCAGAGGCAAGACAAAGAGGTGTTCTTACAAGCGGACCAACTGCAAAGGAATTGTTGGCCGCTGCAGTACGTGAATCCTTTATTTGGTTGAAAGTAGGAACAACCGATGTCCTTTCCAGCAATGCTGCTGATTCATATATTTCAGCCAACGCAGGGTATCCGGATGTTGATTATGATGAAGCAGGGGGCGGATTATTCACCATTCTTTCCCAGAAATGGTTTGCTCTAAACACAATTGCCCCTTTTGAAACAT
>Ga0209181_10000484_pt1 | contig 74034 bp, 78 predicted proteins | sample MAT05_FD_187208 | JGI IMG/M metagenome (GOLD analysis project Ga0209181, IMG submission 187208) | Freshwater microbial communities from Lake Fryxell liftoff mats and glacier meltwater in Antarctica - MAT-05 (SPAdes) (version 2) | ecosystem: Environmental > Aquatic > Freshwater > Ice > Liftoff... | reverse complement strand
ATGGGCGTGGAGTGTAGAGAGCCCCTGCCCGACCTTGCACCCGAGCTCGCACCCTGCCTCGCCCAGCCGACCCCGCACCGCAAGGCGCCACAGCAGCACGTTACGATTCCGCGCATCCTGCGCCGGGCCTACCCCGGGCGCGCCTTGCCACCCCCCGAATGGAGCCCGGCCCCCGGCCGCACCACCGATGTCGCACCCCGCCTTTCGCTTCAAGCCCATGGTCCTTGCCAGCTGCCTGGCCATGACTGTTCCCGCCGCCTTCGGCCAGGCCTTCGATGCCGTTCGCCTGTACGGCGCCGCGCCGGGCCAGAGCGGCGGCACCACCGGTGGGGCGCTGGTGGCGGGCACCGAGTACCGCGGCTCGGACCAGCGCCGCACGCTGCTGGTGCCCTTGCTGGACTACCAGTGGGCCAACGGCTGGTTTGCAGGCGTCACCAACGGCGTGGGCGTGAACCTGTCGAGCTCGCCGCAATGGCAGTACGGCGTGCGCCTGGTGCTGGACATGGGCCGCTCGGAGAGCCGGTCGAATGCCTTGCGCGGCTTGGGCGACATCGACACCCAGGCCGAAGCCAGCGTCTTCGCCAACTACGCCACCGCGGGCGGCTTGTTCTACAGCTCGACGCTGCGCTACGGCTCGGGCAACGAGGGCAAGGGACTGGTGGTCGACCTGGGCGCCGGCCACAGCACCCAACTCGCGCCCCAGTGGCGGCTGGGCATGGGTGTGGGGTTGACGCTGGCCAACGCCGAGCACATGCAGGCCTACTTCGGCGTCACCTCGGCCCAGTCACTCAGAAGCGGCTACCGCGCCTACACGGCCGGCAGCGGCGTTCGCGACGTGCGCGCCAACGTGGCGCTGACCCACCTCGTCAACCGCCGCCTCTCGGCCACGCTGGCGGTCTCGGCCAGCAGCCTGCAAGGCGACGCCAAGCGCAGCCCGCTGGCGCGCCAGGACACCACCGTGTCGGGCGTGTTGGGGGTGGGGTATTCGTTCTAGCCCGGGGGGCTGTGCGGCCCGGCAGTGTCGGCTTGCGATCCCGTCGCTGACATCCGACGGTTGAGCTTCACAAGCTCGCAGCGGTCGTCCTGAAGGGCGGCCGGCAGCCTGACGAACTGCCGCGGACTCACCACCAGCCGCGTCGTGCCCTCGTGGTTGGCAGTTCGGACAAGGCGGTCCCTGGCAGCGCGGTCCTGGGCGCAGGTCCCAGGCGCAGGGCTACTCCTTGATGCCCAGTTGCTCCAGCATCCACGCCAGTTCGAATGCGCGGTCCTTCAGCGCGTCGTAGCGGCCCGAGGCGCCGCCGTGGCCGGCCGGGTCCATCTTGATCTTCAGCAGCAAGGGGTTGGTATCGGTCTTCAGCGTGCGCAGCTTGGCGACGTACTTCGCCGGCTCCCAGTACATCACCTGGCTGTCGTTGTAGCTGGTGGTGACCAGGATCGACGGGTAGGCTGTCTTCTGGAGGTTGTCGTACGGGCTGTACGAACGCATGTAGTCGAACGCCGCCTTCTCGTTCGGGTTGCCCCACTCCAGGTATTCGCCCACGGTCAGCGGCAGGCTGGCGTCCATCATCGTGTTCATCACGTCGACAAAGGGCACGGCCGAGTGCACGGCCCTGAAGAGTTCGGGCCGCAGGTTGGTGACCGCGCCCATCAGCAGCCCGCCAGCGCTTTCGCCCTCGATGGCGAGGCGGCCCTGCGCGACCCACTTCTCTTTCATCAGGTACTCGGCGCTGTCGATGAAGTCGAAGAAGGTGTTCTTCTTGTTCATCAGCATGCCGCCTTCGTGCCAGGTCTCGCCCATCTCATTGCCGCCGCGGATGTGCGCGATGGCGTACGCGACGCCGCGGTCGAGCAGGCTCAGCCGCGAACTGCTGAAGGTGGCCGGCATGCCGTAGCCATACGAGCCGTACGCGTAAAGCCACAGTGCGCCCTTGCCGTCGCGCGGCCGGCCCTTGCGGTAGACGATCGACAGCGGCACGCGCGTGCCGTCGCGTGCCGTGACCCACAGCCGTTCAGAAGCGTACTTCTTCGGGTCGTAGCCGCCCAGCACAGGCTGCTGCTTCAGCAGTTTCGGCTTGAAGCCCACCATGTCGAGGTCGTACACCGACGGTGGCGTGACCATGCTCTGGTAGGTGTAACGGAAGGCCGTGCTGTCGTATTCCGGCGTCTGGCCGCTGAAGGCCGCATACACCGGGTCGTTGAAGGGCAGTTCGCGCCAGGCGCCAGTGGCGACGTTCTGGACGCGGAAGCGCGACAGGCCCTCTGACTTCTCGCTCACGACGAGGAAGTCCTTGAACACCTCGAGATCCTGCACCAGCACGCCCGGGCGGTGGTCGACGAACGGCTTCCAGTTCGCCGGTCGCGGGTCGGCCAGCGGCGCTGTCACGATGCGAAAGTCCTTCGCGTCGCGGTTGGTGCGGATGTAGAGCAGGCCCTCACGGTGCTCGAGGTCGTATTTGTGGCCCTTCTCGCGCGGCAGCACGACGCCGAAGGTGCCGCCCGGCTGGCGCGCGTCAAGCAGCCGGCTTTCCCAGGTGTCCGTCGACGAGGACTGCAGCAGCACGTAGCGACGGTCCTTGGTGCGCCCGAGGCCGATGCGGAAGAGTTTGTCGCTCTCCATGAGCAGCCGCTCGGGGGCACCCCCCGGCGCCAGGCGCCACAGGGTGTCCGAGCGCTTCGTCACCGCGTCCTCGGTGGTGAAGAAGACAGTCCTGTTGTCGGCTGCCCACTCGAGGCTGGTCACGCGTTCGGCCAAGGGGCCCGCGACCTCGCCAGTGGCGAGGTTCTTGCGGAACAGCTTGAACTGCTGGAAGCCGGTGTCGTCGGTGGTGAACAGCAACCAGGCGGCATCGTCGGACACCTTCATGTCGCCCAGGCTGATGAAGGCCTTGCCCTTGGCCATCGTGTTCAGGTCGATCAGCACCTGCTCGGGTGCCTTCACGTCGTAGGCCAGCGCCGCCGTCGCCGGCCGGCGACAAAGGATCGCGTACTGCAGGCCCTTCACCGTGCGGCTGTAGTAGACCCAGTTGCCACGACGCACCGGCACGTCGAGGTCGGTCTCCTTGATGCGGCCGAGCATTTCCTTGTACAGCCGGGCGGTCATTGGCGCCAGGCCCTTCGTCGCCGCATCGGTGTAAGCGTTCTCGGCCTTCAGGTGTTGGAGCACCGGAGGGCTGTCCTTCTCGCGCAGCCAGAACCAGGGGTCATTCACCTTCTCGCCGTGCCATTCCCGGACGTACTCGCGCACCGGGGCAATCGGGGCTTGCGGGAGCGACTGCGCGAATGCGCCGACAGACGTCATGGCAAGTACGAGCAACGCAGTGGCTGTCAGGGGCATGGTGGGCCTTTTCGCGGGGGGCCCATGATATTCATACACGGGTGCGGTACTGGCCGTGAACGACACCGAGCAACGAGCGGTGCGCGCATCCACGGTTCTTGTCGACGACACCTCAAGCCGTTGTTCAAGAGCACTGGCTGATGGCAGCGACCTGGGCGCTGACGGGGGGCCACGAAACTGGACTGCGCAGCCACCGCACTGGCAGAATTGAATGACCAACGACAGGAGGTAAACCATGTACACGGTCAAGTTCTACAAGGGCGACTATCTTGCGCGCCAGCTGGCTGCCAATGCCGACAAGGCGGTGGCTTACGTCGAGCACCACTTCAACAGTGCTGGCCCCACAGCCAACTACGCGCTGGTGGTCGTGGGCTCCAACGCGTCGCCGACCAGCGTGAACTGGGGCAGCTGGTACGCCAAGGCGGTGGCCGAACGTTTCGGCTCCAAGGTGTACCGGGAAGACGGCGTCGCGCGTGGCGGCCTCGACGGCCGGGGAGACGGCAACGTGAAGCACACGTCGATGCCGGCACTGCTGCTCGAGCCGCTGTTCGTCAGCAATCCGCAGCAGGCCGAAATCGTCCGCAGCGCGAGCGGACAGGCGGCGCTGGCACGCATCCTGGCCGAAAGTATCCGACGCTTCTTTCCGCTGGGCGGGTTGGTCGCCTTCAGCGTCGGGCACAAGTACAAGACGAGCCGCCCGAACGACCGCGGTGCCGAGCTGGCCGGCGGCGGCATGGAAGCCGACTACGCCGAGAAGGTGCTCCAGCAGACGGCCGACATGCTTGCTGAAAAACAGGCCGCCCCGGCGCCCCGCATGATGCGCGTGATGAAGGGCGACACCGTGCTGTTCGAGACCCCGGTCGACGAGGATGACGTGGTGGTCTGGTCCTCCGACCGCAACCTGCTGTTCATTCCTGACTGACCGATGGGCGGACCCGTGGCGCTGGCGATCGCAGGTTGTCGGACCGTGCCGGGGCTTGGTCCATGCCGTGCATGGGTGGTTGCGAGCTGGCTGTGTCTGGCTGCCGTGATGCCGGTGCAGGCGGGCAGCGACGCCGTGTCGACCGCGACCACCCGGGTCCAGGTCTGGTTCAGCAACGACCGCCTCAACAAGGATCCGATGGACTGCAAGGCCGTGTTCCCGCTAGAGCGCCGCGTGCCCCGGACGCAGGCGGTTGCCACGGCGTCGCTTCGCGAGCTCTTCGCCGGCCCCACGCCCGGCGAGACTGCCAAGGGCTATCGGTCGGTGTTTTCGCCCGCGTCCGCCGGGCTGCTCAGGAGCGTTCACATCGGCCGAGGCACGGCTTACGTCGACCTGCACGACCTGAGCCAGGAACTGTCGGGCGCAACCGCGAGCTGCGGCGCGGCCGAATTCCAAGCGCAGGTGTCGCGTACCCTGATGCGCTTCCCGACCATCAGACGCGTCATCTACGCCTTCGACGGCAAACCGAGTGCCTTCTACGACTGGATGAACGAGTCCTGCGGTCCGGACAACGACGACTGCGACCCGCGGCCCTTTGGCGGCAGCCGCTGAACGCCGTCTGCGTCGACCGCGAGCCCGTGGCGCTGGATCGGCTTGCGGGTCAGCCGACAGGCAAGGCCGCTGCGCTGCACGATGATCAGCTTCCAGAACACGACAGGCAGCGTGCAGCTCACGGCGCCGGCAACCCGCGCGCAGCAAGAGCTGCCGCGACCCGGCCGCCGATCCCGCGCGCGAGCGCCGCGACCAGTGCGAGCGCGAGCAGGCAGGTGCCGACCCACCACCAGACCGGGCGTGGCCACAGCAGCACCGCCAGGGCGGCCAGCGAGAAGACGACGCCGGCAGCACGCCCGCCGGCCGGCGCCACACCGCCGACCCGGGCCGAGACACGGCGCAGCCCTGCGGTGACGGGTGACTTCAGCTTCAGGGCCGGGGCCTCGATGAAACGGTGTGACGACCACGCGCAGGCCAGCGTGAGCGGCAAGGACAGGGCCACGGTCACCCAGGGCGTGTCGACCGGTGAGAAAACGCGAACGAGTTGCTGCACCGGCCAGCCGTAGAGGTACACGCCGTAAGACAGGTCGCCCGTGCGCGTGCTCAGGCGAGACAGGGGGTTGTCACGCGTGCCCAGCCAGACGATCGCATAGGCGCCGAACGTGGCCAGGGCCGCGGCGGTGTGCCCGGTGACGGCCGCCAGCACCACGACGGCAGCGCAGAACAGCGCCACGCCCGCACGCACGCCCCAGGCCCGCACCGCCAGGTAGGCCACGGCACCGCCTGCGAAGTACGGCAAGGTGAACGACACCGCGGCCCAGCGGTCGAAGGCCAGTCCCGAGACCCGGGTGGCCAGGGTCAGGCCCACCAGCACCAGCACGGTGGCAGGCACGCTGCGCAGCAGCAGCCACACGGCCAGCAGCAGCAGGTAGCTCAGGACCTCGGCGCTCAGCGACCACAGCGAACCATTCACGACGCGGCGCATGGCCTCGTCGCCTGCGTAGTTCCATACACCCGGGAGCCAGGCGTTGGAGCACAGGCAGTCGAGCGTCAGGCGCAGGTGCTGCAGCAGTTCGGTGTCGGCAAAGTACGCCACAGGCGGCAAGCTGCTGCCCGCGGCACCCAGCATCAGCGCCGTGACGAGCGCGCAGGCGATGAAGCCGGGGTAGATGCGCAGCACGCGGTTGACGGCGAATCGAAGCGCATCGCCCTCGCGGTCGAGCGACCGGCAGAGCAGGAAGCCGCTGATGACGAAGAACACGTAGACGCCGCCCACGCCGGCGTCGGCCAGGAGCTGCGACACCGGGTCGCCGGGGGGCACGCCCGCGCGGGTGAACATCGCGTGCGACACCAGCACGAGCAGGGCCGCCGCCAGGCGCAGGCCGTCGAATCCAGGGAACGGTGTCATCGCCGCGGGGATTGTGCGCGGTGACCTCGCACGGGCAGGCCGACGCGTCAGGCATCAGGCGCCTGGGCCCGGAACTGATACGGCCCTGGCGGCCCGATCGGTGCTGTGGATGCCCGACTTGCCTTCACCGCCTGGGCGCTGCAAAGCAGAACCCGGGGCTCGGCCTCATGTTTCGAGTTGCCGCAGCTTGACCGCCGTTGAAGGCGCAGCCTGTGCCGCGGCGACACGCGCTGCGCGCGCGCTGGGCGAACCCAGCTCGCCATGCATCACGACCTCGGCTGCGGGCACGGCCGAGTTCCGGATCGCCGCGTAGGCGGCATAGGCGGCTGCCAAGGCTTCCTCGTCTTCACGCTCCAGCACCACGACGCCCGCGCCGTCGCGGGGCGGTCCGGTCTCCAGCATGGCAGAGGTGCGGTAGGAGTCCGGCCCTTCATCGGGGTCGATGGACTCGCGCCTGATGATGGCCACCGCCATCTTGGAGCGCAGCCCGGCCAGGCCCACGGGCGACCAGTTGGTGACCAGGCCCTCGAACTGGTCCAGCGCATGCCGCATGAGATCCAGGGGCAGCTTGTCCAGCGCGCGCAAGCCCTTCTTGCCCAGCGCCAGGTCGACGAACGCCAGGTGCCGCATGGTGCTGCGCGTCTCCGGCAGCTCGTCCAGCACGGCCGCCAGCTGGCGGCGCATCAGGTCAACCTGCGCTTTCTCCTTGGCGGCGGCCTCGTCGGCCGGGCTTGTCCGCCCCTGTGCACCGCCCTTGGATCGGTCGTTGAAGACCACGCGCACGCCCGCAGCGTCGCGGCGCAGGGCCACGTCATGCCGGAAGATGGCATCGACGATCTGCTTCAGCGGCTTGAACCAACTCGGCACGGCACTCATCGGGGGCAGGCGGGTGACGGCCACCGAAAGGCGGCCCATGCCCCCTGTTTTCGGCACGCGCCGCTGCGGCTTGAGTCACTTGCGTGCCTTGCGGGCTTTGCGGGCTTTGCGTGCCTTGCATACGCCGGCCCCGGCCCCGGCCCCGGCTCCGGCTCAGGCGGTGCAGGTCCGGTTCTTGCCCGTGCGCTTGGCCTCGTACAGGGCCTCGTCGGCGCGCGCCAGGGTGGTCTCCAGCGCCTCGCTGTCGCGCCACAGGGTGACGCCCGCGGAGAAGGTCACGAAGACGTCCTTGCCTTCGTGCATGAAGAGGCTGGCCGTCAGCTCGCGCTGCAGTCGTGACAGGGCCTGCTGGCCTTCGTCAAGTGCCGTGCCGGGCATGAGCACCACGAACTCTTCACCGCCAAAGCGGGCCAGGTGGTCGACCGGCCGCAGCCGTTCGACCACGGCGGCCGCCAATGACTTCAGCGCCACGTCGCCCGCGGCGTGGCCGAGTGTGTCGTTGAGCTTCTTGAAGTTGTCCACGTCCATCAGCGCCACAGCCAAGGGGGCTGCGTCGGCGCCGGCGCGTTGGCTGCGGGCCTGTTCCGCAGCAAAGGCCGTGGCCAGGCCACGCCGGTTGGCGACCTGGGTCAGCGCGTCGGTGGAGACCTCGTCGGACAAGCGGCGCAGCTCGGCTTCGAGCTCGCGCACCCGGTGCTCCAGGCCGGTGGCCTGGTCGCGGTCTTGCTGCAGCCGCTGCTGCGACCGTCCGACGGCGAACTGGACATCGCGGCTGTCCTGCAGCATGGCTGTGACCACGTGGGCCAGCCCCTCCAGGCTGTCGGCCCGGGCGATGGCGTCGGCATGGCCGGACACGGCGCGTTGGAAGCGGTCCGTCTGTTCGCCGAGTTGATCCACCTCGCCCAGCATGCGGTTGAGCAGGTCTTTCAGCGCATCCCGCGCGGCACGGCGATCGGCCTGCAGCGCCTGCTGGCGCTGGCGCGTGTCGGCCAGCAGTTCGGCGGCCGAGCGCACACCCCGCACGCTGATACCCGCCTGCAGGCGCGCCTGCAGCGCCTCGCACTGGCCGCGGGCCCAGCTCGGGTCCTCGGCCAGTTCGGTCAGGCCCTGCGACAGCTCGCGGCACAGGCCGCCCAGCTGCTCGACCAGTTCGTGTCGGTGCGAAAAGAATCGCCGCACTTCGCTGCAGACGGCTTCGATCTGCGCCACATGCGCGCCCGTCGCGCCGTCGCGGGCCACGGCTTCGGCCAGCACGGCCAGCCGATCGGCCAGCTCGGCGGCGCGAGAGTCGTCGCTGGGCAGACCGGCCCGCACCGTGCCTTCGAGCACGGCCACCAGGGGGGGCCACGGCAGCGCAGCGTGGACCGGGGCCACGACATCGGGCACGGTATCCGGCACGGCATCCGGCACGGCATCGGCCACGTCGGCGGCCACGGCGGCGGACCGGTCGGTTTCCAATTCTCCGGCCGCCAGCGCATCGCTGGCACGGGGCGCCGGGTTTGCATCGGCCGCCGCAGCGGCAGCCGGTGTCTCGGTCTCCACCGGTTCGTCGGCGCGGTCTTCTTCCCAGGCCGTCACCAGCGACTGCAGCCGCTTGTGCAAGCGCTCGGCGTCGCTGCGGCTGCCGTCCAGCACGCGCTTGAGGCTGTCGCGCCGGCGCGCCAGCGTCCACTGGCGGCCGGGGCTGGCCAGGCCCTTGGCCATGCGCTCGATCAACTGCGCCCAGGCGGCACCGGGCACGGCAACGTCGGGCGCCACCATCGGCTGGCCGGACTCTTCGGCGTAGGCGCGGGCGTAATTCTCGGGCGTGGGCTCCAGCCGGGACTGGGCCAGGCGACGCAGCGCACCCTTGGCTCGGTCCGCCGCGGAGGCGGGCGCCGCGGGCGCTCGGTCCATCAGCGGAAACGCCGGCCGCCAGCGGCCAGTGCGGCCACCTCGCCGGGATCGAGCTCGATCGCAGACGCAGCCCCGATCCAGGGCGCCTTGCGCGGCAGCACGGTCTGTTCGAGCCAGCGTTGAAGCTCATCGGCCGGCACGCCACGGCTGAACAGGAAGCCCTGCATCAGCCCGCAACCCGCCCGGTGCAGCACCTCCATCTGGCGCAGCGTTTCCACGCCTTCAGCCACCACCCGCAGCCCCAGCGAGCGCGCCAGGGCGATGATGGCCGTGACCACCGCCGAGCTTTGCGGCGTGATGCCCAGGTCGCGCACGAAGCTGCGGTCGATCTTCAGTTCGGAGATCGGCAAGGTGGTCAGGTAGGCCAGCGACGAGTAGCCCGTGCCGAAATCGTCGATGGAGATCTCGACACCGATCTCGTTGAGCCGGTGCAGAGACGGGATGACGTTCTGCAGCTCTTTCATCAGGTTGTCTTCGGTGATCTCGAGCTGGATCACCCGGTGCGGCACGCCGCACGACGTGACGCACTGGTGGATGTGCTCGACGAGGTCGCTGCGCTCGAACAAGCGGCTGGGCAGATTGACGGCGATGGAATCGGCGAAGCCGAAGGCCTGCTGCCAGCTGCGGGCCTGCTTGGCGGCTTCGCGCAGCGCCCATTCGGACAGCGGCACGATCAACCCGGTTTCTTCGGCCAGCGGGATGAAATCGCCCGGGGGCACCAGCCGCCCGCCGCGTTGCCAGCGCATCAAGGCCTCGGCGCCGACCATGCGGGCAGCGCGCACGTCGACCTTGGGCTGGTAGTGCAGCACCAGTTCGTCGCGCTCGATGGCCTTGTGCAACGCGGTCTCGATTTCCAGCTTCTCGCGGCCGCGCCCGGCCAGCAAGGGGCTGTAGATGGCGGCCGAGTTCTTGCCCTGGGCCTTGACCGAGTACATGGCCACGTCGGAATTGCGCAGCAGGTCGACCACCGAGGTGCCATCACGCGGGTAGATCGCCACGCCGACACTGGCCGTGACGAAGCACTCCTGCCCGCTCACGAAGATCGGTTCGCGCAGGGCGTCGAGCACGCGTTGGGCCACGCGGGCGGCGTCCTGGTCGTCCACGACCTCGGGCAAGAGGGCCACGAACTCGTCGCCGCCCAGTCGGCCCACGGCCTCCAGCGAGCGGTGTGATCGGGTGCCGACCAGTTCGAGGCTGCTGTCCATGACCTGGTCGCTGTGCCGTACGCAGGCGCGCAGCCGCCGGCCTACCTCGACCAGCAGCTCGTCACCCGCGCCATGACCCAGGGTGTCGTTGATGATCTTGAAGCGGTCCAGGTCGATCAGCAGCAGCGCAAACTGGTGCTGCATGCGCCGAGCCTGCTCCAGCGCGCGCTCGGCCCGCCACAGCAGCTGCCGGCGGTTGGGCAGCCCCGTGAGTGCGTCGAAGTTCGCCAGTTGACGGATCTTGTCCTCGGCCTGGCGGCGCTCTGTCACGTCCTGCAGGATGCCGGTGTAGCCGGCGTACTGGCCATGGTCGTTGAACTCGGGCTCGGCCTCGACGTGGATGACGCGCTGGCGGCCATCGAACAAGACGATGGGCACGTCTGTCGCGAGCACCGAGTTCTGGCGCAGCGCGTCGTGCAACAGCCGCAGCAGGACGCCTCTCTCTTCCTGCGGCACCATGCGCAACAGCCCACGCAAGCTGACTGGATCCTGGGGGCCGCAGCCGAGCACCCGCAGGGCTTCGGATGACAGCAACATGCCGCCGCCCTGGCGCCGCCAGTCGAAGCTGCCCATGCGTGCGAGGTCCTGGGCCCGGGCCAGCTTGGACTTGCTGCGCTCCAGCTCGATGCGGGTTCGAGATGCCCGCAGCAGGTACTGCAGCCGGCCGGCCAGCAGGCTCCATTGCGTCGCCTTGACATAGAAGTCCGACGCGCCGGCTTCATAGGCGCGGGCGATGGAGGCGTCGTCGTCCAGCCCGGTCAGCATCAGCACGGGCACGTGTTCGAAGCCGGGCAGCTGACGCAACGCGGTGCAGGTGGCAAAACCGTCCAGCCCGGGCATCAATGCGTCCAGCACGATGATGTCCGGCGTCCAGTCGCGCAAGATCGTCAAGGCCTGTTCGCCGCTGCTGGCTTCCACCAGGGTGAAGCCGCGCTCACGCAGCGCCAGCGCCGTGAGCAACAGACTCACCTCATCGTCGTCAACCAGCAAGACCTCGGGCTGGTGCGACAGGTCGGGGTCGACGAAGGCGATGGAAGGCAACATCTGTGGCGGTGAGTCAGTGCCGCAGCATAGCCCGAATGGCTGCCAGCGCAGCGCCGCCCAGGGCCGTCAGGCGCTGAACTTCACGGGGCAGATCCACCGCCTGGCCACTGCGCAGCCGGCGCTCGATGTCGGCGCAGGCCTGGGCCAGGTCGACGGCGCCGACACTGCCGGCGGAGGACTTCAGCGTGTGCGCGATGTAGCCCAGGGTGGCCGCGTCGATCGGATCGGGGTGACCTTCGAGCTGGCCGAGCCAGCGCACCAGCGACGACTCGAATGCCGTCAACACACGGTTCACCACGCTGCGTCGGCCGTCGGGGTCGAGCTCGTGCAGTTTGCGCAGAGCCGCCTCGTCGAGCGTGGCTGCGCCGGCGGCACCGTCGTCGTCGCTCGGGTCAATCGGGGGGCCGCCGGGGTGGCTCATGCGGGTCTTTCATCGCTCGTGGTCTCGCCGGGGTTCGTCCCCCCTGGTTTCGGCCCCGGCGGTGCCAACTTGAGCCCCGCCGGCCGCGCTCAATCGAGCAGCCTGGCCGCGGCCAGCGAGCGCAGCAGCGCGCGGTTCACCTCGGCCGGCCCCATGAACAGGCGTTCGGTGCACTCGCGGATGTCCAGCAGCGACTCCTGCTCGATCGCGCAGGCCAATGCCAGGTAGGGCGCGTAGGGGCCGCCCTGGCCGCACAGGGCCTGGTTCACCCGTTCGGGCATGGGCAGGCTCTTCAGCAGGCTGGCCATGGGTTGCTGCAGCAAGCGGTCGAGCAGCGAAAAGATGCCGCAGATGAAGATCTCGCCGCGCATCCCGGCGTCTTCACTGTCGCCCACCAGTGTCTCCAGCAGCAAGCCGCGGCGCATGGCAGCGAAAAGCAGCGGCCGGGCGTTGGGGGCCTTGCTCGACGAGGCCAGCAGCAGCGCCAACCAGCGCTTGAGCCGCTGCGGGCCCAGCAACATCAATGCATGGCCGAAGGAGGTGACTTCCACCGACAGCCCGAACCCCGGGGAGTTGAGGTAACGAAGCAGCCGGAAGGCCAGGGTCGGGTCGCGCTTGAGGATGCCCTCCAGCCGGGCCACGGGCAGGTCGCGGTCGACGCCGTTCATCAGTTCGACCACCAGGCCCACGTCGGGCGGCACGGCTTCGCGACCTGCGCTTCGGGGCGGCTCGTCGCCGAACGGCCAGCCGAAGGTGGCTGCGGCACCCCGCGCGAAAGCCGCTTCCATGTCGGCCGGTGTGGCCGCGCCCGACTGGATGGTGGCGACCTGGCGCGGCCCGGAGTCGGCGCCTGGGCTGCTGCGCCGGTCGTCCTGCGCGTCAACGATGCTGTGGGCGAAGCAGGCGAGCATGTCGGCGCCCAGCGGCGCCAGCGGGCGGCCCTTGATGAGCAGGACGTTGCCGGCAGCGTGCAGGGCCTTGATGGCCACTGCAAGGGCCGGTTCGGCCGCCATGAAGGCCGGCACCTCCAGCATCAGCTGCGGCGGCAAGGGCTGGCCCAGGACTGCGTGCAGCAGGCGCTCTCCGGCAATGTTCAGCGACACAGGCCAACGCGCACCGCCGGGCACCGCATCGGCCCCGCGCGGCGCATGCACTGGCGCATGCCCCGACGGGTCAGCCGCGCCTGCAGGCCAGACCTCGCCGACCACGCGCAGCAACGCGGCCATGTCGGGCATCAGGTCGGGGCGAGCGGGGAAGACGGTCAGCCGGGTCGCGACCACGCTTCGCTGGCGATTCACCAGCGGGCTGTAGCCCAGCGTCACGTGGCCCAGGACAGGATGTTCTTGCATTCAGGGGATCAGGGGACGGCCGGCTGGGGCACGAGAGTCACTTGACGTAGTCCATCAACGACATGCGTTGCACGATGGCATAGGTTCTCAGCGCCGCATCGTAGCCGGTCTGCCGCGCCTGAAAGTCGGAAATGGCCGCCACCATGTCCAGGTCCTCGGCCTTGGAGCGCTCGGTCTGTGCATCCAGCTTGGACTGGCTGAGCCGGGTCTCGATGCCATCGGCACGCACCAGCGCCTCACCGGCACGGGAGCGTGCGCTCGACAGGTTGCCCGACACGGTGTCGATGTCGCGCAAACCGGTGGTGACCGACTGCGAAATCACGGCACCCGTCCTGCCTGCCGTGTTCAGTTCCATGACCAGCCGGTCCATCACGTCGAAGACCGACAGCGTGGCCCCCGGGTTGGCCGGGTCGGGCGCGCGCAGCCAGGCCTGGTCGCCGTCGAACGACAGCGTGGCGGCCTCGCCGGCCGAGGCCTGCAGCTGGCCTATCGAGCCCACGTAGACGACGCCATTCGGGCCGTCCACCAGCGGCGGCGTGTTGCTGCCCTGGCCAGCAAAGAGATAGCGCCCGGCGCCATCACTGCGGTTGGCCACCGACAGCAGGTCGGTGCGCAAACCGCTCAGCTTGGCAGCCAGCGACTTGCGATCGGCATCGGAGTAGCTGCCGTTGCCGGCACCCACCATCACTTCGCGCGCCTGCTGCAGCAACTCGCCTGCGTCGCCCAGCGCGGCCTCGGTGAACATGGTCATGCTGCGGCTCACGTCCAGGCCGCGCATGTTGGCGTCGGAGCGTGTCATGGCCGCCATGGCGCGCTCGGCACGCGCGGCCGACGCCGGGTCGTCGCTGGCTTTCTGGATGCGTTTGCCGCTGGTCAGCTGCAGCTGCGACTCGATCATCGCGTTCTGACGCTTCTGCAACTGGGAGATCGCGGCGTCGAAGGATTGGGCGGTGTTGATGCGCATGCAGCGTGGTCTCGGGTGGGGTCACTCGGGTGGGGTCAGGTCGTCAGGTCGCGAGCAAGATCAGCGGCGGGGCCACTCAGCGGCCGGCCGTCTGCAACAGCACGTCGAACAAGGTCTGCGCCACCTGCAGCATCTTGGCGGCGGCCTGGTAGTTCTGCTGGAACTGGATCAGGCGCGCGGCCTCCTCGTCCAGATTGACGCCCGTGGCCGACCCCAGCACGGCACGCGCCTGGTCGGCCACGGCACCCGACAGGTCCGCGGCCGTGCGCCCGGCCTGCACGCGAACGCCGACATCGGACATCGCCAGCGCATAGGCATCGGTGGCCGTCTGGCCGTCGACCAGCGCCGCGTCGCGCAGCGCCAGCATGGCGTTGACGTTGCCGTTGTTGCTGCCGATGGCCGAGACCGGCGTCGGCTGCACCGACAGCACATCGCCCTCGCCAGGCACCCCTTCGATCTGGATCTCGAAGCCGTTGGCGCCGCGCACCGGCGTGCCGGCGTTCCAGGGCACGGGAACCCCGTTCAGGCTGGAGGTGGTGGTGAAGTTGTAGGCGACACCGTCCACCACCTGCGCCGGTAGCAGCCGGTTGAAGGTGATGGTCTCGGTCTGCCCCGGAAAGGGCAAGGGGACGGCAGTCACCGTCAGCCCACCGACCCGGCCCGTGCCCGTGTTGGTGGCGGCCATGGTGGCGACCAGTGCCGAGGCCGCCGCGAGGTCGCGCGGGTCGTCCATCAGGCGGGTCATGTCGAGGGCGGCACGGCCCACGGGCCGCAGCAGGAAGCGGTCGCCCTCTTGCGGGCCGATGGCGCCGAAGCTGATCTTCACGCCATCCACGACATCACCGTCGGCCACGGGGCTGGAGGACCCGTCGGGCAGGCGCCTGATGCTTGCCACGCCAGCGGTGACCTCGATCTGGTAGTCGCTGGCCTGCAGCACCGCCGGGTCGGTGATGGTGAAGGACACACTGCCCAGCGGTCCGGCCGGGCCGCGAACGTTCTGGGCGTGCGGCAGAGCTCGCTGCGACCCGGCGGCACCGAAGCCCGCACCCAGGCCGAACATCAGCGGCGCGCCCTCGGCGCCTTGCGGTTTCAGACTCAGTCCACGCTGCTGCTGGGTGTTGACCGCCGAGCCCACGCTGGCGGCCAGACGGCCGATCAGGTTGGCGCCGTCGACGAGGTCGCGGTTCTGGAAGCGCAGCAGGCCGGCCACTGCCCCGCCGCCCAGCGATTTGTCCTGCAGCAGCCGCACGTTCGGGCCGTCCTGCACGCCCACCGCCACGGCCGCGGGGTTGCTTTCGTCCTGCGTCACCACCAGCTTGCTGACCTGGGAACCCAGCACCAGGCGCTGGCCGCCGCTGATGAAGATGCCCACGGTGCCATCGGCAGCCGCGATCTGGCTGAGCTGGAACTTCTCGCCCAACCTGGCGATGAGGCGGTCGCGTTCGTCCAGCAGGTCGTTGGCGGGCTGGCCCAGCCCCCGCACCGACGCGATGCGATCGTTGGCCTGTGCAATGCCCTGGGTCAGGGCGTTGGTGTCGGCGACCGCCGCCCTGATGTCGCTGGTCACCCCGGCCTGCAGCTCGCTGATGGCCGCCCCGGCGGCATTGAAGCGGGCGGTCATCTCACCGGCGCGGGACAGCACCACCTGACGTGCCGAGCCGTCGCCTGGGCGGCTGCTCACGTCGACCATGGAATTCAGGAACTGGTTGACGGCATGGCCCAGGCCGGACTCGCCCGGCTTGAAGATCAACTCCAGGCGATTCAGTTGCGACAGCCGCGCCGCGTCCATGGCCGACAGCGACTTGGCGCCCATCGCCTCGCGCGCCAGCAGCGCGTCGTGGGACCGGCTCACGGTGTCCACATTCACGCCGCGGCCGAAATAGCCGCTGCCGGTGAACTGACCCGGCGCCGTGGACAGTTCCACCTGCTGGCGCGAGTAGCCCGCCACGTTGGCATTGGCGATGTTGTTGCCGGTGGTCTGCAGGGCCGCGAAGTTCGCGTTCATGGCCTTGATGCCCAGCGACATCAGTGGTGAGCCGCTCATGAAGATGCTCCCACTGCGCCAACGGCCCGCGCCGTGGCGTGGAGGCTAGATGGGCTCATGCCACGCCACTTCGCTGCAGCCTGAGCGTGGTGTTGATGACCCGCGTCAGCTTGTCCGCGTAGGCCGGGTCGGTGGCGTAGCCCGCGCGCTGCAGGCCCTGGGCAAAGCCTTGCGCCGATTCGGCGTTCGCCACGACACCGGCATAGCGCGGGCTGCCTTTGATGAGACGCGCGTAGTCGGCAAACGATTCGGCATAGCTGCCATAGGCGCGGAACTTGGCCACTACCTTTTCGGCCTTGCCGTTGACGTACTCGGTGGTCATGACTTCGGCCACCGCGCCCTTCCACGAACCGGTGGCCTTGATGCCGAACAGGTTGAAGGCGGGGCTGCCGTCGCCATGGCGGATTTCCTTGCGGCCCCAACCCGTTTCCAGCGCGGCCTGCGAGACCATGAAAGCCGCGGGGATGCCGGTGGCCGCTTCGGCCTTGCGTGCGGCCTCGTCGTGCTGCTGCACGAAGCCCGCCGCGCCGACCTGCGGCAATCGCGTCGGCGCCGGCTTGGCCGCCAGCGGCTCGGGCGTGTTGTTGGCAGAACCGGTGACGGGTATGGGCCCGGGCGTCAACCCCATCTGCCGGTCCAGCTGCCGCATGATGGCCTCGGACAGGCCCCCCTTCATGCCGGTGAGTTGCTGCGCGTACTGCTTGTCCAGCATGTCGCTGCCCAGGCTGTCGGCGGCGTTGTCCTGCGCGCCCGAGTCCATCACCGTGGCGCGCATGCTCTTCATCAATTCGTTCATGAACAGCGCCTCGAACTGGCGTGCCGCCTCGCGCACCGCGCCCTTGGGGTCGGTGGTGGCGCGGGCGCGCACGGCGTCGAGCGAACGCGCGTCGACGGCCAGGCCGCGCGATGAGCCCAGGCCGGCGCCGAGTGCGGACGGTCCTGCTCCCCCGGGGGTGCGGCCGGCTTCGAACGGCCTGGGCGCGCCAAGGACGTTCATATGACCTCGATCTCGGCGTGCAGGGCGCCCGCGCTCTTCATCGCCTGCAGGATGGCGAGCAAGTCCATCGGCGTCGCGCCCAGGGCGTTGAGCGCCTTGACGACATCGCTCAGCCGCGTGCCGGCGGGCAACTGCACCAGCGCATTGCCTTCCTGCGCTATGGCGATGTCGGACCTTTCGGCCTGCACGGTCTGCCCCTGACCCAGGGCATTCGGCTGGCTGACCAGCGGCGTGGTGTTGATGATCACCGTGAGGTTGCCATGGGCCACCGCGCACGAGCCCAGCGTGACCGCTTCGTTGAAGACCACCGAGCCGGTGCGCGCATTCAGCACGATGCGGGCCGCCGGCCGCGCCAGTTCGAAGGACAGGTTCTCCACGTCGGCGAGAAAGGCGATGCGGTCGCCACCCGCTGGCGGGCGCATGCGCACGGTGCGGCCGTCGAGCGCCGTGGCGGTGCCTTCGCCCTTGGCGTTGTTGATGGCCGCCGCCACGGCGCGCGCGGTGTTGAAGTCAGTGGCCGACAGACCCAGCGTGAGCGTGTCGCCATCCAGCAGCGGCGTGGGCACGGCACGTTCCACCGTGGCACCGTCGGGAATGCGGCCGGCCGAAAGGTGGTTGATCTGCACCTTGGAACCGTTCGCCGAGGCGCCGGCGCCACCGACGATGAGGTTGCCTTGCGCGAGGGCGTAGATCTGGCCGTCGGCGCCTTTCAGCGGCGACGCGATCAACGTGCCGCCGCGCAGGCTCTTGGCATTGCCGACCGACGACACATTCACGTCGATCGCCTGCCCCGGCTGCGCGAAGGGCGGCAGCTGCGCGGTGATCATCACGGCGGCGACGTTGCGCAGCTGCATGGTGGTGCCCGCCGGCACGGTCACGCCCAGCTGCTGCAGCATGGCGTTCAGGCTCTGCGTGGTGAAAGGCGTCTGGGTGGTCTGGTCGCCGGTGCCGTCCAGGCCCACCACCAGGCCGTAGCCGACCAGGGGGTTGCTGCGCACGCCTTGCACGGCGGCCACTTCCTTGATGCGCACCGAGGCTGATGCAGGCACCGGCCACCACAAGGCGGCGCTGGCGGCAAAGGCGGTAAAGAAAATGGCGGCCCGAACCATGCGGTCAATGAAAGCGGGCTTCATATCGGAAGTACCGAGAGGAAAACGCGTGACAGCCAGCCGACGGCCTGGGCATCGGCCTGCGCACCGCGGCCGCGGTGTTCCAGCCGAACATTGGCCACCTGGGAGCTCTGCACGCTGTTGCCGGGCTGGATGGCGCGCGGATCGACCTGACCCGAGAAGCGCAACACGTCGACATTGCTGTTGACGCCGATCTGCTTCTCGCCGGAGATGAGCAGGTGGCCGTTGGGCAGCACGCCGCGCACGACCACGGTGATGGTGCCCGAGAAGTCGTTGCTGCTCTCGGTGGCGCCCTTGCCGGCAAAGGTGTTGGCCGAGCTGCCGGCCACGGTGGCACGAGCAAACGCGGCCGGCCTGACCCCGGGCAATGCGGTGACCGAGCCAGCGATGGTGCCGCCCTTGTCGATGGAACTGGTGGACTTCTGGCTGGCGCTGACCTTCTCGATGATCTGCACCACCAACGTGTCGCCCATCAGGCGCGCGCGGTGGTCTTCGAACAGCGGTCGGTAGTTGCCGGCCTGGTAGATGGCGCCGTTGCCGGCCATGGGCACGGCGGCCACCGGCTCGGGCACGGGCAGGGTCTCGGCCACGTCCACCCGCGGGTAGAGCGTGAAGCAGCCGGACAAACAGGCCGTCGCGGCCAGCGCCAGACTCAAGCGAAGCAAGCTCATGGCCATGGCCATGGCTCAGAGCTGGGCCAGACGCTGCAGCATCTGGTCGGACGTTTGCACCGCCTTGGAGTTGAGCTCGTAGGCGCGCTGGGTGGCGATCATGGACACCAGTTCCTCTATCACGTTGACGTTGCTGCCCTCGACAAAGCCCCCCTGCAATGTCCCCAGCCCGTTGGCGCCGGGCGCCCCCGCATTCGGCGTGCCCGAGGCCGCCGTCTCACCGAAGAGGTTGCCGCCGCGCGGGTCCAGCCCGGCCGGGTTGATGAAGGACACCAGCTGCAGCTGTCCCAACGCCTGCGGCGCCACCTGTCCTTGCACGGTGGCATTCACCGTGCCGTCCCGGCCCACGCTCACGTTCTGGGCGCTGATCGGGATGGTGATGCCGGGCTGAACAGGGTTGCCTGCACCGGTGACGAGCTGGCCGTTGGCATCGACCTGGAAGGCACCGTCACGGGTGTAGCCGGTGCTGCCGTCGGGCAGCTGCACCTGGAAGAAACCGGGGCCCTGGATGGCCATGTCGAGGTTGTTGCCCGTCTGCTGCAGCGCGCCCTGGGTGAAGTTGCGCGTGGTGCCGGCGGCACGCACGCCCAGGCCCACTTGCAGTCCGGTGGGCAGGGTGCTCTGGTCCGAGGTGGCGGCGCCGGCCTGGCGCAGGTTCTGGTACATCAGGTCTTCGAACACCACCCCGCCGCGCTTGTAGCCGTTGGTGCCGGTGTTGGCCAGGTTGTTGGCGATGGCGTCCAGCTTGGTCTGCTGGCCCTCCATACCGGTCTTGGCAATCCAGAGCGATCGGATCATGGTGCGTCTGCCTGTGCGAGTGAGCGCCCATCTTGGCGCGGACTTGAGCCCTTGCAGCCCCGGAAAAGCAGGGCAGGACGGCGTCTATTCAGGGCTGCGACGCGTTGAGCTCGCAGCCGCTGTCGATCCTGCAAGGCCTGTCGATCCGGTCGATCACGGCGCCAGCAGCTTGGCCGCGCCCTGCTCGCGTTGCTCGGCACCTTGCAGCATCTTCATCTGCTGTTCGAACTGGCGCGCGGCCGAGATCATCGCCACCATGGTCTCGATCGGGTTCACGTTGGAGCCCTCCAGCGCACCGCCCTGCACGCGGGCGGCGGGGTCGGCGGTGAGGTCGCCGTCGGCGCCGCGGAACAGGCCGTCGGTGCCGCGCAACAAGGGCGCCTCGGGGCTCACCAGCTTGAGGCGGCCCGCCTGCTGTGGTCGGCCATTGCCGACAGTGGCACTGATGCTGCCGTCGGCGGCCACTTCCACGGCCGCATTCGCCGGCAGCGTGATGGGGCCGCCGTCGCCGAGCACCGGCAAACCGGTGGTGGTGACCAGCTGGCCCTGCGCATCGACCTGGAACGAGCCGTTGCGCGTGTAGGCCTCGGTGCCGTCCAGCGCCTGCACCGCAAACCAGGCGTTGCCCTGGGCGGCCACGTCCAGGCCGCGCCCGGTCTGCTGCAAGGGGCCGGCGCGGGTGTCGTTGCCGATGGTCGATTCCAGCGCATAGACGCGTGTGCTGGCGCCGTCGCCACGCACCGGCACGGCCCGAAAGGCCTGCAGCTCGGCGCGAAAGCCGGTGGTGGACGCGTTGGCCAGGTTGTTGGCCAGCACGTCCTGGCGCTGCATGGTGGCCTTGGCGCCGGCCATGGACAAGTAGATGAGGCGGTCCATGGCTTACGCGTCGTCAGCGCAGGTTGACGAGCGTCTGCAGGATCTGGTCCTGCGTTTTCACGGACTGGGCATTGGCCTGATACATGCGCTGGGTGGTGATCATGTTCACCAGCTCGGCCGTCAGGTCGACGTTGGACTCTTCCAGTGCGCCGGCCTGCAAGGCACCCACGATGCCGCCGCCGGGCTGGCCCGGCACCACGGTGCCCGAGGCCGGGGTCTGCCGCCAGGCGTTTTCGCCGATGGGTACCAGGCCCTGCGGATTGCGGAAGCTGGCCAGCATCACGGTGCCGGCGGGACGCGTCTCGCCATTGGAATATCGGGCCGTGACCTGGCCGTTCTTCTCCACCACCACCGCGGTCAATTGGCCCGCCGAGAAGCCGTCCTGGCGCAGGTCGGAGATCGAGAAGGGGGCGCCGAACTGCGTGGCCGTCGTCAGGTCCAGCCTCATGGTGCGGGCCAGGCCGCCGGCGCTGGAGACCGTCACATCGAACGGCAGCAGCGGCGCCGTCGGCTGGCCGCCGTCGTCGGCAAACACCAGTTCGGTCAGGGGCGCCGTGGGGTTGTTCACCGACAGACCGTTCTGGGTCGCGTACACCTCCCAGGTATTGGGCGCGGCCGTCTTGCGGAAATACATCGTCACGGCCGAGTCGATGCCCTGGTCGTCATACACCGTGACCGAAGTGGCGCCGTTGTAGGTGCTGGCGTCGCTGAAGTTGATGGGTTGGGTGGGCATGGCGTTGCGCGCGTCGAGGTTGAACTCGACCTTCACGCTGCCCGTGGCCTGCGGCGGCAGCATGCGGCCGGTGGGCAGCTTCAGCGCGGCGGGCTCGGCACCGGCGGTGGTGTCGGCCGGGATGCCCATCAGGCGCTGCCCGCTGTTGGTGACTACATGGCCGTCGACATCGACCTTGAACTGCCCATTGCGCGAGAAGCTGCGGTTGGCGCCGGCGGCATCGATGAGCTGGAAGAAGCCCGCGCCGTTGATCGCCAGGTCCATCGGGTTGGAGGTCGTGGTGATGCCGCCCTGGCTGAACTGCTGCGACACCGTGGCCAGCTTGGCGCCGATGCCGATGACGTTGTCACCCACATTGCCCAGCGACGCTGCGTACAGGTCGGAGAACTCTGCGCGCGCCACCTTGGATCCGAAGGTGTTGGCATTGGCAATGTTGTTGCCGATGACGTCCAGGCTCTTGCTGGCTGAATTGAGTCCGGAAAGGCCTTGCTGAAAGCTCATGGGAGTCCTTCTGGGGTGCAGTGAAGTGAGGGGGTGTGGTCAGTTGATGGCTCTCACGTCGCCATAGGCAACGCGGCCGGAATTCTCGGTTTCCAGCATCAGGCGGTCGCCGTCCAGACTGACGGCGCGCACGCGGTCCAGCATCAGGAGCTCTGCGCCGACCCGCAGCGTGCCGCTGTTGGCGTTGACGCGGAAGCTGTAGCGCTCGCCTTCAACCGCTCCGAGGGCCGCCGCAGGCGTCCAGTTGAAGGCGCTGCGGCCAGCCGACTGCGCGCCCAGGTTCAAGGTGTCGATGACCCGGCCTGACGGCGCCAGCACCTCCACCGTCACGCGGTCTGCGGTGCCCGAGAGATCGAAGCCCGCCGTGGCCGTGCCGTCTTCCAGCGCCAGCTTGCTGCCCGGCAGCGTGACGTCTCGCCCCACCAGCGCCGCGCCTTGCAGTACCTGCATCTGCATGAACTGGCCGTTCAGGCCCTGCACCGTGGTGTTGAGCTTCTCGATGCCGCTGACGGTGTTGATCTGCGCCATCTGGCTCGTGATCTGCGCGTTGTCCATCGGGTTCAGCGGGTCCTGGTTCTGCATCTGCGTGACCAGCAGCTTCAGGAAGCGGTCGGCGCTGGCCGCGTCGTTGGCCGTCTTGATCGGGTTGCCGGCGGCGCTGCCCGAGGCGCTTCTCGCAAGCAGGCTGGCTTTGGTATCGACGGTGTTCATGAGGCAGCTCCTTCAGCAGACAGCTCAGCTCTGGCCTATCTGCAGGGTCTTGAGCAACAGGCTGCGCGCCGTGTTCATGACTTCGATGTTGTTCTGGTACGAGCGCGAGGCCGACATCATGTTGACCATCTCCTCGACCGTGTTGACGTTGCTGTAGGTCACATAACCCTCGGCGTCGGCGCGGGGGTGCTTGGGGTCGTGCATACGGCGGCCCTCGGCCTGGCTCTCGGTAATTTCCGAGACGCGCACGCCCGCGGCGCTGGCCGGCTGCGCTGGGCCGCCCATCAGCAGCGTCTGGAACACCACCTGCCGCGCCTTGTAGGGCTTGCCGTCGGGGCCGGCCACGGTGTCGGCATTGCTGAGGTTGGAGGCCACGATGTTCAGCCGCTGGCTTTGTGCGCTGACCGCGCTGCCCGAGACATTGAAGACGTTGAAGAGACTCATGGTTCGGTTCAGCCCTGGTTGTGGCTCTTCATGGCGTCGAGCATGGTGCGCACGTTGCCGTTGATGAAACGCAGGGTCGACTCGTAACGGATGGCGTTCTCGGCAAACGCGCCCCGCTCGCGGTTCATGTCGACGCTGTTGTTGTCCAGGTTGGTCTGGCTCGGTGCGGCGTAGCGCAGCGTCGGCGCGGTGCGGCCACCCGCACCCGCCGGGCTCATCACATCGGCCGCAATGCCCTGGCCCACCCCGACGGGGCTTCCCGTGGCCTGGCGCAAGGCCTGGGCGAAGTCGAAGTCGCGGGCCTGGTAGCCGGGGGTGTCGGCATTCGCGATGTTGCTGGCGATGAGGCGCTGGCGCTCGGCCCGCAACATCAGCGCCTGGCTGTGAAAATTCAACGCGTCGGTCAGCTTGGGGATCATCGAACGCTCCTGCGTTGCCGGTGAAGTCATTCTGGGCAGCGCCGCGCTGAACATGAGGCGAAAAAGGAGGCGGTTGCGCCACCAATTCACGCCTACACATCGCCAGCCGCGTGGCTACATTGGCGGTGTGAAGAACTTCGTGCACCACCGCCCTGCCCTGGCGGCCCTCTGGCTGGCCCTGGGCACGCCCGTGTCAGCCGAAGTGCCCGTCGAGGGCGTGATGCGCGCGCTGGAACTGGCGCGCAGCACGGCCAGCGCGCGTGCGCCGGCCGGTGCACGGGTGCTGGCCACGGCCTTGCCGGGCGACCCGCGTCTGCAACTGGCGCCCTGCGCCCTCACCGAGGTCCACCTGCCCAGGGGTACGCCGGTCTGGGGAAAGACGCGGGTCGGCCTGCGCTGCACCCAGGGCGCCGTGGCCTGGAACGTCTTTGTGCCCGTGCAGGTGCAGGTGTTCGCGCCAGCGCTGACCACCACCGTGGCCCTGCCGGCCGGGGCGCGGCTGGGTGCAGGCGACCTGACTCAGCTCGAGGTCGACTGGTCGGCCGGCGGGCCGCCGTTCATGTCCAGCGCCGACCTCGTCGGCCGCACCCTGACGCGGCCCGTGCCGGCCGGCCATGCATTGCGCCCCGGTGACCTGCAGGCCCGCCAATGGTTCGCTGCCGGTGAGACCGTGCGCATCCATACCCGCGGGCCGGGCTTTGCCGTCAGCGGTGACGGTCAGGCCCTGTCCCACGGCATCGAGGGCCAGCCCGTCCGGGTGCGTACCGGGCAGGGCCGCGTCCTGATCGGCCTGCCGACGGGCGAAAAGCGCGTCGACGTGAGCCTTTGAAACCACTTGACCCCTGCTGGGGGCCGAAATCGTGAAAATTTGTCAACTGGCCCTAAAGTTCGCCTACGCGCAGGCCGATAGCCCGTTTATGTCAACGGGTCAACACGGTCACCGTGTCCCAGACAGGAGCCCACCATGAAGATCGGTCCCCTCGATTCAAAACCACCCGCGCAGCCTTCGTCGGCCGAGCGCAAGACCACGCCCGAGGCCGCGGCGCCGCGACCGGCCGAGGCCAGTGCCAAGGTCGCCCTGTCGCCAGCAGCGTCATCGCTGTCGGTGTCCACGGGCGATGCGGCATTCGACACGGCCAAGGTCGAGCGCATTGCCCAGGCCATTCGCGACGGCAAGTTCAAGGTCAACGCGGACGTCATTGCCGACAAGCTCATCATCAATGCCGAAGAGCTGCTGGGCCCGAAGTCCAAGCCCAACTGAACCGGGACGCCTGACCCATGATCGCGTCACCTGAAGAGCGCCGTGGCCTGCACCAGGCGGCCGCACTGGAGGCACCTCTGGCAGCCGTGGAAGACGGCCTGCATGCGCTGAGCATGGCTTTGCACCGGCAAGACGCGCCGGCCGTGGAACGTATGGCAGCGGAGTTGCACACCGCCCTGGCAGCCGCGGTGGACCACTTTGCACGCGCTGCGCGCAGCGGCGGCGTGCCGCCCAGCCTGCGCCGCCGTCTGGCGCTGGCTGGCGGCCAGGTCGCCGCTCAACGCGAGGCCCTGGCCCGCGCCACGGCCTCGCTGGACCGCGCCATCGATGTGCTGCTGCCCCCCATGACGACCCAGCCGGCGCTGTATTCGGCCGGCGGCAGCACCGCGCGCGCCATCGGCCAGGGCGGCAGCCTGCTGGCCTGAACCGACGTACAGGGCACGCCGCCTGCGGCTCCAACACCCCATAAAGCAAAACCGGCCGAGGCCGGTTTTTTGCTGTCTGCTTGCTGTGCGCGGCGCAAGAGCGCCCGTCAAAGGCGCCAAGGGCCTACCAGTCGCGCAGACGTGCCCTCAGCCTGGCGATCGACTGGCTGTGAAGTTGGCAGACGCGACTTTCGGTCACGCCCAGCACCGAGGCGATTTCCTTCAGGTTCATGTCCTGCTCGTAGTACATGCTCATCACGTACTGCTCACGCTCGGGCAGGTTCTTGATGGCCTCGACCAAGGCTTCGCGCATGCGCTGGTCCTGCAGGCGGGTCATGGGGTTGAGCGTCTTGTCGGCCACGTGGCGGTCGAGAAAGTCCTCGTCGCCGTCGTCGCCGCTCATGTCTTCCAGATAGATGAGCTGGGTGCCGCGGACCTTGCCAAGCAGTTCCTGGTAGTCGACCAGCGACAGGCCCATTTCGCGCGCGATCTCGCCCTCGCTGGGCGCGCGGCCGAAGCGCTGTTCCAGCTTGTGCACGGCGGTTTCGATGCTGCGCTGGTGGCGGCGGTCGCCACGGCTCATCCAGTCGTTGCCGCGCAGCTCGTCGAGCATGGCGCCGCGGATTCGCTGGGTGGCGAAGGTCTCGAACTGCACGCCCTGGCCGGCGTCGAAACGTGACAGGGCGTCGCTCAGCCCGATCATGCCGACCTGGATCAGGTCGTCGAGCTCCACGTTGGCCGGCAGCTTGGCAATCATCTGATGGGCCAGACGCCGAACCAGCGGGCTGTACTGCTTGAGCAGCTGGCCGGCGTCGAGTTGTCCCTTGGCGGTGTACATGGGTGCGCCCTCTAGCGGATTGCGTATGTGGTCTGTAGCGGCTCGAAGCGACGCGCAGCGCCGGCGCTGGCCGGGGCCGCCCGACTGGCCGGAGCCTCTTCGAGTGCAAGTTGCGCGGCCAGCAGTCGGGCCAGCGCTTCGTCGGGCGGGTCGTGCGGCTCGCCGGCCGGGTCGATGAGTGCCCAGTCGTGCAGCAAGGCACCCAGAAAGCCGTCGGCACAGTGCGCCAGCGTCGAGGCGATGCCCTGCGCCCGCGGTGAACCGGGGGCCGCCGCCAACAGCAGGTCGTAGGTCATGAGGCCACAGCGCCGGGCCAGCAGCTTGCAGGTGGCGTAGGCGTGCTTCACGCTTTCCGGGTGGTCGGCGGCGATCAGCAGCGGCCGCGCGCTGCGGTGCATCAGCAGGCGCGCCAGATCGCCGGCCTCGGCGTGCAGCAGCATCACCTCGGCTTGCGGCGCGGCCGCCTGCAGGGCGTCGATGAAGGCGCCGGCGCAACCGCGGGTATCCACATGCGCCATCGGCAGGCCGCGCGCGGCCAGGTAGGACACGCGTGGCGACAAGCGCTCCACGCAGGCCGACAGATCCAGGATGGCCAGCTCATGGGCCGCGGGCGAGTGCAGCGCGGCGTCGACCACCAGCACCTGGCGGCCCTGGTCAGCCAGCAGCGCGGCCAGACGGTCCAGCACGATGCCGGAAAACGCCACGTGCGGGTTGGCCACCAGCGGCAGCACACGCCGGCGCTGGCCCGCAAACAATCGGCGCAGCCCGTCGGCCTGGTCTTGCGGTGTGGCGCCCGCAGCGCCTGCGTAGAAGTCGTGCATCGCTTCAGGCATGCAGCATCGAAGCGGCTGCGGGCGGGGCCGCGGGCGGGGGTGCCAGCGGCTGGCCGGCAAAGATCAGGTTCACGTCGTGGTCGTCCAGCCGCCAGGCCGGGCCACTGGGGTTCTTCATGGCACGCTGCATCAAGGCGTTGGCCGACAGGCGGTGCCAGTCCTCGGGCACGCGCTGGCCGTTGGCCACGGCCACCACGCTGAGCTTGTGGCGGATCATCGAATCGAGCGCCGGGCCCAGCTTCACGGCCTCGTCCATCTTGGACAGGACGACACCGCGGCAGCTGGTCGCGTCATAGGCCGCGAGCTGGTCCTCGATGGTCTCGCCCTGGGCTGAGGCATTGACCACCAGCAAGCGCTGGATGGACCTGTGGCACAGCATGTCAAGCAACTCGCGCGTGCGGCTGTCGCGCTGGGCCATGCCCGCCGTGTCGATGAGCACCATCTTCTTGGCCGACAGCAGGTCCAGCAGGTCTTCCAGCGAGGCGCGGTCGTGCGCCGTGTGCACCGGCACGCCCAGGATGCGGCCGTAGGTGCGCAGCTGTTCGTGCGCGCCGACGCGGTAGGCATCCAGCGTGATCAGGCCCAGCTGCGACGCCCCATGGCGTGCCGCGAAGGCCGCAGCCAGCTTGGCCGTGCTGGTGGTCTTGCCCACGCCGGTGGCACCGATCATGGCGTAGACACCGCCCACGTCTTCCAGCGCGCTGTCGCGCTCGGCCGTGAGCAGGTTGCGCTCGAGTACGCCGGCGGCCCAGGACAGTTCTTCGACGTCGACGGGCAGGCTCTCGACCAGCTTGCGGATCAGCGCGGGCGAGAAGCCGGTGTCCAGCAGGCGCTGTGCCAGCAAGGCCTGGCGCGGCTGGCGCTGCAGCTTTTCCATGAAGGCCAGCGCGCCGAAGCGCTGTTCGATCATGCCGCGCATGGAGCGCAGCTCGGTCAGCATCTCGATCTGCTCGCCATGCGGCGCCAGCACCGGTGTGTGCACAACCGCGGGCGCAGCGCGGGGCGCGGGTTGGGGTGCATGCACGGCGGCTGCGGCAGGTGCGGGCCTGATCTCCTCGCGCAGCACGGGCGGCTCACGATGCGCCGCACCCAGTCGGGCGCGGGCGGCTTCGATGGGCGCCACGGTGGGTGGCGCAGAACGCGCAGGCGGCTGGGCCGGCGCCGCAGCGGCAGCGGCCAGGTCTGCGCCACGACGGCGCAACATGCGGTCGCGCACGAAGTCCTGAAACGACAGCGTGCTCATTTCCAGCTTCTTCACGTCGGCGGCGACGTCGGGGTCGCCACCGTCCAGGCTGGGCTCCAGGCGGTCGCCAGGGCGCGGCGGTGCGGGTGCGGGTGCGGGTGCGGGTGCGGGCAGTGCGGCGGGTCGCACATCGGGCTGGCGAAAGGCCGCCGCGCTGGCACCCAGGCGTTCAATCTGCTGAAGGCTCTCAGGCGCCATGGCCAGCACCTCCACGCCACCCGGGCAGGGCTTGGTCGACATCACGATGGCGTCGTCACCGAAAGCCTGGCGCACCAGGGCCAGGGCCTCGCGCGAGGTGCGGGCAGTGAAGCGCTTGAGGTTCATGCCGTCTCCCGCCGAGCCGCCTCAAGGGAGACACTCCCCCTCGGGGGGCCGAGCCCGGACACACCCCGTCCGGTGGACGGGGTGTGCCTGGCGAGGAGCCGGGCCACTGGCCCGGCGCGGCCTGCAAGGAAGCGAACGAACGTGAGCTTGGGGGTCATGCCGTGCCTCCGATGATCGAGCCGATGCGGATCGAATGGGTTTCAGGAATTTCGCTGTGGCCCAGCACTTTCAGGCGCGGGGCGGCGCGTTTGAGCAGCCGCGCCATCGGGGCGCGAATCAGGTCGGGCACCAGCAGGCAGGCCGGGTGGCCCAGGTCTTCCTGGCGCTTGGCGGTGTCGGCCGCGCTGCGGCTCAGCGTGTCGGCCACGCCCGGGTCCAGCGCCGCGCCCATCGGGCCGGCCAGGGCCTGCGTCACCAGACGTTCCAGTTCGGGGTCGAGGGCGATCACGTCCAGCTCGCGCACCGCGCCGTAAATCTGCTGCACGATGGCCGGCGCCAGATGGGTGCGGATGCGCTTGGCCAGTTCGGCGGCGTCGGTCACGGTGCTGGCGTGTTCGGCCAGGCACTCGATGATGGAGCGCATGTCGCGGATGTGCACCCCTTCTTCCAGCAGCAGCTGCAGCACTCTTTGCAGGGTGGCGATACCGACCATCTTGGGGACCACGTCTTCGATCAATTTGGGCGCCAGTTTGGTGACGTGTTCGACGAGCTGCTGTGTCTCCACGCGGCCGAGAAGTCGCGCTGCATTCACCTGCATCAAGTGTGAAAGATGGGTGGCCACGACAGTCGCGCAATCAACGACCGTAAAGCCGGCCATTTGGGCCATCTCGCGGTGGCGCTCCTCGATCCACACGGCGGGCAGGCCGAAGGCCGGATCGGTGGTGGCGGCCCCGGGCAGGAGCTGCTGCGCCGAGGCCGACACGCCGCCCGGGTTGATGGCCAGCAACATGCCGGGCATGGCCTCGGCCTCGCCCACCACGGCGCCGCGCAGGGTCACCCGGTACATGCTGGGTTTCAGTTCGACGAGGTTGTCGCGGATGTGCACCGGCGGCGGCAGAAAGCCCACGTCCTGCGCGAATTTCTTGCGCACGCCCTTGATGCGCGCCAGCAGGTCGCCTTGCCGGGTCTTGTCGACCAGGGCGATGAGCCGGTAGCCGACCTCCAGGCCCAGCGTGTCCACGGGCGTCAGGTCGTCCCAGCTGGCCTCGGCATTGGCGGCCTGCACGTCGTTGCCCACGGTGCGTTCGGGCGCCGCCGCCAGGCGTTGCTTCTGACGATCCAGCGACCACGCCAGGCCCCCCAGGCCGGCAGCGATGAGCAGGAATACGAAGTGCGGCATGCCCGGGATCAGCCCCAGCCCACCGACGATGCCGGCGGTGACCCACAGCGCCCGTGGCGAGTCGAAGACCTGGCCGCGGATCTGCGTGCCGATGTCCTCGTCCTTGCCCACGCGCGACACGACCATGGCCGCGGCCACCGAAATCAGCAGCGCAGGAATCTGCGCCACCAGCGCGTCGCCGACCGCCAGCACGACGTAGGAGCGTGCCGCGGTGGCCGCATCCATGCCGTGCATGGCCATGCCGATGATGAAGCCGCCCACGATGGTGATGAACAGGATCAGCAGCCCGGCCATGGCATCGCCGCGCACGAATTTGCTGGCGCCGTCCATGGAGCCGAAGAAGTCGGCCTCTTCGCCCACTTCCGCGCGGCGGCGGCGGGCCTCCTTTTCGTCGATGAGACCGGCGTTGAGATCGGCGTCGATGGCCATCTGCTTGCCGGGCATGGCATCGAGCGCAAAGCGCGCACCGACCTCGGCGATGCGTTCGGCGCCCTTGGTGACGACGACGAAGTTGATGACCACCAGGATGGCAAAGACGATCAAGCCGACGGCGAAGTTGCCACCGATCAGGAAGTGCCCGAAGGCCTCGATCACCTTCCCCGCCGCGCCCGGCCCGGTGTGGCCCTCCATCAGCACGACACGGGTCGAGGCCACGTTCAGCGACAAGCGCAGGAGGGTCGTCACCAGCAGCACGGTGGGCAGGGCGGCGAAGTCCAGCGGCTTGACCATCTGCGCCGAGATCATCATCACCATCAGGGCCAGGGCGATGTTGAAGGTGAACAGCACGTCCAGCAGGAAGGGCGGCAGCGGCAGCACCATCATCGCCAGCATCATCACGACGAAGGTGGGCAACAACAGGGCCTTGGCGGCGGCGCTGCTGCGGCCGGCCGCGCCCGGGCGCACGCCGAACAGCTTCTGCAGCGAAAGCAGCATCGCGTTCACAGCTCAGGGTCCCGGCGCGGCGCGGCGGGGTCCATGTCGGGCGGCACCTCGGGCTTGGGGGCGGGTGCCTCCAGTGTGCGGCCTGCTGCCGTGGCGCTGCGCAACTGGTAGACCCAGGCCAGCACCTGGGCCACGGCCGCGAACAAGCGTGCCGGCACTTCCTGGTCGACTTCGCAATGGGAGTACAGCGCACGCGCCAGCGGTGGCGACTGCAGCACAGGCACGCCGGCCTCTTTCGCCAGGTCGCGGATGCGCAAGGCCAGCAGGTCGGCGCCCTTGGCCACCACACGCGGCGCACCCATGGCGCCTTCCTCATAGCGCAAAGCCACGGCGTAGTGGGTCGGGTTCATGACGACCAGATCGGCACGCGGTACCGCCGCCAGCATGCGGCGGCTGGCCATCTCGCGCATGCGCAGCTTCATCTTGCCCTTGACCTCGGCGTTGCCCTCGACCTCGCGCAATTCCTTCTTCAGCTCGGTCACGTCCATGCGCAGCCGGCGCAGCAGCAGCTGGCGCTGCAGCGGCACGTCGACCAGGGCAAACGCCAGCAGCACGGCGCCCAACAGCAGCAGGCCGGTCTGCACATGGCTGCCGCCCGTGGCCAGCGCTGCGGGCAGGGGCATGGCCAGCAGTTGCATGAAGAGCGGTATCTGCGCAGCCACGAACAGCGCGCCGGCCGTGCCCAGCACCACTGCCAGAAGGCAGGACTTGAGCGTGTCGCCCAGTTGCTGCAGGCCAAACAGTCGACCCAGACCGGCCAGCGGGTTGATCTTCTCGAACTTGGGCTGCAAGGGCTTGAGCGTGAAGTTCCAGCCGCCACAAAGCACGCCCGCCCCCACCGTCACCGCCAGGATGAAGACACCGAAGGGCAAGAACCCGGCCATCGTCAACACGGCCAGGCCCCAAAGGTGTTCGGTCATGGCCGCGGGGCGGACCGCGCTGGCAGCGTCAAAGCGCAGGCCTTGGCTGAGCAGGCCTTGCGTCCAGACGACCACTTCGGGGGCCAGCGCAGCCAGCACGGCCATGCCACCGCCCAGCACCGCCAGGTGCCCGAGGTCGCGCGAGCGCGCGACCTGGCCTTCGCTGCGCGCCTTCTCTATCTTGCGCTGCGTGGCCGGTAAATGGCGGTCTTGGGCGGAGTCTTCCATGGCGTGGGCGGCTCCAGAGGGAGCCCTGCCATGGTGCCGCCCCCGGGCGCGGCCAGGCGCCCGAAAAGGGTCAGAAAGGGGCGGGTGTTCGGGCTACCGCCGGCGCCCTGCTCAGAACCCCAGGCTGGCCAGCAAGTCGTCGACCTCGCCTTGGTTGGCGACCACGTCGGTGCGGCCCTCGTGGTTGACCACCGGCCCGTTCAGGACGCTGGCGTCGACTTTGCCGAGCTGTTCGGGCGGCGCCACCTTGACCAGCAACTTCACCAGGCTGTCCTCCAGTTCGTTGGCCAGCGTCACCACCTTGGCCACCACCTGTCCGGTGAGATCGTGGAAGTCCTGAGCCATCATGATGTCGGTCAGGTGCCCATCGATCCGTGCGGTGCGCTCTTCGATGTCGGCCATGAAATTCATCACCGCGCCCGAGGCCACTGCACGCACCGGGTCGGCCACGATGGCCCGGGCCATCTCGCGCGTGGCCTGTGCAATGTGGGCATGGTCGGCCTTGGCCCTGTCCACCGAGTTCAACACCTTGTCGGCGGCCTCGGCGGTCTTGGTGGCGATGTAGGTCAGGCGGCTGCGCGCGTCGGGCAGGCCGTCGGTGGCGATCTGAAGCCTGGGCATCACGCCCAACTGCTGCATGGTGTCGTGCAACAGCCGGGTGATGGTCCCGATTTCTTGAAATACCTCGGGGGACACCAGGGGCGTGGCGGGCTGCAGGGTGGTGGCGTCGTCCATCTTCATTTCCAGTCCCCCTGTCACGCTGGCGTGGCGGCAAGCTTGAGCAGAATCTTCTGCAGCTTCTCTTCCAGGGTCGCCTTGGTGAAGGGCTTGACCACATAGCCCGCAGCGCCACTCTGCGCGGCCAGGACGATGTCTTCCTTGCGCGCTTCGGCAGTCACCATCAGCACGGGAATGTGGCGCAGCGCCGCGTCGGCCTTGACGGCCTTGAGCAGGTCGAAGCCGTTCATGTTGGGCATGTTGATGTCCGACACCACGAAGTCGTACTTGTTGGCGCGCAGCATCTGCAGCGCCACCGAGCCGTCTTCGGCCTCGTCGACATGGACGCAGCCCATCTCCTTGAGCAAACCGCGCACGATGCGGCGCATGGTGGAAAAGTCGTCGACGACGAGAAATTTGAGCTCTGCAGGGGTGTTCATTGGCGTGGGACCTCGAAAGAAGCAGCTAGGCGGTTTATCGGACAGGTCGCGGAAGACTTGAGTGCGGCCCGCCCTCGATAGGCGGTGAAAGGTTCGTCGCGGGCATGTCGATGGCGCTGCGGAAGACACGGTCCTCGGCCTCGCGGTTCATGACGATGATGCTGATGCGTCGGTTGGCCGGCGCGCCCGGGTCCTTGCGGTCGTAGGGTGTGCTCGCCGCCAGGCCCTGCACGCGCAGCACGCGGTCGTCGGGCAGGCCCCCGGCCAGCAGTTCCCGGCGCGACGCGTTGGCGCGGTCGGCCGAGAGCTCCCAGTTGCTGTAGCCGCGTTCACCGGCACTGAAGGGCATGGCATCGGTGTGGCCCTCCAGGGTCAGTCGGTTGGGCACCTCGCCCAGCACAGCACCCACTTCGCGCAGCAGTTCTCGCATGCTGGCCACCACCTCGGGGCTGCCGCTGGCGAACATGGGCCGCTTGTCCTCGTCGATGATCTGTATGCGCAGGCCTTCGAAGGTCAGGTCGAGCTTGATCTGCGAGCTGAGCGAGGCCAGTCGCGCGTTGGCGGCGATCTTCTGCTCGATCTTGCGTTTGAGGTCTTCCAGCCGCGACACCTCGGCCCGGGTCTGTTCGGCCTTGAGCACACGCAGGTTCACGGCGGCCTTTTCGGCTTCGATCTCGCCGCGCTTGACCTGGCCGGTGGTGCGGGTCAGGTCTTCCCCGCCGCCCTTGATGACGTGCGACGAATCCCCCGCGCCCGAGCCGCTGGACAACAGCGCCAGTTTCAGCGGCGAGCTGAAGTAGTCCGCGATGCCCTTCTTGTCGCCCTCGGTGGTCGAGCCCAGCAGCCACATCAGCAGGAAGAAGGCCATCATGGCCGTGACGAAGTCGGCATAGGCGATCTTCCACGCGCCGCCATGCACCGCGTGCCCGCCCTTCTTCACCCGCTTGATGATGATCGGTTGAAGTTTCTTCGCGTCGCCGGCCATCAGTTATCTCCGACGGGAACGACCGGCGAAGCCAGGTCGACTTCAAGCGGACGCCGCGGAACCGGCTTCGCCGGGCCGCTGGTGGCGCCCCCCGGTGGGGGAGCGCCGCAGGCGCTACGGGGGGGGTTCACTTCTTGCCCTTCACGTGGCCTTCAAGCTCGGCGAAGGTCGGCCGCGCGGTGGACAGCAACACCTTGCGCCCGAATTCGATGGCCACCTGCGGCGCATAGCCCTGCATGCTGGCCAGCAGCGTGGTCTTGATGCACTGCAGCTCCTTGCCGCTCTCCTCCACCTTCTGCTCCAGCAAGCCCGCCAGGGGCTCGGCAAAGGCATAGGCCAGCAAGATGCCCAGAAAGGTGCCGACCAGGGCCGAGCCGATCATGGCGCCCAGCACGGCCGGCGGCTGGCCCACCGAGCCCATGGTCTTGATCACCCCCAGCACCGCGGCCACGATGCCGAAGGCGGGCAGGCCACCGGCGACACGCTGGATGGCGGCCACGGGCCCATGGGCCTCGTGGTGATGGGTATCGATCTCGCTGTCCATCAGCGACTCGATCTCGTGCGCATTGAGGTTGCCGGAGACCATCATGCGCAGGTAGTCGGTGATGAACTCCGTCACATGGTGGTCGTTGCCGACGTTCGGGTACTTCTTGAAGATCGGCGAGTTCTGCGGCTCCTCGACATCCTTTTCGATCGACATCAGCCCTTCCTTGCGGGCCTTTTGCAGGATGTCGTAGAGCAGCGCCAGCAGCTCCATGTAGCGCGCCTTGCTGTACTTGCTGCCCTTGAAGCAGGCCGCGACGCCGCCGAGCGTGGCCTTGATCACCGGCATCTGGTTGTTGACCAAAAAAGCCCCCAGCGTGGCGCCGCCGATCATCGCCATTTCCCAGGGAAGAGCCTTCATGATCGGGCCCATGTTGCCGCCGTGGGCGATGAACGTGCCGAACACGCAGACCATCACGACGCCCCAACCGATGATGACGAACATGTCAGTTCAGCCCGGCCGCCGAAAGGCATTGACGCGTCGCCCGGGGGCAGCGAACGCGGTGAGCTTGGAGTAAGTTCATGTCTGCCGATTCCACTTGATGCCCTCACGCCAAAGGCGCGGTCCAGGGCTTGCGTGGTTATCGGCGGTCTGGCGGACTGATTGAGGCTTGAATCACAGCCGCCCGGGCGGCGGCAGGCGGTAGACCCAGACCGCGCGTCGCCCTGGCCCCTGCAGGCAGGCCACCGGCGCCTGCCCGGGCACGGCGAACTCCAGGCTCACCAGCCAGGCCCCCGGGCGCATCTCGGCGCGTGCCTTTTGCCAGGCGCGGGTCATGCTTTCCGGGCGCTGGAACAGGTAGACCAGGTCCAGCCCGCTCCAGTCGCCGGCCCACATGTCGCCGCGCCGAACGCGTGCCCAGGGGCAGCGCAGGGCTGCAACTCGTTGCAGCAGCGCGCTCCACTCGACGCCTTCCAGCTGTGCCCCGGGCCAGGTGCGGCGCAGCGCCGCCAGGCCATGGCCCAGGCCGCAGCCGGCATCCAGCACACGCAGCGGCGCGGGCGCGCCGACCACACTGGCCAGGTCGTCGAGCGCAGCGGCGGGCGTGGGGAAGAACGGCGCGTCGCGCCAGGCCCGCAAGGGGTAGATCACCATCAGCGGCAGTATCAGCAGCAACCAGGCCCAGGCCGGCCAGGCCGCAGCCGGCCCCAGCGCCAGGGCCGACACCGGGAACCCGCCTGCCGCCAAGAAGCGCCGCCAGCCGCCATTGCAAGGCAGCGCCAAGGCGCCGCCCGCCACCAGCCCGGCCAGCAGCGCCCACCCGGCAGACCACCCCGCGCTCGATGCGCCCAGCCACGCCGCCCAGGCCCCACCCCAGGCCAGCAGGGCCGGCAAGGGCCAGGGCAGGCGCAGGCGCAGGGCCGTGGCCAGCCGCCGCGGGATGGTCATGGGCCTGAACCTGGCTGGCAGCAAAGTGCGGAGAGCATAAAAAAGCGGGTCCCTGAGGACCCGCTGGAAAAGCACAGAGGTCTGTGCCAGGAGGAGCTGTTCAATGCATTGACTGCATCATCGGCACAAGTGGCGGCTCGTGGAGACACGTGGGCCTGCCCTGGCGTGCAGCATTACCGCTGTCAATGCGCCGCGTGCGTTGCCAGGGCTGCAGGCTGTGAAAGCAGCGCCGGGCCGAACTGCAGCGAACCCGCCAGGCGGCCCTTTCCGGCGCGGGCCGGCGGGTGGCACAAACCGCAGATGAAGTGGCGTGCGATCTCGTGCGGATGCGTCACGAAGTGGCCGCCGCACTTGCTGCATTCCGTCATGGTGAGCATGCCGTTGTCGACAAACTTCACCAGCCGCCAGGCACGCGTCACGCTGAGCAGCGGCTCCAGGCCCTGGGTGCCGATCTGTTCCAGATACAGCTGGTACGCCTTGATGACGGCATCGATCTCGTCCAGCGCCGAAGACTTGTTCAGGTACTCGTGAATGTTCAGGAACAGGCTGGCATGGATGTTGGGCTGCCAGGTCATGAACCAGTCGGTGGAAAACGGCAGCTGGCCCTTGCTGGGGCTCTTGCCGGCGACTTCCTTGTACAGACGAAGCAAGCGCTCGTAGCTGAGGTCGGTCTCGCTCTCGAGCACCTGCAGGCGGGCGCCGAGGTGAATCAGCGTGACGGCACGCTCGATCTGGCGGGCTTCGGTGAGGATGCTCTTGTTGCGGGCCATGGCGGTTCCTTGGGGTTCAGGCGGCTTCGGCGTGGCGGCCGGCGAGCAGGATGCTGGCATGCAGGCGGCTCATGCCGTCGTTGGCAGCGCCGCGGCCATGGCTGGCCAGCAGGTTCCACACCACGTCGTCGTCCATGCGGAAGCGGCACAGCAGCGTGTTGCTGTTGGCGACCTTCATCATCTGGGCGGGGGTCAGCGCGTCGATGAGCGCCGCGTTGTCTTCACTCACGCCCAGGCGGTACAGGGCTTGTTCGCGGTCGGTGCGGATGAGGCTCTGGGCCAGCATCAGGTAAGACAGGTTGGCTTCGCGGATTTCGGCAAGGATTTGTTCAGAGGTCATGGCGGCTCCGGGGTCTGTGGTGCGGTCGGGGGGGGTGGGCGGGTGGGGCGGGCGGGATCGATGAAAGCAACTGTAGGGATTTGAATTGGGTGGTGACATCAGCCCAGTTCCGTGGCCACCGTCGCGCTTCTTCCCCGGGCGCTGTAGGGCAGATTCCTACAAGGCCCCCACGGCCGTGAAGACCGTCACGCCTTGCCGTCCCACAAGGCACAAGGCCCCCGGCGCGGGGGGTGCGCCGGGGGCCTTGTGGGCCCGCCGCGGGTTGCGGCTGGGCCGTGGTGAGGGCTGCTTACTTGAAGCTGTACTGCAGGTTCATGTAATACGAACGGCCGCGCGGGTCGCCATAGGTCGGGTCCCAGGTCACCTGGAAGTAGCGCGACTGGTTGGTGAAGGGCGGCGCCGTGTCCAGCACGTTCAGCAGGCCACCGCGCAGACGCAGGTTCTTGGTGAAGCGGTAGCTGCCGGTCAGGTCCCACAGCGAGTAGGCCTTGACGTCGCGGTTGTTCCACTCGGGCGCCGCCAGGCCCTCGACGTTCTGGTCACGGTAGCCCGCCAGATAGGTGTTGCTCAGCGTCAGGCCGACATTGCCCAGGTCCCAGTCCAGATTGGCCTTGTGGCGCCAACGCTGCACGGCCTTGTCGTCACGGAAGCGGCCCAGGCCATCGACCAGCGGCGAACGCGGGTCGGTGCTGAACTTGTACTCGGTCACCAAGGTGCCCGACACGCTGGCGCCGAAGCGGCCGATGCCGCTGTTCTCACCGCGCCAGCGCAACGCCAGGTCCACGCCCGAGGTGTTGAGCTTGCCGCGGTTTTCCTTCTTCACCGTGATGACGTTGACGAAACCGTCGGAGAAGCGCCTGACGATGGCCGGGTCGTTGAAATAGATCGGGTTGGAAAAGATGGTCTCTTCACCGATCTCGGAAATGATGTCGGTCTTGCGGATGGACCAGAAGTCCACGCTGCCGTCCCAGTTTCGTGAGGGCTCGAACACCACACCCAGGCTGAACTGCCTGGACTTCTCGGGCTTCAGATCGGGGTTGGAGAAGCGGTCGATGTTGAGCTGGCCAATATCGCCAGAGACCGGGTCACGCACGAAGCTGGCGGTGATGCCCGCACGCACCGGGCGGAACATCTCGGCGATGGACGGCGCGCGGAAACCCGTGCCGTACGAGCCGCGGGCCATCAGGGTGCTGTTGGGCCGGAAGCTGAGGCCGAGCTTGGGGTTGGTGGTGCTGAGCTTGGACGACGTGAAGTTGGTGGCCGCGTTGAACACCCCGTCATATCGATCATGGCGAATCGCAAACTGGCCTTCCCACTGCCTGGTGAACGGGGCGATCACCTCGGCAAACGCGCCCATCACCTTGCGGGCGTTGTTGGTGTCGGCCAGCAGGGCGCCCGAGCTGGAACGGTCGCCGACGACGTCGTTGCTCTTGAGCACGTCGGTGGAGTTGAACTCGGTCTGCTCGCGACGCACTTCGGCACCCAGGGCCAGCATCACGTCGCCGCCGGCCAGCTTGCTCAGCGCGCGGGTCAGTTTGCCGTCGACGCTGGTGGACGTGCCTTCAGCTATTCGTGCCGCGCCGTCCAGCCGGATGGAGTCCATGAAGGTCTTGCCTGCAGGCGTGGCAACCGCGAACGGGTTGTAGCTGCCGTTCTGGATGCCTGCGCGCATGCGGGTGTTGGACACCCAGCCCGACAGGTTGGTGTCGGTGGCCTTGTTCACGCTGTAGTTCAGCGCGGCGTCGTAGTCCCAGTCGCCCAGCAGGCCGCTGGCGCCGACGACCAGGCGCTGGGCTTCGCTTTCGACGCGGCTGGTGCGCTTGCCGGCGTCGGACAAACGGAAGCGGAAGGCGACCGCCGTGGTGATGCCCGTCACCGCCTGCAGCGACGCTGGCAGGAGGATGTTGGCGCTGGTCGGGATGCTGCCCGACGTGGCGGGCGATGCCGCGTAGTCGGACTCGGTCTTGCTCAGCAGGAGTTCGGCGAACACCTGGTGGTTGTCGGCCGCCTGGAAGGTGGCGCGGCCGATGAAGTTGGCCTTGTTCGAGGTCGGGTAGATCTCGGTGTCGCCCATGTAGTTGAAGGCGCAGCCTTCCGTGCCACCCAGCGACGTGGGTGCGATGGAGTTGGGGTTGGCGCCGCCCGTGCAGGACGCTTTTGCGAAGTTCACGCGGCGCGTCGAGAAGCCCGGCACGCGCGGCTGCCAGATGCCATTGGCGCCCGTGCCCCTGAGCGCCGTGCCGGGGTTGGCCAGCACGAAGGCGTTCAAGGTGTTCAATTGCGGCACGGTCAGGTCGACGTTGGCCGGAAAGGGATTGCTCGACAGCTGCGGTGGCAGGCGGCCTGGAAGGTCGTACTCCTGAATGAACGTGCGCTGGCTGGAGTTGAGCGATTCGAGCTTCTGCACGTCCACGGCACCGAACACGTTGAAGCGGTCCTTGGCCAGATTTCCGAAGCCGGCCGAGGCGTTGAAGCTGGTCTTGCCCGCGCCGCCCTCCTGGGTCTTCAGCGCGTAGACACTGAAGTCCGCACCCTGGTAGTCCTTGCGCGTGATGAAGTTGATGACGCCGCCCATGGCGTCGGTGCCGTAGATGGCCGAGGCGCCGTCCTTGAGCACTTCCACGCGCAGGAGGGCGCCGGCCGGGATGTTGTTCAGGTCCACGCCGGCGTTGTCGCCCGGGGTGGCGAAGTTGGCCAGGCGCCGGCCGTTCAGCAGCACCAGGGTGCTCGACGCACCCAGGCCGCGCAGGTTGGCGCCGTTGAATCCGCGCTGCGAACCCGACTGGTCGCTGATGCTCATGCCGTCAGTCAGCCCGCCGACGTTGGCGGTGATCTTCTGCAGCAGCTCGGCCGCGGTCGTCAGGCCGCTCTTGTCGATCTCCTCCCGCGTCACGGTCTGCACCGGCAGCGCGGTCTCGCTGGCCAGCCGCTTGATCGACGACCCGGTGATCTCGACGCGCTGTTCCTGCGCTTGTGCGCTGGCAGTGGACAGGGCCAGGACGGCCAGGCAGGCCTGGCTGGCCAAGACGACGGGCTTGAGATGGCGACGGGGCCTGTTCATGGGGTGGTTTCCTAGGGCGGTGCAGGACAGCGGTGGCGGCGGACGAACGTCCACCGGGCTTGGCCGCGACTCTAGGCAGGGCGCGCGGGCTTGCCTACAGGGCCCTGGAGCCCCGGTCGCGATCAGGCAACTGGGTGTCGCAAAAGCCCAATTGCAGCGCATCGGTTGTCGCTTTGCAGGTGACAAGATCGGCGCCTTCACCGCACAAGGCCCCGATATGCCGCTCTGGCGCTACACCTTGAGACACTGTTTTGTCACGCTGGCCCTGGTGCTGTTCGCCGCGGCGAGCCCTGCGCAGGGCACGGTGATGGCCGTGGGCAGTTCGGTGCGCGACGACAACGATGCGGTCTGGAGCCGGCTCATCGAACTGGCCGGCGGCAAGGGCGCGAAGTTCGCTGTCTTCACCGCGCCAGCGGGCGACCCCGACGGTGCGGCCCAGGCCATCATCGGCAGCCTCACCCGCCGCGGCGCGGCGGGTGAGCACATCCGCGTCGGCCCGCGCATCGCCGGCCAGGACGTCGCGCAGGCCGTGCGTGACCCTGCCTGGGTGGCCCTGGTGGATGCCGCGCAGGGGGTCTACCTCAGCGGCGGGCAGCAGGCGCGCCTGATCGACACCCTGCGCCCCGGCGGCAAGAACAGCCCGCTGCTCGACGCGGTGATGCGCCTGTTTGCCCGCGGCGGGGTCGTGGCCGGCGAAAGCGCCGGCGCGGCGGTGATGAGCGAAGTCATCTTCCTCGCGCCGCAGCAGGACGTGCTGGCGCTGATGAAGAGCCCCTTGCGCGAAGGGCAGGACATCGGCCGCGGTTTCGGCTTCGTGCGGCACGATGTCATCGTCGACCAGCATCTCATCCGCCGCGGCCGCATCGGGCGCCTGCTGGCCGTCATGCAGCAAGCCGACAAGCCGCTGGGTCTGGGCATCGAGGAACACACCGCTGTCGTGGTGCGCGGCGACGAGGTCGAGGTGGTGGGCGACCGCGGCGTGCTGGTGGTGGACTTCACCGATGCCCGGCGCGACAAGGCGCTGGATGCCTTCAACATACGCGGCGCGCGCCTGTCGTTGCTGGACCACGGTGACCGCTACCACCTCGGTACACGGCGCATGACACCCGCGGCGGCCAAGCTGCCCGGCCGTCTGGACGTGGCGCGGCCGGACCTTGCCGGGCGGCCGGGCGTGGAGCTGTATGGCGACACCTTCTTCAACGACATGCTGGCCGACAACCTGATCGTCACCGCGCTGTCGCGCCTGGTCGACCAGGGCCACCGCCAGGTGCTGGGCCTGTCCTTCGCCACCCGGCCCACGGCCGCAGACCCCCGGCCCGACCTGGGTTTCGAGTGGCGGCTGGCCTTGACGCCCGCGTCGACGGCCTACCGCCTTCGCCCCGAGCGCTACACCATCGGCGAGGTGGAACTGGATATCGTCCCGGTGTCGATGCAGCGGCCGCTGTACACCCCGTACAGGCGCTGAACCCGAGCCCACCCCATGCCACACACCCTCCGGCTCCTCGCCCTCGCCCTCGCCCTGTGTTTGTCATGGCTGCCGGGCCACGCCGCTGCGGCCGATGGCGCCACGCTGAGGATCGGTGTCGAAGGTGCCTACCCGCCCTTCAGTTCCCTGGGCACCGACGGCAAGCTCAAGGGCTTCGACATCGACATCGCCCAGGCGGTGTGCGTGCAGCTGAAGGTGCGATGCGTGTTCGTGCAGACCGAGTTCGACGCCATGATTCCCGCACTGCGGGCGAAGAAGTTCGACGCCATCGTGGCTTCCATGTCGATCACACCCGAGCGGCAGAAGGCCGTGGACTTCAGCGACAAGTACTACAGCACGCCGACCCGCTTCGTGATCCGCAGCGACAGCCGCCTGGAGGTCAGCCCCGAAGGCCTGAAGGGCCGCAAGATCGGCGTGCAGCGCACCACCATCCAGGACCGCTTTGCCACCGCCACCTTCAAGGCCAGCGAGATCGTGCGCTACGGCAAGCAGGACGAGGTGTTTCTCGACCTCGTCAACGGCCGCGTCGACGGCGTGCTGGTGGACTCGGTCGCCGCCGACCAGGGTTTCCTTAAAACACCCTCCGGCAAGGGCTTCGTCTTCCGCGGGCCGGTCTACGACGACCCGGCCTTCTTCGGCACCGGTGCAGGCATTGCGGTTCGCAAGGGCGACACGGCCCTGCGCGAGAAGATCAACGCCGCCCTGGCGGCTGTCCGCGCCGACGGCAGCTACAAGAAGTTGAACGACCGCTACTTCGACTTCGATGTCTATGGCGCCGAGCCGAAGAAGAAGTAAGCCGCAGCGCGCGTCTTCATGACGCCGCAGCGCCATGGCTTCGTGCTGCTGCCGGGCTTTTCGCTGCTGGCGCTGGGCGGCGCGCTGGACGCGCTGACGGGGGCCAACGAAGTACTGGAAGAGTCGGCCTACATCAGCGTGACGGTCTCGCTGGACGGGCGGCCGGTGCGCGCCGCCTGTGGCACCGCCCTGGCGCCGGCCCACGGCCTGGCCGATGCCCCGCCGCTGGACGCCGTCTTCGTGGTCAGTGACACGCCCTTGCCCGAAGCCGCGCGCGACGGCCACGGCGCGCTGCACGGCTGGCTGCGCGAGCGCGCCGCGTCGGCCTCGGTGATGGGCGGCATCGGCACCGGTGCTGCCGTGCTGGCCCAGGCCGGCTTGCTGAACGGTCACCGCGCCACGCTGCACTGGGCGCACGGCCCGCCACTGGCCGACGCGCACGCCGGGGTGGTGGTGTCGAGCAACGTCTACGAGATCGACCGCGCCCGGCTCACCTGCACCGGCGCGACGGCCAGCCTGGACATGATGATCGCCTGGCTGGGCCAGCGCCATGGCGAACGCGTGGCGCAGGAACTCGTCGCGCACTTTGGCCTGGAACGTCTGCGTGCCCGCGACGAACGCCAGCGCGCCCCGGTGGCCGCGCGCCTGGGCCTGGGCAGCGCGCGGCTGACCGAGGCGGTGTCGCTGATGGAAGCCAACCTGGGCGAACCCCTGCCCACCGAAGACATCGCCCGCCTGGTCGGCGTCTCGCGGCGCCAGCTCGAGCGCCTCTTCAAGCAGCACCTCGACGAGTTGCCCAGCCGCTATTACGGCGAACTGCGCCTGTCGCGCGCACGCCGGCTGCTGCAGCAGACCAGCCAGTCGATCCTGCAAGTCGGGCTGGGCTGCGGTTTTTCGTCGGGATCGCACTTCAGCAACGCCTACCGCGCGCGCTACGGCCACACCCCGCGTGAAGAGCGCAGCCAGCGCGCCAACGCCTGGCGTGCCCAGGCGCCCGCCGGCCCACCCCATGACACTGCTGCGGCCCCGCCGCCAAGGGAAGTCAACGCATGAACCCCCACCACCTGCACTTTCGCGCCGCCGGGCCGCAGGACCTGGCCGCTTTCGAGCGCATCGCCGCGGCCAGCGCCACCGGCATCACCACCCTGCCCGCCGACAGCGCCGCCTTGCGCGACAAGCTGGAGCGCTCGGCCCAGGCCTTCGCCTCCAGCGACGACAGCAGCGGCGAGGAGATCTACCTCTTCGTGGTGGAAGACCTTGGCGCGCCTGACGGACCGCGCGTGGTGGGCACCAGCGGCATCGCCGCCAGCGCGGGCTTTGCCGACCGCTTCTACAGCTACCGCAACGAGATGGTCGTTCACGCCAGCCGCGAACTGGCCACCAGCAACCGCATCCACACCCTGCACCTGTGCCACGACCTGACCGGGCACACGCTGCTGACCTCGTTCTACATCGAGCCGGCGTACGAACACACGCTGGCGCCGCAGTTGCTGTCGCGCGGGCGGCTGCTGTTCATCGCCGAGTTTCCGAAGTCCTTTTCCGACCGCATTGCCGCCGAGAGCCCCGGCCTGAGCGACGACAGCGGCCGCTGCCCCTTCTGGGACGCCGTGGGCCGGCGCTTCTTCGACATGGACTACCCGCAGGTGGAACGTCTGACCGGCGGCCGCAACAAGGCCTTCATCGCCGAGCTGATGCCGCAGTCACCGATCTACGTGCCGCTGCTGCCCGAAGATGCGCAGTGGGCCATCGGGCAGTTGCATCCGGTGGGCGAGTTGCCCTTTGCCATCCTGCTCGACGAAGGCTTCGACACCGAGACCTATGTCGACATCTTCGACGGCGGGCCGACGGTGGACGGCCGCGTGGCCATGCTCAAGAGCGTGGCCGGCTCACGGCGATGCGTGCTGGGCGACGTTCTTGCCGACATTCCGGGCGACACCGACGCAGCCGGTGACGGGCCGTGGCATCTCATCAGCAACACCACGCGCCAGAATTTCAGCGCGGTGTTGCGGCGCGCCGCGCCGGAGGGTGAGCGGATGACCCTGGACGCGCCAGCGCTGGACCGCCTGGCGGCCCAGCCCGGCCAGGCTGTGCGCGCGGCGAGCCTGGACGAGGCCGTCGCATGAAGGCCGCGCTGGTGCGTCCCGCCACGCCCGCCGACCTGGCCGCTGTGTCGACCTGGACAGGGCAAACAGGCACCTTGCCCGCGGCGGCCGACGAAACGCTGCTGGTGGCCCAGGCCGCGGGCCCGGATGACGAACCGGCAGTGCTGCTCGGCGCGCTGCGCCTGCGCCAGGCCGTGGGCATGGCGCTGCCCCGGGTCTGGTACCACGTGGGCTGCACGGTGCATGCGGCCAGTGAACTGGGCCTGTTCCACCGCCAGCGCACGCTGATGCTGGGCCACGACCACACGGGCGCAAGCGAGCTGGCCGACATCGCCTGGGCGCGCCAGGACACGGCCCTTTCGGATCAGGCCACCACCCTGCAGCTGCTGGTGCAGGCGGCGCTGCTCGTGATAGCGAGCCACAGGGCACAGTACGCCGAGCGGCTGATCACCGAACTGCCCGGCCCGCGCGACAGCGCCGGGCAGTCGCCCTTCTGGCAGGGGCTGGGCCGCCACTTCTTCAGCGGCGATCCGCAAGCTGCGGCCCACGCGCATGGCCCCGCATGGCGCACCCATGTGTCGGCCTTGCTGCCGCGGCAGCCCGTCTACACCTCGTTCCTGCCCGCGTCGGCGCAAGCCGCCATCGCCCAGGTCCATCCCGACGCCTTGCTCCTGCGCGAGGTGCTGGAACAGGCCGGTCTGCGCTACAGCCACCATGTCAACGTCGAAGACGCCGGACCGGTGCTTGAAGCGTCGACCGACGATCTGGAGTCTGTGCGCCGTGTCCGGCGCTGGACGGTGGCCGAAGCTGCGCAGGAAGGCACCACCGTCTTCCTGGTGCTGGCCGAGGGTCCGGGCGGGGCGTGGCGCGTCGTGCGGCTGCGAGCCCACGCCCAAGGCTCCACATTGGCGGTCAGTGCCGAGGCGCTGCACGCGCTGGGGGTCGCTGCGGGTGCGTTGGTGTGGGCCGCAGCGCTGGGCGGCGAGACCGGCTGAACAGCGCGGCTCGCCCAGCGACCACCATACTTACCTTATCCAAAGTATGGGTGACCCCTATGAAGACCACCATCGAACTGCCTGACGAGCTTCTCGAGCGATCAAAGGCGGTGGCACGGCGCGAGAACTCCACGCTCAAGGCGCTGATCGAGGAGGGCCTGCACCTCGCGCTGCGCGCGCGATCGCGTCCACGCAAGCGTGCTCCACCGTTTGCAGTGCAAGCTTTCCAGGGAGACGGCCTGACGCCAGAGTTCGCCCACGCAGGATGGGAGAAGATCCGCGACGAGATCTACCGTGATCGCGGTTGATACGAACATCCTGGTCTATGCGCACCGCGCGGACTCGCCTTTCCACGACCGCGCGCAGTCGCTGGCCAACCTGGCATTCATTGCCGAAGAGGCCGGGCACCTGGCACAACTCGAATCACTTGCTGTACTGGCCAAGACCCAGGGAGGCGCGATACACGATGCGCGCATCGCGGCAATCTGCCTGTCTCACGGTGTGGTCGAGCTGTGGTCGGCGGACCGCGACTTCTCGCGTTTCCCGGCGCTGGCGGTGCGCAATCCGCTCGTCGGGTGAACGCAACCCCTGGGGTTCAGCCGCGCTCGATGCAGGCGTAGGCGCTGTGGTTGTGGATCGACTCGAAGTTCTCGACCTCGACCTTGTATCGGCCGACCCGCGCGTCGGCGTTGAGCGCCAGCGCCACGTCGCGCACCAAGTCTTCGACGAACTTGGGGTTCTCGTAAGCGTGCTCGGTGACCCACTTCTCGTCGGACCGCTTGAGCAGCGGCCAGAGCTCGCTGGAAGCGGCGTCCTCGGCGAAGCGCACCAGCTCGCGCCATTCGATGGCCTGCAGCAGCTCGACGCGGATGCTCACCAGCGAGCGCTGGTTGTGGGCGCCGTAGTCGGAGATTTCCTTGGAGCATGGGCACAGGCTCTTCACCGGCACCGCCACCTCGGCCCAGACGGACGTGACCCCCGCCAGGGTCTGCGCAATCCAGCGGCCCTGGTAGTCCATCAGACTCTGCACGCCCGACACCGGCGCCCGCTTGCGCAGGAAGAAGCTGAAAGCGGCCTCGACGCGGCCTTCGGTCGCACCCAGCTTGCCCAGCATCTGCGCATGGCGCTCGCGCAGCGCGGCGGCGTCCAAGGGTGCGTCAAGGGCGTCCAGATCATCCAGCCACGCAATGAAGCGTGACATGTGCGTGCCCTTCTTCTCCGCGGGCAGGGCCACGTCCAGCGACCACAGCGCAGCCGTGTGCTGCACTGCGCCTGCCACGTTCAGCTGCAGCGGGTAGCGCACGTCCTTCACGCCCACGCGCTGGATCGCCAGGTGGCGTTCGTCCCGCGCACTCTGGGTGTCGGGGATGTGCAGGGCGTCGGTGAGGTTGGTCATCTGGGGTGCGAGCATCGCATCAAATCCGGGCCACGATGCCGGCCCGGTCTTGTCGGCGCCGTTCAGGGGTTCTGAATCAGCTGTTCACGGCCGCCAGCGCAGGCCGGCTGCCGAAGCGCTTGAGGATGGACTGCTCGATGCCCGCGGCGTCCAGCCCGCACATCGACAACAGCTTGGCCGGGTCGCCGTGTTCGACGAACTGGTCAGGCAGACCGAGTTGCAGCACCGGCACCAGCACGCCGGCCGCGGCCAGGCATTCCAGCACGGCGCTGCCGGCGCCGCCCATGACGCAGCCCTCTTCCACCGTGACCAGGGCGTCGTGGTCGCGGGCCAGTTCGAGCACCAGGTCGTCGTCCAGCGGCTTCGCGAACCGCATGTCGGCCACCGTGGCGCCCAGTCCCTCGGCCGCCTTCAGCGCCGGCTGCAGCAACGTGCCGAAGGCCAGGATCGCGATGCGCTGCCCTCGCCGGCGCACGACACCCTTGCCCCACGGCCACTCGGTCAAGGTGGTCTCGACGGCGACACCGGTGCCCGTGCCGCGCGGGTAGCGCACGGCCACCGGGTGGTTCTGGCGGAAGGCCGTCGTCAGCGCCTGGCGGCATTCGTTCTCGTCGCTGGGCGTGAGCATGCTGCAGTTGGGGATGCAGCGCACGTAGGCGATGTCGTAGGCGCCCGCGTGCGTGGCGCCGTCGGCACCGACCAGGCCGGCGCGGTCCAGCGCAAACACCACCGGCAGGTTCTGGATCGCCACGTCGTGGATCAGCTGGTCGTAGCCGCGCTGCAGGAACGTGGAGTAGATGGCCACCACCGGCTTGAGCCCTTCGCAGGCCATGCCGGCGGCGAAGGTGACGGCGTGCTGCTCGGCAATGCCCACGTCGTGGTAACGCTTGGGGAAGCGTTTGTGGAACTCGACCATGCCCGAGCCTTCGCGCATGGCCGGGGTGATGCCGACCAGGCGCCCGTCGGCCTCGGCCATGTCGCAGAGCCACTGGCCGAACACCTGGGTGAAGGTGGGCTTGCTGGGCGCGCTCTTGGGGAATCCCAGGGCCGGGTCGAACTTGCCGCTGGCCGCGTGGTACTTCACCGGGTCGGCTTCGGCCAGCTTGTAGCCGTAGCCCTTCTTGGTGACCACGTGCAGGAACTGCGGGCCGCGCCGCGTGCGCAGGTTCTCCAGCGTCGGGATCAGCGCGTCCAGATCGTGCCCGTCGATGGGGCCGACGTAGTTGAAGCCGAACTCCTCGAAGATGGTGCCGGGCACGACCATGCCCTTGGCGTGTTCCTCGAAGCGCCGGGCCAGCTCGAACAGCGGCGGCGCGACCTTCAACACGCCCTTCACGCCCTCGCGAGCGCTGGCGTAGAAATTGCCGCTCATGAGCCGCGCCAGGTACTTGTTCAGCGCGCCCACCGGCGGGCTGATGGACATGTCGTTGTCGTTCAGCACCACCAGCAGGTCGGGGCTGACGCCGGCGTCGGACACGCCGCAATTGTTCATGGCCTCGAAGGCCATGCCTGCGGTCATGGCGCCGTCGCCGATGACGGCCACGGCGTGCCGGTCCTCGCCCTTCTGCTTGGCCGCCAGCGCCATGCCCAGCGCGGCGGAGATCGAGGTCGAACTGTGGGCCGTGCCGAAGGTGTCGTATTCACTTTCGTCACGCCGCGGGAATCCACCCACGCCGCCGATCTGGCGCAGGGTGTGCATGCGCTCGCGCCGGCCCGTCAGCACCTTGTGCGGGTAGGTCTGGTGGCCCACGTCCCACACCAGGCGGTCCCAGGGGGTGTTGAAGACGTAATGCAGGGCGATCGTCAGCTCCACCGTGCCCAGGTTGCTGCCCAGGTGGCCCCCGGTCTGGCTGACCGTGTTGAGCACGTAGTCGCGCAACTCGTTGGCCACGCGCTGCAGGTCCTGGCGTGGCAGGCGGCGCAGGTCGGCCGGGGAATTGATCTGGTTCAACAACTTGCTCATGTCAGACATCCTAGCTTTCGCGCTCCACCACCCTGTCGGCCAGCGCGGCCAGGGCGCCGACGCCGGCGCCGAGGCCGCTGGCGACCAGCGCGGCATGGGCCTGCTGGCGCAACTGCTCGGCATGCCGGCGGGCGGCGTCCAGCCCCAGCACGGTGACAAAAGTGGGTTTGTTGCGGTCCTGGTCCTTGCCGGCGGTCTTGCCCAGGGTCGCGGAGGCCTGGGTCACGTCCAGGATGTCGTCGACCACCTGGAAGGCCAGCCCCACCGCGCGGCCGTAGGCGCACAGCGCGGCCTGGGTTGCCGCGGTGGGCCGGCCGCAGGCCGCCCCCATCATCACGCTGGCCTCGAGCAAGGCGCCGGTCTTGCGGCGGTGCATGTCGCGCAGGGCGGCTTCGTCCAGGGCCAGGCCGACACTGGCCAGGTCGATGGCCTGGCCGCCCGCCATGCCGGCCTCGCCGGCGGCACGCGCGAGCAGGCCGACCAGGCGCGCCTGCAGGGCCGGCTCGACGCCACGATCGGGCGTCAGCACCTCGAAGGCCAGGGCCTGCATCGCGTCGCCGGCCAGCATGGCCTGGGCTTCGCCAAACTTCACGTGCACGGTCGGCTTGCCGCGGCGAAGCACGTCGTTGTCCATGCACGGCATGTCGTCGTGCACGAGCGAGTACGCGTGAATCAATTCGACGGCCACCGCCGTGCGCAACGCCGCCTCGGGCGCGCCGTCCAGGGCCTGGCTGCTGGCCAGCACGAGCAAGGGGCGCAGCCGCTTGCCGCCGTCCAGCACGCCGTAGCGCATCGCCAAACCCAGGCCGGCCGGTGCGTCTGCGGGCACCCAGGCTTCCAGCGCAGTTTCCACATCGGCCAACTGCTGCCTGGACCAGGCGTCGAACTCCGCCCCCGTCATGTCGGCTCCCACGCCTTCAGCGCGCCGTCCTCGAGCACCTTCACCTGGTCTTCCACGGCCTGCAGGCGCGCGCGGCAGTAGGCCAGCAGTTGCGCGCCGCGGCGGTAGCCGTCCAGCAATTCGTCCAGCGGCAGCTGGCCACCTTCCATCTGCTGCACCAGCCGGTCAAGCTCGGCCAGGGCTTGTTCATAGCTGGCGGGTTCTTTCGGGGTGGAGGCAGAGGTCTTGGGCATTTCGACAGATGAAAATCAACCCGCCATTCTAGACAAAGCCCGCCCCCTCGAACCGACCGTCCGCGCCCGTGCGCACAGTACAAAGCCCCGCGGCGCGACGGCCGGCGTGCAGCCGGACCCCGACGGCTAGAATCCAGGCCTTGGTTGGCAACAGGGCTTGCCAGCTTTCATGCCACCCGCAGGGCCTCCGGGTGGCGGGTCGATGTCCTCGCGATGGAGGATCCTCACGGATCATGTCGGACCTGAGCCTCAGTCTCGAATCACTCGAGCAAAGCCGCTCCCAGCTCCCGGTTTCAAGCTATTTCGATGCAGAGCTGTTCCGCAAGGAACAAGCGCTCATCCTGCAGCACGGCCCGCGTTACCTGGGCCACGAACTGGCACTGCCCGAGCTGGGCGACTACCAGTCGCTCCACCAGGAAGGCGACGGCCGCGCCCTGGTGCGCACGCGTGACGGCATCGAGCTGATTTCCAACGTCTGCCGCCACCGCCAGGCGGTGATGTTGCGCGGCCGCGGCAAGACCGGCGAGCATGTGGTCTGTCCGCTGCACCGCTGGACCTACGACCTGCACGGCCGCCTGGTGGGTGCGCCACATTTCAAGAGCGACCCCTGCCTGAACCTGCGCAACTACCCCCTGCAAAACTGGAACGGCCTGTTGTTCGAACACAACGGCCGCCACGTCGCCACCGACCTGGCCAAGCTCGGCCCCATGGCGGAGTTCGACTTCAGCGGTTTTGTCTTCGACCGCATGCACGTGCACGAGTGCAACTACAACTGGAAGTCCTTCATCGAGGTCTACCTCGAGGACTACCACGTCGGCCCCTTTCACCCCGGCCTGGGTCAGTTCGTGACCTGCGAAGACCTGCGCTGGGAGTTCGGCCGCCACCACTCGGTGCAGACCGTGGGTGTGCACCACGCGCTGGAGCGTCCGGGCTCGGCCGTCTACCAGCGCTGGCACGACGCGGTGCTGAAGTACCGCAACGGCGTGGCGCCGGCGCATGGGGCCATCTGGCTGACCTACTACCCGACCGTGATGCTCGAGTGGTACCCGCACGTGCTGGTGGTGTCCACGCTGGTGCCGCGCGGCCCGCGCCACACCACGAACCTGATCGAGTTCTTCTACCCCGAAGACATCAGCGCCTTCGAACGCGACTACATCGACGCCCAGCAAGCCGCCTACCTGGAGACCTGCGTCGAGGACGACGAGATCGCCTTGCGCATGGACGCCGGCCGGCAGGCCCTGTACGAACGCGGCGACGACGAGGCCGGCCCCTACCAGAGCCCGATGGAAGACGGCATGCAGCAGTTCCATGAGTGGTACCTGCGCGCGATGGGCCAGGGCCCCGTGCCGGCCAGGTCCCAGACGCCCGGCTGAAGGCGGCGGCCGGCGCCGCCACAATGCCCGTGATGTCCGCGCCCTTGTTGATGTTGCTGGCCTCGCTGCTGTTCGCGCTGATGGCTGTGTGCGTGAAGTTTGCGTCGGCGGGCTATGGCGCCGGCGAGATCGTGCTGTACCGCTCGTTGATCGGCCTGGCGCTCATGGCGGCGGTGCTTCGCGGGCGCGGCACGTCGCTGGTTACCCCCGTGCCAGCGATGCACTTCTGGCGCAGCCTGGCCGGCACCAGCGCGCTGTGCCTGTGGTTCTACTCGCTCGGCGCCCTGCCGCTGGGCACGGCGATGACGCTGAACTACATGTCCTCGGTCTGGATCGCCTGCTTCCTGATGGGGGCTGCGCTGCTGGCCGGCCCGGGCAGTCCGGCGCGCATCGACGGGCGCCTGTTCGCCGCGGTGCTGGCGGGTTTTGCCGGCGTGGCGCTGGTGCTGCGCCCGACCATCGCGCAGGACCAGCTCTGGCACGGCCTGTGCGGTCTGCTCGGGGGCATGCTGGCGGCCATGGCCTACCTGCAGGTGACGGCCCTGGGGCGGGCGGGCGAGCCCGAGGAGCGCGTGGTCTTCTACTTTTCGCTGGCGGGCGTGGTGTCGGGCCTGTCGCTGGCGCTGGCCACCACCGGCCTGCAGGCTCACACGGCCCGGGGCCTGGCGTTGCTGCTGGCCATCGGGCTGCTGGCCACCGCCGCGCAATGGATGATGACGCGGGCCTATGCCATCGGCAGCACCCTGGTCGTGGCCTCGCTGCAGTACATGGGCATCGTCTACTCCTTGGTCCTGGGCGTGTGGCTGTTCCACGACCCCCTCACCACGCCGTCGCTGGCCGGCACCGCGCTGATCCTGGCAGCGGGCCTGGCCGCCACCTTCTTTCGAGCACGCACGCCGACGGCCCCCACCGGCGTGCTGCCGTCCCGTTCCACCGACAGCTGAGGACCCTGCCATGAGCTTCCACACCCTGATCACGGCCCGAGAACTGATGGCGCTGCCGGCGTCCGCGCGCCCCGTCTTGCTGGACTGCGGTTTCGACCTGGCGCAAACCACGGCCGGCGCACAGGCACACGCCACCGGCCACCTCCCCGGCGCGCACTACGCGCACCTGGACGACGACCTGTCAGGCGCCAAGACCGGCCGCAACGGCCGCCACCCCTTGCCGACGCGCGAGGCGCTGGCCGCCGCCGCGGGCCGCTGGGGCATCGCTCCGGGGCTGCAGGTCGTCACCTACGACAACCAGGGCGGCCCGTATGCCGCGCGCGCCTGGTGGCTGCTGCGCTGGCTGGGACACGACACGGTGGCCGTGCTCGACGGCGGCCAGGCTGCGTGGCTGGCCGCCGGCGGGGTGTTGACCGCTGCGGGCGACCCGCCCCCCGCGCAGCCACCCTACCCCGCGCGGCCCGCCGCCATGCCCACGGTGTCCGCCGATGAGTTGCAGGCCCGCCTGGGCAGCGTGTGCATCCTCGACGCCCGCGCCGGCGAGCGCTTCCGTGGCGAGGTCGAACCGCTGGACCCGGTCGCCGGCCACATCCCCGGCGCGCGGTTGCGCTTCTTCAAGGACAACCTGCAGGCGGATGGCCGCTTCAAGCCCGCCGCCGACCTGCGCGCCGAGTTCGGCGCACTCGTCGCCCAGGCCGGCGACGTGGTGCACCAGTGCGGCTCGGGCGTCACCGCCTGCCACAACCTGCTGGCCATGGCCCACGCCGGGCTGGGCGATGCGCGTCTGTACCCCGGCTCGTGGAGCGAGTGGTGCGCCGACCCGGCCCGCCCCGTGGCCCGCGGCTGAGGGGCCCGTTGATCCTTGTCAAGCCGCCGGGCGGCGAAGCGCGCACACTGTCCGCACGGCGCACTGTTCGCACTGTTCGCCCCGTTCCCACCCGCCTGGAGACCCCCTCATGTACAAGCGCATCCTCTTCCCCAACGACGGCTCGGCGATCTCGGCCAAGGCCCTGAACCATGCCGTGGGCTTGACGCGCTTGTGCGGCGCCGAACTGTTCGTGCTGTCGGTGAAGGAGCCGTTTCCGTACAGCGCCATCTCCGAGATGCAGCCGACCCCGCCGCAAGAGTTCTTCGACCAGCAAGAACGCGTGGCGGCTTCCCGCGTGAAGGCCGCGGTCGACACGGCCACTGCAGCCGGCGTGAAATGCGTCGGCCACACGCTGGAAGCGTCCTACGCCTGGGAGGCGATCCTGGACCACGCCAAGACGCAGGAGTGCGACCTCATCGTGATGGCGTCGCACGGCCGGCGCGGCATGAGCGCGCTGCTGCTGGGCAGCGAGACGCAGAAGGTGCTGACCCACGGCAGCGTGCCGGTGCTGGTCGTGCGCTAGTCGCCGCGGCCGCCCGAACCGGGCCGCGGATCGCGGGCAGCGGGCAGCGCGTCAGTGCGCGTGCAGGCCGGCCTTGGCCAGCAGCACCAGGCACAGTCCAGCCGACAGCCAGGCGACCTGAACCAGCGTCTGGCGCCCGCTCAGGCGCTGCTGCAACTGCGGCAACAGGTCGGCCACGGCCACGTAGATGAAGCTGCTCGACGCCACCACCAGCAGGTACGGCAGCAGGGTCTCCCAGGGGCCCACCAGCACGTAGCCCAGCACGCCGCCAGCCACCGCGGCCAGGCCGGACAAGGCGTTGTAGAACAAGGCCTTGCGGCGCGAGAAACCGGCGTTGAGCAACACGATGTAGTCACCCGCCTCTTGCGGAATCTCGTGCGCCATGATGGCCAGCGCCGTGACCAGGCCGAGTGCAGGGTCCACAAGGAAGGCCGTGGCGATGATCACGCCGTCGCAGAAGTTGTGCACGCTGTCGCCCACCAGCACGCTCAAGCCCCCGCGCCCGGCGCGCTGCGCGTCGAAGTGATGGTGGTGGTCGTGCCCGTCACCTTCGTGGTGATGATCGTGGCGGTAGAGCTCGGCCTTTTCGAGCAGCCAGAAGAACAACAGCCCACCCAGCAGGGTGGCGAACAGGGTGTGGGGGTCGGCGCCACTCTCGAAGGCCTCGGGCATCACGTGCAACAGCGCCGTGCCCAGCAACACCCCGGCTGAAAGGCTGACCAGGTTCTGCACCAGCCGGCCCAGCACGGCCACGGTGAGCGAAGCTGCGATCAGCACCGACAGCAAGCCGCTGCCGGCCGTGGCCAGCACGATGTAGAGCAGCGTCAAGGCGTGTCCGCCACGACAGGCTGCGGCCCGCTGCGCCCGCTGCGCCCGCTGTTCCCGCCGCTCCAGGTGGCGCAGCGCGCGGAACTGGCAATGACCACAGCGGTAGCGGGCATCTCTCGGGATCCTGGGTGTCTTGGCAAAACGACAATTGTAGGGAGGCGGTGGGCACAATCGGCCCATGCAAGAACGCAGCACGCCCCCCGCTGTCAACACACTGGCCGCGGTCGACATGGGCTCCAACAGCTTTCGGTTGGAGATCGCCCAGTTGCAGCACGGGCGCTACCGGCGTGTCGACTACCTCAAGGACATGGTGCGCCTGGGTGGTGGCCTGGATGCCGATGGCCTGCTGACCGAAGACGCCGTGCAGCGCGGCCTGGCCTGCCTGCGCCGCTTTGCCATCCGGCTGGCGGGGTTCGAGCCGGGGCACGTGCGCGCCGTGGCCACGCAGACGCTGCGCGAAGCCCGCAACCGCAACGCCTTCCTGTTGCGTGCGCAACAGGCCCTGGGCTACCCCATTGAAGTCATCTCGGGCCGTGAAGAAGCGCGCCTGATCTACGCCGGCGTGGCCCACCTGCAACCCAGCGAAGACAGCCGCCTGGTGATCGACATCGGCGGCCGGTCGACCGAGCTGATCCTGGGCCGCGGCCGCCTGCCCCTGGCGGCCGAGTCCTTCGGCGTGGGCTGCGTCGGCTTGTCGATGCGCTTCTTCGGCGACGGCGGGCTGACCCAGCAGGGCTTTCGCGCCGCCCAGGTGGCGGCCGGCGCCGAACTGGAAGAGGCCTTGCAGCTCTTCGCGCCGGAGCGCTGGCAGAAGGCGCTGGGCTCGTCGGGCACGGCCGGCTCGGTATCGAACGTGCTGCAAGCCGCCGGCATCACTGACGGCCGCATCACCCCCGAAGGCTTGCGCTGGTGCATCGAGCGCTGCCTGGAAGCCGGCCAGATCAGCCGCATCGATCTGCCGGGCCTGAAGCAGGAACGCCGCGCGGTGCTGCCGGGCGGGCTGGCCATCCTGTACACGCTGGCCACGCACTTCGGCATCAGCGAGCTCTGGCCCGCCAAGGGCGCGCTGCGCCAGGGCGTGATCATCGACCTGCATGAACGCATCGATTCCGTGCAGCGCGCAACGCCCGGCGACGTGCGGGACGCCTCGGTGGCCGAGCTGCAACGCCGCTTCGATGTCGACGAGGGGCAGGCGGCCCGGGTGGCCAGCATCGCCATGGCGCTGTTCGACGCCGCCCTGCCCGACCCGGACCCCGAGACCCGTCGTGAGCTGGGCTGGGCCTGCGCCTTGCACGAGCTCGGCCTGATGGTGTCGCACCACGACCACCACCGCCACAGCGCCTACCTGCTGGCCCATGTGGACGCCCCGGGCTTTTCGCAAAGCCAGCAGCGGCGCATCGCCGACCTGGTGCTGGGCCAGCGTGGCGGCCTGCGCAAGCTCGAGCCGCAGCTGGCCAGCGAGACCTTTGCCTGGCAGGTGATCTGCCTGCGCCTGGCAGCCATCAAGTGTCATGCCCGCGGCGTGGTCAGCAGCACCGCCCTGTCCTTGCGCGCCAAGGGCCGCGAAGCCGTGCTGGGCTTCAGCCCGAGCTGGTCGGAAACGCACCCGCGCACGCTGTTCCTGATGCAGGAAGAGGCGGCAGTGTGGGCGCGTTCCGGGCCCTTGCGTCTGACCCTGCCGTAGCGGCGGGATCAGCCCGGCTCTACAGCTGGTCGGGCCCGATCACGGCCTGCAGCACCACCTGCAGGCCCGACTCGCGCTGGCGGGCACGCAGCCACCACACGCCCCCCTTGCGCACCGACCAGGTCTGCGGCTGGCCCGACAACAGGTAGGCCGCGACCAGCCCCAGCGTGGGCTGGTGGCCCACCACCAGCACGGGTTCGCGCGCCTCGGGCCAGCGCGCGCTGTGCAGCAGGGCCTCCACCGTGGCGTCAGGCGCCAGCGCTGGCACGGTCTTGAACTTGCGGTCCAGCGCGGCAGCGGTCTGCTGCGTGCGCCGCGCCGGGCTGACCAGAACGCGCGTGCTCGACGGCAGCTTTTGGTTCAGCCACGACGCCATGCGTTGCGCCTGGCGCTCGCCCTTGGGCGTGAGACCGCGGTCCAGGTCGTTCTCCACCTCGCGCATCTCGAAGGCTTCGGCGTGTCGCCACAGGATCATGTCCATGCGCAGCCCGGCCTTCAAGGCGACGCGAAACGCTGCATCAAGGCCTGCTGCGCGCTGACGCCGGTCTCGGCCACGCGCCGGTAGCGGCCCTCGGCGTCGAGCTGCCAGGCGTCGCGCTGGTCGTGCAGGTAGGGCACCAGCGTTTCGTCGATGACGCGTTGGCGCAGCGCGGGGTCACGCACCGGCCAGGCCACCTCGACGCGACGAAACATGTTGCGGCTCATCCAGTCGGCGCTGCTCAGGTACAGCACCTCGTCGGTGGGCTCCTCTCCCCAACGGAAGTACAGCACGCGGGTGTGCTCGAGAAAGCGCCCGATGATGGAGCGCACACGGATGTTGTCGGTGTAGCCCGGCAGCTGCGGCGGCAGCATGCAGGCGCCGCGCACGATGAGGTCGATGCGGGCCCCGGCCTGCCCGGCGTGCACCAGCGCCTGGATGAGTGCCGGGTCGGTCAACGCATTGACCCGCGCCACGATGCGCGCCGGGGCCCCCTGCCGCGCGGCCTCGGCCACCTGGGCGATGTGCTTGACCATGCGCCGGTGCATCGCGAAAGGCGCTGTCAGCAGATGGTTGGGCGGCCGGCCGCGGGTCTGGCTGGCCAGCTGGAGGAACACGGCGTCGGCGTCGGCAGTCAGGCCGGGGTCGGCCGTGAGGTAGCCCATGTCGGTGTACATCCGGGCCGTGCGCGGGTTGTAGTTGCCTGTCGACAGGTGAGCGTAGCGACGCAGCCGTGCCCAGGTGCCGCGCTTGCTGTCGGCAGCACTGGCGCTGGTTTCGCGGCGCGTCACCAGCAGCAGCTTGGCGTGGGTCTTCAGGCCGACGATGCCGTACACCACCTGCGCACCCACGGCCTCCAGCCGTTCGGCCCAGTTGATGTTGGCCTCTTCGTCGAAGCGTGCGGTCAGCTCCACCACCGCCAGCACTTCCTTGCCGCGGCGCGCGGCCTCGATCAGCAGGTCCATCAGCACGCTCTGGGTGCCCGTGCGGTAAATGGTCTGCTTGATGGCCAGCACGTCGGGGTCGTGTACCGCCTCGCGCAGGAACTGCACCACGGGCTCGAAGCTCTCGAAGGGGTGGTGCAGCAGCACGTCGCCCCGGCGCAACTGCTCGAAGATCGACCGCCCCGGCGGCAGGCTGGCGCTGGGCCAGCGCGGCTCGTAGGGCGGGAAGCGCAGCGCGTCGGCGTCGGCCTGATCGATGAGCTGGTTCAGACGCACCAGGTTCACCGGTCCATTCACCTTGTAGAGCGCCAGATCGGGCAGCTCGAACTGCTCCAGCAGGAAGCGCGTCAGCTCTTCGGGACAGGTGCTCACCACCTCCAGCCGGATGGCCTGGCCGTAGTGACGGCTGGTGAGCCGGCGGCGCAGCGACTGGCGCAGGTTGGTGACGTCGTCGGCGTCGACCTCGAGGTCGGAATCGCGGGTCACGCGGAACTGCGAGAAGTGCTCGACCACCCGGCCCGGAAACAGCTCGGCCAGGTGGGCCCGGATGACACTGGTCAGCAGCACGAAGCCCTGCTTGCCGTCGCACAGTTCGCGCGGCAGGCCGATGACCCGCGGCAGCACCCGCGGAACCTTGACGATGGCGATCTGGTTCTCGCGCCCGAACACGTCGCGCCCGCCCAGGCGGACGATGAAGTTCAGCGACTTGTTGGCCACTTGCGGGAAGGGGTGGCTGGGGTCCAGGCTGACCGGCACCAGCAGCGGACGCACCTGCTGCTCGAAGAACTTGTCCACCCAGGCGCGCTGCGCCTTGTTGCGCTCGGCGTGGTTGAGCACGACGATGCCCTGGCCGGCCAGGTCGGGCATCACCGATTCATTGAACAGCGCGTACTGCTCGTCGATCAACTCGTGCGCCGCTTCGGACACGGCTGCCAGATCGGCCTGGGTGACGCCACTGCCGGGCTGGCGCACGGCCTCGATGTAGTCGGCCACCCGGACCTCGAAGAACTCGTCGAGGTTGGAGCTGACGATGGTGATGTAGCGCAGCCGCTCCAGCAGCGGCACGTCGGCACGCCGCGCCTGGGCCAGCACGCGCCGGTTGAATTGCAGGATGGACCGTTCCCGGTTCAGCAGGCCGCCGACCTGAATGGTCGGCAAAGGCGCCGCAAGCGGGCTGGGTTCCGGCACCGACGGCAGGGACGGCTGGTTTTTGGGATCGTCGTTCATCCCCGGGAGTGTATGAATCTTCGAACGCCTGCCCGTGACGGGCCCGTGACAAGCCCGTGGCAGGCCCGTGCCGGCGGCGGACCGACACGCCGTTGCGCGGATACGCCGCTGCGCCGCTGCGCCGCCGCGCCGATACGCCGCTACTTCAGGGAATTGGACAGAAAGGCCTGCAGCCGATCGGACTGCGGGCGGGCCAGCACCTCGCGCGGATCGCCCTGTTCCTCGATCTGGCCCTTGTGCAGGAAGACCACGTGGTTGCTGACCTCGCGGGCAAAGCTCATCTCGTGGGTAACGACGATCATGGTGCGGCCTTCCTCGGCCACCGAACGCATCACCCGCAGCACCTCGCCCACCAACTCCGGGTCCAGCGCCGAGGTCGGCTCGTCGAACAGCATCACCTGCGGCTCCATGGCCAGCGCACGCGCGATGGCCACGCGCTGTTGTTCGCCGCCCGACAGGTGCGCCGGGTAGGCGCTGGCGCGGTGCATCACACCCACGCGCTGCAGGTAGCGCTCGGCGCGGGCCACGGCCTCGTCGCGTGACAGGCCCAGCACCTGGACGGGTGCTTCGATGACGTTTTCCAGCGCCGTCATGTGGGCCCACAGGTTGAAGTGCTGGAAGACCATGGACACGCGCGAGCGCAGGCGCTGCAGCTGGGCCGGGTCCGCGGCCTTGAGCGCGCCGTTCTTGTCGGGCACCAGGGTGAGCTCCTCGCCCGACACTTTGATGCGGCCGGCGTTGGGCTGCTCCAGCAGGTTCAGGCAACGCAGGAAGGTGCTCTTGCCGGACCCGCTCGACCCGATCATGGAAATCACGTCGCCCTGGCGGGCCTGCACGCTCACGCCCCTGAGGACTTCGTTGTCGCCGAAGCGCTTGCAGATGCCTTCGGCCTGCAACAGCCACTCGGTGCTTGAACTCTTCATGCGCTGAGCAGCTTTCCGGTGCGGGCCAGCGAGGTGCCTGCGATCTTCGCGAGCCGCTTGCCCGGCGTGGCCCAGCGGGTGGCGATGCGGGCGTAGAGCACGCCGGCGGACACTGACCGAATCGGGACCACCTCGCCGCTGTCGATGTCGACGACATCGGCCACGACCGTGCCCGCGGGCACCCACACGCCGGGCTGCAGATGGAACACCACCACGCCGGCGCGCGGCGCATTGATGGGCTCGCTGCCGGCCAGTGGCGTGGGCTGGCACAGCGCGGCAGGCAGGGGCTGCAGGGCGCCGGCGACGATGCCGCGACGGCGCAGGAATTCGATGATGGCGGTGGCGTCCTGGCGGGCCAGGGCGTGGTCGGTGTCGGCCTCGCCACGCAACTCGACCGTCACGCAGAAGCAGGCCAGCGGCACGGGGAGCGGCGAAAACTGCTGCTGCACCTTCAGCCAAGGGCTGCTGCAGGCCTCGTCGAAGGGCGAGTCGCCCGATTCGGTGGCCAGCAGGATGGCCTGGGCCCCGAGCAGCGCGCCCAGCTCGGCGCACAGGTCGGCCTGGGGCGTCAACCCGTACAGATGCATCACGGCCTGCGAGTCGCAATGCAGGTCCAGCACCACGTCGCTGTCAATGGCCAGCTGCACCAGCTTGTTCTTCAGGTCCTGCGCGGGGTGGGTCGACGTCAGGGCTGCCGCGGCTTCGCGCAGCGCGACGCGAACTGCCCGCACGTTGGCCTGCGGATCGTCGCCCAGGCGGCCCGTCAATGCCGTGCACGCCGCCTGCGCCAGGTCCGGGTGGTCGCGGTTGAAGTTGACGCCGTCGCGAACATCGAAGCGGCCCTGGTGCTGGCCATGCACATGCTGCGCCAGGCCGATGGGGTTGGCGTAGGGCACGAGCTGCACTTCGCCCAACAGCTGGCCGGCGGCTTCGAGCGCCAGCAGTTGCTCGCGCAGCGCCTGCGTCACCAACAGGCCCGGCACCTCGTCGGCATGCAGCGCGGCCTGGATGGTGGCGCGCGGGCCCACGCCCGGCGTGCCGAAGCGCAGCACCTTCAGGCTGTGGCGGCTGCCCGGCGTGGTGCCTTGGAGATCTAGGGTCTGAACTTGCATGGGGACACTTGGAAAGGGCTCAAGCCGGCCGCACCGGGTGGGGCACGGACTTGAGCGGGGTCGCGGTGGCGCCAGGCCGCCGCTCGGTCTGCAGATGACGCAGGAAGCGCTTCTCGAGCAGCTTGAACGCGCCCACCATGGAGAAGGTGAGCGTGAAGTAGATGACTGCGGCCGTGCCGAAGGCTTCGGCCGGCAACAGGTGGTTGGCATAGACATCGCGTGCCACGCGGGTCACGTCCACCAGCGTCACGGTGCTGGCGATGGCCGTGGCGTGCATCATGCCGACGACCTCGTTGCTGTACTGCGGCAAGGCGCGGCGCAAGGCGCTGGGCAACAGGATGCGGCTGTACAGCTTGGAGCCCGAGAGGCCGTAGGCCCTTGCCGCCTCGACCTCGCCCGAGGGCGTGGCGCGCAGCGCACCGGCAAAGATCTCGGTGGTGTAGGCCGTGGTGTTCAGGGCGAAGGCCAGCCAGGCGCAGAACCAGGCCTCACGCAGCAGCGGCCACAACACACTTTCGCGCAGCCCTTCGAACTGGGCCAAGCCGTAATACACGATGAACAGCTGCACCAGCAACGGCGTGCCGCGGACCACGTAGGTGAAGAACCACACGGGCCGCGACAGCCAGGGCCGGCTGGAAACCCGGGCCACGGCCAGCGGCACCGAGAGCACGAAGCCCGTGACCACGCTGATGACCAGCAGCACCAGGCACACCCGCAGCCCGGCGGCGAAGTCCGGCAGGCTTTGAACGATGACGGGCCAGTCGATCATGCCGGGCTCTAGAAGGCGATGGCCTTGACGCCCAGGCTGTAGCGGCGTTCAAGCCGCGACAGCAGGAAGATCGAGACGGTCGTGATCGCCAGGTAGATCAAGGCGATGACGACGAAGAAGGTGAAGGGTTCGCGCGTGGCCGAAGCGGCCAGGTTGGCGCGGTGCACCATGTCGTCCAGGCCGATGATGGACACCAGCGCCGTGGCCTTGACCATCACCAGCCAGTTGTTCGAGAAGCCCGGGATGGCATGGCGCACCATCTGCGGCAGCACGATGCGCGTCAGCACCTTGGCTTTGCTCAGCCCGTAGGCCTGCGCCGCCTCGATCTGCCCGCGCGGGATGGCCAGGATGGCGCCGCGGAAAGTCTCGGTGAGGTAGGCGCCGAAGATGAAGCCGATGGTGAGCACGCCAGCGGTAAAGGGCGGCACGTCGATGTAGCCCCAGCCCTGCGATTCGGCCAGCGCGTTCAACATGATCTGGCCGCCGTAGAAGATGAACAGCATCAACACCAGTTCAGGCAGGCCACGGATGACCGTGGTGTAGGTCTCTGCCAGCAGCCGCGCCGTGCGCGAGCCCGACAGCTTGGCCACGGCACCGACCAGCCCGAACAGGCAGGCGGTGGCCAGCGACACCGCGGCCACGCTCAAGGTGACCCACAGGCCGCCCAGGATGGCTGAGAAATAGCCGTGCAACATGGAGTCAGAACGCCGCTTGGCAGGGGCCGGTGAGGTCCGGGTTCAGGTGCCGCCCGACACGTCGAAATCGAAATACTTGTCCGCCAATTTCTTGTAGCTGCCGTCGGCCTTGATGGACTTCAGGGCGTCGTTGACCTTCAGCCGCAGGGCGTCGTCGCCCTTGCGAAAGGCCACGCCCACACCGCCACCGCCGCCGTCCAGACGCACGGTGGTGCCAACCTGGGCAAAGGCCTTGCCCTCGGGCCTCTTCAGGAAGGCATCGGCCGACACCACCGACGAGCCGAAGCCGATGTCACCGCGCCCTGCCGCCAGTTCCAGGTAGATGTCGGTTTCCTTGGTGACCAGCAGCACGCTGCTGTCCTTGTAGTGGTCGGCCACATGCCTGGCGCGCGGGCTGTTGCGCAGCACGATGATCTTCTTGCCCTTGAACGACGCGGCACTGTGGTCCTTGAAGGCGCCCGCCTTGGCCACCCAGCGCGAGGGCACGTCGTAGTAAGGGTCGCTGAAGTCGGCGGCTTTCTTGCGTTCGTCGCTCATCGTCATCGACGCCACGATCATGTCGAACTTCCTGGCCGACAGGGCCGGCATCATGCCGTCCCACTCTTGTTGCACCAAGGTGCACTCGGCCTTCATGCGCGCGCAAAGCGCCAAGGCGATGTCGATGTCGAAGCCGGCCAGTTTGCCGTCGGCGCCCAACTTGGAAAACGGTGGGTAGTTGCCTTCCACGCCGACACGCACCTTGGCCCAGCCCGGTGCCTGCGCTTGCGCTTGCGCCAGGGGTCCTACGACAAGACCCGCCCACAAGGCGGTGACAAGCAACAAGCGGCGGTTGAACATGGCGGTCTCCGTGCGTCCAGGGGCCGGCCAGCCCCGATGCACCGGGTTGTACCCCGCACGCACCGTCCTGGGGAGAGGGTTGCGGGCGCGAGGTCGGAGTTCGGCAAGTGCATGTCGCTTGCTCGACGGCCGCGCGCCGCGGCCCCACCGCGGTGGGCCGCCTACAAGGCCAGGAAATGGGTGCGGTAGTGCACCAGCTCGTCGATCGACTCGTGGATGTCGGCCAGCGCAGTGTGGGCCTGTGCCTTCTTGAAGCCGTCCAGCACGCCGGGCTTCCAGCGCCGCGCCAGTTCCTTCAGCGTGCTCACGTCCAGGTTGCGGTAGTGGAAAAAAGCCTCAAGCCTGGGCATGGTGCGCGCCAGGAAGCGGCGGTCCTGGCAGATGCTGTTGCCGCACATGGGGCTCTTGCCCTTGGGCACGTGCCGCAGCAGAAAGGCGATGACGGCCGCTTCGGCGGCGGCCTCGTCGGTCGTCGAGGCGCGCACCCGTTCGGTCAGGCCGCTCTTGCCATGCGTGCCCTTGTTCCAGTTGTCCATGGCGTCCAGCGCGGCGTCGCTCTGGTGCACCGCCAACACCGGCCCGGCCACGCGCACGGTGAGCAGGGGGTCGGTCACCACCACGGCGATCTCGATGATGCGGTCGCTTTCAGGGAACAGGCCGGTCATCTCGAGATCGATCCAGACCAGGTTCTGGTCGCTGGGCGGCAAGGGGTTGTCGGTCATGGGGGCAAGTACAAGGAAGGGGTGGCTGGATTCTGGCCCAAGCCTACACTTGCGCCCCATGGATGTCTCGACTGTGACCGCGGCCTTTGCCGCCGCCTTGCTGGCCTCGCTGGCCGTGAAGCTGTGGCTGGCAACCCGCCAGATGCGCCACGTGGCCGCCCACCGCGCGCAGGTGCCGGCCGCCTTCGCCGGCCATGTCACGCCGCAGGCCCATGCCAAGGCGGCCGACTACACATTGGCCAAGGGCCGACTGGGCCTGGTCGGCATGGCCTTGGGGTCGGCGGTGTTGCTGGGCTGGACACTGCTGGGTGGACTGGATGCACTGAACATCGCCTTGCGCGACGCCTTGCTGCCGAGCTGGGGCGCGATGGTCTACCAGCTGGCCTTGCTGACGGCCTTCGTGCTGATCGGCGGCCTGCTCGAACTGCCGCTCGACTGGTACTCGACCTTCCGCGTCGAACAGCGCCACGGCTTCAACCGCACGACGACCCGGCTGTGGTTGATGGACATGCTCAAGGGCGCAGGCGTGGGCCTGGCGCTGGGGCTGCCCCTGGCCGCGCTCGTCCTGTGGATCATGGGCTCTTCCGGCGGGCTGTGGTGGCTCTGGGCCTGGTTCGCCTGGGTCGCCTTCAACCTGGTGATGCTGGTCCTGTACCCGACCGTGATCGCGCCCCTGTTCAACAAGTTCGAACCGCTGCCCGACGAAGCCCTCAAGTCACGCGTGCAGGCCCTGATGCAGCGCTGCGGCTTCGCCGCCAAGGGCTTGTTCGTGATGGACGGCAGCAAGCGGTCGGCCCATTCCAACGCCTACTTCACCGGCCTGGGCGCGGCCAAGCGCGTCGTGTTCTACGACACGCTGCTGCAACGGCTGTCATCGGCCGAGGTCGAGGCCGTGCTGGCGCACGAGCTCGGCCACTTCAAGCACAAGCATGTGCTCAAGCGCATCGTGGTCATCTTCGCGATGAGCCTGGCCGGCCTGGCCCTGCTGGGTTGGCTGGCAAACCAGAGCAGCTTCTACGTCGGGCTGGGCGTGGCGCCCAACCTGTCGGCGCCCAACGACGCGCTGGCCCTGCTGCTCTTCATGCTGGTGCTGCCGCCGTTCACCTTTTTCGTGACCCCCGTGATGGCGCACTTCTCGCGCCGGGACGAGTTCCAGGCCGACGCCTATGCCTGCGCCCAGGCCGATGGGCAAGCCCTGGCCAGCGCCTTGCTCAAGTTGAACGAAGACAACGCCGCCACGCTGACGCCTGACCGGCTGTACGTCCGCTTCTACTATTCGCACCCCCCGGCCAGCGAACGGCTGGCTGCCCTGAACGCCGCCCGGCCCGTCCCCGCATGAACCCACTCGCTCTGTTGCACTGCAAGCCGCTCGAAGGCCACGCGCCGATGGAGGCCGACGACATCGCGCAGCATCTGGCGGCAGCGCCGGGCTGGGCGCTGACCGGCGGCGCCATCGAGAAGCGCTACGACTTCGCCGACTACCACCACACGATGGCGTTCGTGAACGCCCTGGCCTGGGTGGCGCATGGCGAGGACCACCATCCCGATCTGCAGGTCTCGTACAACCGTTGCACGGTGCGCTTCAACACCCACTCGGTGGGCGGCATCTCGATCAACGACTTCATCTGTGCCGCCAGAGTGGACGCGTTGCTGCCTTGACGACTGAGGCCAAGCGCGAACCCGGCCTGGTGGTTGCTGCGCATGGACGGCAGGTCGTCGTCGAAACGCCCGACGGCCGCCGCGTGCTGTGCCAGACCCGCGGCAAGAAGAGCGAACTGGTCGTCGGCGACCATGTGTTGTGGATGGCCACCGGCGACGCCGGTGTGGTGGAGCAGTTGGAACCCCGACACAACCTGATGTTTCGCCAGGACGAGTGGCGCACCAAGTCCTTCGCCGCCAACCTCGACCTGTTGCTGGTGCTGGTGGCTGGCGAGCCGGTCTTCAGCGAAAGCCAGCTGACCCGCGCGCTCATCGCCGCGCAGGCCGCCGGCATCACCGCCTGCATCGGCCTGAACAAGATCGACCTGCCCGCCACGAGCGCGGCACGCGCCCGCCTGGCGCCCTACGTGGCCATGGGCGTGCAGGTCATCGAGCTGGCGCTCAAGCATGATGTTGAGGTGGCCCGCGCCACCCTCGAACCCCTGTTGGCGGGCCGCACGACGCTGGTGCTGGGTGCCAGCGGCATGGGCAAGAGCACGCTGATCAACCTGCTGGTGCCCGCCGCTGCCGTGCGCGTGGGCGAAATCTCGCACGCGCTGCAAAGCGGTCGCCACACGACGACCACGACCACGCTGTATTGGCTGGACGAGGCACGCAGCACGGCATTGATCGACTCGCCGGGATTCCAGGAATTCGGCCTGCGCCAGGTCACTGCCGAGCAACTCGCCAGCCTGATGCCCGACTACGCCGCCGCGCTGGGCCACTGCCGTTTCTACAACTGCACCCACCGCCACGAACCGGGCTGCGGCGTGCGCGACGCCGCAGAGCGGGGCGAGATCAGCCCCACGCGCCAGCGCCTGTACGGCGAGCTGTTCGAAGAGCTTTCGCGCCGCAGCTACTGAGCTCAGGCGCCCTGGGCGGGCGCCGGCATGCACCGCTGGTTCGCGAGGCGGATGGCAATGCGCCGGCCCTGCCAGGCGACTGCGCTCACCCCAGCACGTTGGCCAGCGACAGCAAGGCCACCAGCAGCATCCACAACACGACGGAGCGCCAGATCAGCCCGACGACGATCTGCAGATGACCCGGCAGCGGCGGCACGCCGGCGGTGGAGCCTTCGGCGCTGGCCGCACCCGGCTCGCCGCCGGCGCTGAAGGTCTTGCTGCGGTCCGGCGTCACGCCCGGTGCGGCCACGCCACCCAGTTGCACGCCCACGGCACCGGCGGCCGCGGCCAGGATGACGCCCTCGTTGGGTTGCATCCAAAGGTTGGCGTCGCGGCGCCAGCTGGCCACGGATTCTTCGAAGTTACCCACCACCGCGAAGCCGAATGCCGTCATGCGGGCCGGTATGTGGTCGATCAGCGCAAACAACTTTCGCGACAGCGCCAGCAAGGCCTCGTTGGGCGGGGTGTCGAGCGTGCGCTGGCGGTAGGCCCAGAACCGGCTGGAGAACTCGGCCATGCGGTACAGCACCGCACCCATCGGGCCCAGGCCCAGCGCCGACAACACCACGAACCAGAAGAACACGCCGAACACATGCCGGTGGGCCGCCAGCAGCGCATGTTCGATCACATGCCGCAACACCTCGGTGCGCGGCAGCTCGCTGGCATCGAGATGGCGCCATTCACCGAGCAGTCGGCGCGCCTGTTCCTCGTCACCCCGGTCCAGCGCGTCGCGTATGTCGGTGTAGTAGTGGCTGAACTGGCGGAAGCCCAGCGTGAGGTAGAGCACGCCGACGTCGAAGGCCAGCGCCAGCAACAGGCTGTAGTGCGCCACGCCCCAGTAGACACCCGCCACCAGCAACGAAGGCACCAGCACCGACACACACCAGACCACCCAGGTGTGGTGCGGCTTGCCCGCATCGAAGTTTCGGCCTGTCCAGCGCACCCAGCTGAAAAGAACGTCGTGCACCGCATTCAGCCGAGGCAGCGGCTTGAGCTGCTCGACAAGCAAGGCAAACAGGACGGCGAAGAAACTCATCGGACGCCATGATAGCGAGGCCCGTCCCCGCGACGCCCCGGGGGACTGAGCCGGGCAATTCGCGGCAACATGAGCTGCAACATGAGCTGCGACATGATCTGCAACATGAGCTGCAACATGAGCGCAGCCTCAGGCGGCCTGCTCAGCGCGCGAGAAAGCCGTAGAGGTTGCGAAGCATGGCGGCGGTGGCACCCCAGATGAAGTACTCGCGCCGACTGCCGTCGGCGGCCAGGCCGTGCCAGGGCATGGACAGGAACTGCCGCTGTCCGCCGTCGTAGTCGAACACATGGCGGCGGTGGTGCGCCGGGGTCATCAGGTACTGCAAGGGCACCTCGAAGGCTTCGACGACTTCGGAGGCGTCAAGCAACAGGATCAGCGGGGACTGCACCAGGGCCACCACCGGTGTGACGACGTAATGGGTGACCGTGGTGTAGGGCGGCAAGCAGCCGATCACCTGCACCTGCGCCCGCGGCAGACCGACTTCTTCTTCGGCCTCGCGCAGGGCCGTGGCCACGGCGTCGGCGTCGGTGGCTTCGCTGCCGCCACCGGGAAAGCTGATTTGGCCGGCGTGATCCCGCAGGTGGTCGGCACGCTGGGTCAGCAGCACGTGCAGGCCGTCGTCGCGTTGCGTCAGTGCGACGAGAACGGCGGCCGAGCGGGCCTGGCGCTCGGGCAGCATGCCACCGCCGTCACCGGGCAACTCGGGCGCCCCGTCGAACCCTTGCTGGAATCGCTCGCGCAGTGCCGCGGCCGTCAGTCGGTTTGCCGGCACGGCAGGCAGGTGCGAGTCGATGCCGGTCACTGGCACCGAATGCGGGTCGAGGATGCGGGGACGCATCGGCGGGCTGCGACGAGTACGGGTCTCAGCCTGCTCGGCTGGGTCGCGTCGGCAAGTTGCCCTGCGCTGAAGCACGACCTGCGGCACCAGCCGCAGTCAGAGCTGCAGAGAAAGCCGCCGTCAGGCGAGCTTCTCTTTGATCCGGGCCGACTTGCCGCTGCGCTGACGCAGGTAGTAGAGCTTGGCGCGCCGAACGTCGCCGCGGCGCTTGACCTCGACGCTGGCGATCAGCGGGCTGTAGGTCTGGAACGTACGTTCCACGCCTTCGCCGCTCGACACCTTGCGCACGATGAAGCTGCTGTTCAGCCCACGGTTGCGCTTGGCGATGACCACGCCTTCGTAGGCCTGCACGCGCTTGCGGGTGCCTTCGACGACGTTGACGTTGACGATCACGGTGTCACCTGGGGCGAACGCAGGGATGCTGCGATTGAGCCGGGTGATCTCTTCCTGCTCGAGGATGGCGATAAGGTTCAAGGGGTTCTCCGTACGATCATGTCGCGGGCTGGCTTGGAAAAATTCTGGTGCCCGGCAGAGGATCGAAAAGCCTTCGATTATAGCCCGAGGCCACGCAGGAACTTCTCGTCTGCGGGAGTCAGACGCCCGGCAGCCCGGGCCGCCGAAATGAGGTCCGGGCGTCGGCGTGCCGTGAGTTCCAGCGAGCGCTGCCGCCGCCAGTCGGCCACCTGCCCATGGTGGCCCGACAGCAGCACCGGCGGGACCGACTGCTCCACGCCATCGATGCGGAGCACCTCGGGGCGGCTGTAGTGCGGCCCTTCGAGCAGCCCGTCGGAAAAGCTGTCCTGCTGGTGCGAGGGCGCGCTGAGCACACCCGACTGCAGGCGCGCCACCGCATCCAGTAAAGCCAGGGCCGGCAACTCGCCGCCGGAGAGCACGAAGTCGCCCAGACTCAGCTCGTGCGTGACGTGGCGGTCCAGCACACGCTGGTCGATGCCTTCGTAACGGCCGCAAAGCATCACGGCCCCGGGTCCGCGGGCGATGTCCTGCACCAGCGACTGGTCCATGCGCCGGCCCGTGGGCGTGAAGTGAAGCACCGCGGGGGCCGACCCGCCGCGCTCGACAGCGATGGCTTGCAGCGCGCGCAACAGCGGCTCGGCCAACATCACCATGCCGGGGCCGCCGCCGTAGGGCCGGTCGTCCACGCGTCGGTAGGTGTCGTCGGCGAAGTCGCGCAGCGGCCACAGGCGCACGTCGATCCCGCCCGGGCCGAAGGCGCGGCGCGTGATGCCCTGCGTCAGATGAGGCGCGAAGAGTTCCGGGAACAGCGTGACGACATCGAAGCGCATGGGGCCGGCGCTTTCAGTAGTCCGCTTCCCAATCGACGGTGATGACGCGACCCACCTTGTCCACCTGATCGACATAGGCCGCGACAAAGGGAATCAGACATTCCTCGGCGCCATCTTGCGGTGGCAGCACGCGCAGCACGCAATGCGGGCCGGTTTCGATGAGTCCGATCACGCACCCGAGGGCCAGCCCGGCGCGGTTGACGACCGACAAGCCGATCAGGTCGACCCAGTAGAACTCGTCCTCGTCGCGGATGGCCGGGAAACTGGCCCGCGACACGAACACGCGGGCGCCGGCCAGGGCTTGCGCCTGGTCGCGGTCAACCAGCCCCTCGACGCTGGCCACCACCGAGTCGCCCTGGCCACGGGCGCGCAGCACCTGCAACGTGGCCGGCAGGGCTTGCAGCGGCCGGGCGCCTGGCGGGCGGGGCTGGTCGTTGGCTTGAAGGAACCAATGCGTGCTCGAAAAAAGCACCTCGGCGTCGGCCGAAAAGGGCTTGACCCGGATCTCGCCCTTGACGCCCCAGGGGCCGATGATGCGGCCGACCTCGACGGCATCGGCAGGCAGGCCCAGGCCTTCAGGGCCGGGCGCCGAAAACGGAGCCACGGGAGGGTGAGACACAGTGCCCACCCCGCCCGGCATCAGGCTGCCTTGCGGGCCTGGACGACCAGGCGCTCGACGGTCGGCGACAGCCGGGCACCGACGCCAGTCCAATGCGTGACGCGGTCCAGCGCCAGGCGCAGGGGCTGTTCGCCACCCGCGGCCATGGGGTTGTAGAAGCCCACGCGCTCGATGAAGCGGCCGTCACGGCGCTCACGGGCATCAGCCACGACGATGTTGTAGAACGGACGCTTCTTTGCGCCACCACGAGCCAGCCGGATCACGACCATGTTGAAATTTCCTTGGAACTTTGGGCCGGCAGGCACACCACGGGAGACACACCGGGCGGGCCACCGAAAAGGCCGACTGATGGCGCATGAACGCCCGTGTCGGCCGCGGCTGGCGCCGTAGATACGCCCCAGGTGTTGCCACCGTGAAGCCAGCGCCGGAAACCGCGCATTATAAACTGCAAGCACCTCCTTTTCCGCCACTCTGAATGATCATCCAGCCGACCCGCCGCCCCCTGCCCCGCCATCCAGGCAGCGCACGACCGAGCCAGGCCGCTTGAGCACCCGCTTGAGCACCCGCTTGAGCACCCACTACCGGTCCAAGACCCTGGCCGCCTGGCTGGCCCTGGTGCTGGGCAGCCTGGGCCTGCACCGGCTGTACCTGCGCGGCTTCGGCGACTGGCTGGGCTGGTTGCACCCGCTGCCGACCGCACTGGGCCTGCTGGGCGTGCACCGGCTGCGCAGCCTGGGGCAGGACGACCCGCTGGCCTGGCTGCTCATCCCCTTGCTGGGCCTGATGATCTCCCAGGCCATGCTGCTGGCCATCGTCTACGCCCTGACCCCCGACGAGCGCTGGGACGCCCGCCACAACCCGGGGCAGCCCGTCAGCTCGACCACCTGGGGCCCGGTGTTCGCCGCGGTGCTGGGCCTGCTGCTGGGTGGCGGGGTGCTGATGGCCACCATTGCCTACAGCGGCCAGAAGTTCTTCGAGTGGCAACTGCAGGACACGCGAGCAGCACCCCCCGGGTCGTAGCGGGCGTCGTCAGCTGCGAAAGCTGCGCCAGCGCGTATCCCCGCTGCAGCCGATGCGATGGGCCGGCACCTGCCGCAGGCCGAAGGTCTGCACCGGCACAGGCAGGTTCGCGAGCGAGAAGCTCATGCAAGCCTTTCGATGGCCTGGTCGGCCACGTTCGCGAGCTGGTCCCGCAGCAAACCCAAACGCGGGTGCGTCAGGTCGGGCGCCAGCTCGGCCAGTGGTTCGAGCACAAAGGCGCGCCGATGCAGGCGGGGGTGCGGCAGCGTCAGCTGGGGATCATCGGCCTGGCGCTGGCCATAAAGCAGCAGATCCAGGTCCAGCGTGCGCGGCGCATGGCGGTAGGGCCGCTGCCTGCCGTGGTCGGCTTCGATGGCCTGCAGTGCCTGCAGCAGTGGCATAGGCGCCAGCGTCGTGCGCAGTTCGGCCACGGCGTTGATGTAGTCCGGGCCCGTGGCGTCGACAGGCGCCGTGCGGTAAAGGCTGGACATCGCCACCAGCGTGATGCCGGGGTGGCTTTCCAGCGCCTTCATTGCGGCGGCCAGCGTGGCGCGCGCGTCGCCCAGGTTGGCCCCCAGACCCACGAACACGCGCTCGGCCGCCTCGCTGGTCATGCAGGCGGCGCGCCCCCGCCCGAAACACCGCCCTCGCCTGCAGGCCGCCTGCGGCGGCGGCGCTTTCGACGCGGTGGTGCGTCGTCGCCGGCAGCCGGCGCGGTGTCGATGGCGGCATCGTCAGCGTCGTCTGCAGCCTCGGGTTGTGCCGCAGCCGATGAAGCCGGCACGCGGCGGACCTTGGCCGGCGCGCTGGCGCGGGCGTCTTCGAGCAAGGCCTCGCGCTCGTCTTCGTCGCCCAGGTGAAAGTCTTCCCACCAATCGGCCAACTCGGGCGCCACTTCACCCACATCGGCGCGCAGACGCAGGAAGTCGTAACCGGCGCGGAAACGCACCTGCCCCACCAGCGACGCGGCCGCGCTCGGCGTGCGCCGATCGAAGCGCGGCTGCATCAACCAGACCTCGCGCATGTCGGCAGCCAGCTTGCCGCGGCCGGAGATGTCGCCGATGCGCGCGTCGAACACGGCGTCCACGGCCTGCTGCAACGCCGGATACGGCGGCTCGCCGGCAGCAAGCAGCGATTTCCAGCGGACCTGGACTTCATGCCACAGCATGCAGGCCAGCATGAAGCTGGGCACCACGGCGCGGCCCTCCTCGACGCGGCGGTCGGTGTCCTGCAGCGCCAGTCGCACGAACTCCTGGTGCGGGGCGCCCGGCTGCGACGGCGCCAGCACGGCGTCGAGCACCGGAAACACGCCTTTGTCCAGCCCTTGCTTCTTCAGTTCTTCCAGGCTGGCCAGGGCGTGCCCGGTCTGCAGCAGCTTGACCATCTCGTCGAACAGGCGCGACTGCGGCACGTTGGCCAGCAGTGCCGACATCGCGCGGATGGGCTCGCGACTGGCGGGCTCGATCTCGAAGCCCAGCTTGGCCGCAAAGCGCACGGCACGCACGATGCGCACCGGGTCTTCGCGGTAGCGGGTCTGCGGGTCGCCGATCATGCGCAGCAGCCGTGCGCGGGCGTCTGCGATGCCGCCGTGGTAGTCGACCACCGTGTGCGTCAGCGGGTCGTAGTACATCGCGTTGATGGTGTAGTCGCGCCGCGCCGCGTCCTCGATCTGCGGGCCCCAGACGTTGTCGCGCAAGACCCGTCCGCTGGCGTCGACCACATGGGTCTTGTCCTGCGACGCGCCCCGGGCCGCCTTGCCCGGCTCTACAGCCTGGTCGGCCGCAGCCGGGTCCAGGTAGGCGCGAAAGGTCGAGACCTCGATCGTCTCGTGCTCGCGGCCGCGGCCGAAGACGACGTGCACCAGGCGGAAGCGGCGGCCGATGATGAAGGCACGGCGGAAGTGCGACTTCACCTGCTCGGGCGTGGCGTCGGTGGCCACGTCCCAATCCTTGGGGCGCAGCCCGACCAGCAGGTCGCGCACGGCGCCACCGACGATGTAGGCCTCGTGCCCGGCGTCCTGCAGCGTCTTCACCACGCGCACGGCGTTCGGGTCGAGCAGGCCGGCGTCGATCCGGTGCTCGGCCTGCGGCACCTCGACCCGGGCCCCCAGCGGCACCACGGGAATCGGCGGCTGAGCGGGCGCACGGTCTTCTGGCGTTCCCTTTCCGAGCAGGCGGTCGATGAATTTCTTGATCATGGGTGGAATAGGTTCAGTACGGGCCAACGCCGCTCTTGCGCGACGCGCAGGAGCGAGGGGCCCGGGTTGGTGGCCACGGGATGACTCACACGTTCCAGGAGCGGCAGGTCATTGATGGAGTCACTGTAGAACGTGCTGCGCTCGAAGCTGGCCAGTGCCTGACCGCGGCTTGCCAGCCACGCAGCCACACGTTCGATCTTGCCTTCGCGAAAGGCCGGCACGCCCTGGATGGCGCCGGTGGCGCGGCCCTGGGCATCACGCTCCAGATCGGTGGCGATGAGCACATCGACGCCGAACAGCCCGGCGATGGGCCGGGTGACGAAATCGTTGGTAGCGGTGACGATGGCCACCAGATCGCCCGCCGCCTGGTGTTGGCGCACCAGCTGCAACGCGGCCGGGTGCAGTTGCGGCTGCATCACTTCGGAAAGAAAGCGTTGCATGGCCTCGTCCAGCTCGCCCGGGCTGCGGTCGCGCCAGGGCGCACTGGCAAAGTCGACGTAGGCGGTCATGTCCAGCTGGCCGGCCTGGTAGTCGGCATAGAACTGGTCGTTGCGGCGCTTGTGCTCGACCGCATCGGCCCAGCCCAGGCTGATGACGAAGTCCCCGAAGGCGTGGTCGGAGTCGGTGGGCAGCAGGGTGCCGTCCAGGTCGAAGAGCGTGAGGTTCATGGGGCGGAGGCCGGTTCTGGCGCGCTGGCGTTCTCGACGAGGGTTGCGGCAGGGGTTGCG
>Ga0209181_10000483_pt1 | contig 74066 bp, 55 predicted proteins | sample MAT05_FD_187208 | JGI IMG/M metagenome (GOLD analysis project Ga0209181, IMG submission 187208) | Freshwater microbial communities from Lake Fryxell liftoff mats and glacier meltwater in Antarctica - MAT-05 (SPAdes) (version 2) | ecosystem: Environmental > Aquatic > Freshwater > Ice > Liftoff... | reverse complement strand
GACGCCCTGGTTGTGGGCGTGCTCGATGGCGGAGACGAGCTTCTTCCAGAGGGTCACGCGCGCGGCGAGGCTCGATTTGTTCCTAGCGCGGGCGTGGTACTTGGCGACCCACGAGGCGAGCGAGATCCCGGGGAAGTACTCGAACGGCAGGCACAGGCCGGCCTCGTCGATGAAGGGCTGGTCGGCGCGTAACACAGCATCGTGGTGGCCGACGCGGGCCAGGATCTGCGCCTCCCAGCGGAAGCGCGCCTCGACCTTCTTGCGCTGGTCTTCTTCGGCGAGCGGGCCGGGCAGCGCGTAGACGCGGAGCACCGCGGGCTGGTCGTTGATCTCGTTTTGGACGAGGTACTCGGAGAAGTGCTCGCCGCGCTCGAGGGCCGAGCGCAGCAGGTAGTTGCGGATGCGATGCTGCGGGCGCTGGCCGCGGTCGGCGCCGACGAGCAGGCGGTCGAGCTGGCCGGCGACAACCGGGGTTACGGCCAGGGTGGAGCGTGAGGACGCGGAGGTGGTCTGGGGGGATGTGGAGGTCCGGCCGGACAGGGCGTTGACGAGCTGGGGTGTGGTCAGCGCCGCGATGAGTGAGCTGCGGGTGTGCACGCGGTGCTTGGACGCGTCGCCGGTCAGCCGCACGTCGGTCGCGTCGGATAGGAAGACGAAGCCTTCGACCCAGATGCCGCCGGCCTCGAAGCTCTGGCGGCGGAGGAGGTCCGAGAGGATTTGCGCGGTCTTGCGATTGAGCTTGAGCGGGCTGCGGATCGCCTCGGGGATGAACCAGTCGTGGTCGTTGCCGCTGATGTGGCCGCGGAAGGACTTGATCTCGACAATGAAAATGGCGTGCGGCGCGGCGACGACGAGGTCGAGCTCGTAGACTGGGGCCGAGGGACGTTCGGAGATCCAGGCGTTGGAGTAGCAGGTGTAGTCGTCGGGCAGACCCTCGACGATGAAGCGGATGGCGCGGCGCTCGGCGTCGTGGGCGGGGGCTCCGAGGGGGATGTGCTTGGCGGTCATCAGCAGGCCTTGTGACGCAGGCGCGTGGCGAGCGGATGCGAGAACATCGTCGAGGTCTCGCCGTTGGCCTTGGCGGCCTGGATGAAGGCGTGGGCCCAGCCGTGTGGGTTGGAGAGGAAGTCGCCGCGCGCCCGTCGCATGAAGTTGGGTGGCGACTTGAGCTTGATGCAGGCGGCGAGCAGACCTTTCGGGTCTTGAACGGCGCGTGTTCTGTTCCACGGCCAGCCGGTCGGCTTCGATGCAAAGCCGAGCGCCTTCTTCAGAGCGGCCTCGTCACTAGCGGGTAGTGCTTCGAATTCGGGATCCATGCAGACGATCTCGAGGGCTTCCGGGTGCGCACGCAGCGTCCGTTGGTGGCCCGGTGTCTGGTAGTGAGCGCGGAGTCGTTGGGCTGCGGTGATGAGCGCGGCGGGGACGATATTGTTCGCGATGAGTCGGTCGAGGATGAACGCAACCTCACCGGGTCGGCAGTCTGCGGCTGGCTGGAGCAGTTGATTTGCGGGCCACCGGTCGAACGCGATGATGGTGAGGTCAGGTTCAATCTCGAGCCATGCGGACTTGACGACCAAGTCGAGCGGAACCGCGCCGCGTCCGAGTCCGCGCGCATGAGCCGCGACGAGATCAAGCGTGACGATGGAGGCTTTGTTGAAGCCGCGCACCGCGACGACAGCATCGGGGCAGAGGGCCTTGATGAGGTCGGTCCAGAGGTCGACGAACCCCTTCTTTCGCTGCTCGTTGGCGCCTGGATCGATATCGCCTTCCGCTACGATGAGGACCTTCACGCGCCGTCCTTGCCACCGCGGAAGAGGTACAGCGAACCGGCACCGAGGATTTTGGCCGCACCGTCGTTATCTGGCAGCGACGACAAGCGGGTGTAGCGAGTCTCGCCTTTCTCGCGCGTGACCAGGGTCACTTGGTCTTGCGCCAGTTTGTCGACCAGATAGGGCGAGTGGCTCGTGAGAATGACCTGGACGCCGTCGCTGACCGCGTCCTTGAGCTCGTCGAGCACGAAGTCGAGAGTCCATGGGTCGAGGCCGTTTTCCACCTCTTCGATGACGATGAGACGAGGTCTTGGTTGGGTCGCGAGCAGCGTGAAGAGGACCGCAAGTCGCCGCGTGCCTTCAGACAGGAGCCACGAGGGGATGTCGTGGGTCTTCTCTCCACCCTGCGATGTCATGTGCTCGCGCATATAGAGCGCGCGAGCTGAACCCAAACGCTTGATTTCCAGGCCGCGCGAGTCGGGCAAGACCTGAGCGAGCTTGTCCTTGACCCACTTCTTTGCGTTCGGTGGCAGGCTCTCGAACATCGCCGCGGCGAGCCTTCCCTCGTCGTCCAAGAGAGGCGCATTGGCGAGGCTGGTGGGGTGTTCCCGAGCCCCGATGGCGCTCGGGCTGAGCCGCAGGAACGTCGCTCGTTCCAGGATGTCCAAGAGGTCCTCAGCGCCGCTGGCGCGGCTCTCTTTGACAAATCCCAGAGCAAGCTTGGCCGAGTCACGGATCGGAGGGAAGCCGGTGATGCGGCGCGCGCCGTCCTCCGTTCGAATCTCGCGAACCGCAGACTTGGTACGGCCGCGGGTCAGCGTCTCCTTCTCGACGGCTGCCTTGCCGTTGTCGCCTTCGCCGACTTCCAAGACGTAGCGCGATTCCTTGGGCCCTCGGTTCGATGTCAGCTCCAGAGTGATTCGTTTCGACCCGAGCTTGCGGCGGTTGAGCAGCTCTTCGAATGACCCGAAGCGGTTGTTTGTAGCGGCAGCGAGGCCGAGCTGAACAGACTCCTGCAGCCACTGCAGCGCCTCGACCAGCGACGATTTGCCCGAACCGTTGCGGCCGACGAACATCATCAGCGGGCCGAGCTCGACCTTCTCGGAGTCGCGAACGGCTTTGAAGCCTTGGATACGAATCTCGGAGAGCACAGCGACTCCTTCAGACCAGGTTGGCGGTGCCGTCGGGGAGCACGGTCTCGTTGATCGTTGACTTCGAGAAGAGGCCGCCCTTGTCGGGGTCGAGGCCGATGACGTGGTCGAAGCCGCGACCCTCGGCGCGGAGGGCGCGCAGCGACTCGACGTTGGGCAGTGCTACGAGCGGCAGGGCGTCTTTTTCGAGGCCGGCTTCGACGGCGACGAGGCCGGCGAGGACCCGTTCGCGCCAGCCGTCGTAGCCGATGGTGAAGCCGGTCTGGAGGTAGACGCCGGGCTGGGTGGCGGCGATGTGGAAGGCGAGCTGGCCGCCGCTGCCGGGGAGTTCCAGGACCTTGGCGCCCTTTGGGAGCTGGTGGAGGCTGGAGCGGCCAAGGCGCGTCGGCAGGCCGAGCAGGCGGGCTTGCTCGGTGAGGTAGGTCTCGGAGTCGGCGGCCAGGTCGAGCGTCGGGAGCGCATCGAGCCAGGATTGGATGAGCTCGGGCGCTAGCAGCTCGGGCTGGGCGTCGGCGGGCGCGACGCGCTGGGCATCGAACGGCTCCCACTGGATGACGGCGGCGTCTTCGAGCAGCAGCGTCACGAGGTCGCGTGGGCCGAGGTGGCCGCGAAAGCGCGTCCAGGTGAGGCGACCCGGCTCGAGCAAGCGGGGGCGGCGGCGGCCGCGATGCTCTTCCCGTGCTAGCGCGTGCAGCACGGCGGCGGTGTAGGTCGCGGCGGCTTTGGGGAGGTTACGGTGGCCGGTGAGGGCGAGGGAGGCGGCCAGTGGAGGCATATTGGGGATTCCGGGTGCTGATGCGTCGCTGGCCGCTGCGGCGTGAGAGATGGGGCGGTCGCGGCAGATCGGGGGACCTGCCGCGACCGGGGTCGAGCTCGAGCTAGACCGGCTTCTTCTTGCGCGGGGTGTGCTCGTTCAAGATGTCGAGGTTGTAGAGCGCCGCGGCCTTGGCGTCGCCCTCGTGGAGGATGCGGCCGACGCGGTTCAGGCGCTTGAGGTGACGGTAGGCCGACGCCTTCTTGACATAGGCGTCGGCGGTCGCTTTGGGGAGGCTGGCGATGTCGAGCTGCTGCTCGCCGTGCTCGTTGGAAAGGCGTTCTTTCAGGGTCTTGCCCTGGGCGGCCCAGTCGGCGGGTGCACCTTCGACCGTGAGCGCCGCGGCGTGGGTCTCGGCGAGCGGGACGGCCTTCTCCAGCCACTTGCGCATGGTCGGGGCGGAGCGGCCGATCGACTGTCCGACGTTGAACTGGCTCAGCGTCTCCGGGTCGGTGTCGAACGCGTTGCCCGCCCAGCCGAGGGTTGCGCGCTTCCATTGCTTGGTCTCGGCGAGCGCATCCTGGACGTCGCCGGTGGCCGTCGGGATGTCGTCCTTGGCGCCCTCCTGGTCGGAGACGGCCTCGCCGAGGATCGGCGCGAAGCCGACGAGCGTGGTCTGACGCGCGTCAGTCCAGCCCTTGGTCTTGAGTGCTGCCAGCTCGTCCGTGGCGAGCTTGCTCGAGTAGTCGAGCTGAGTGAGCAGCCGCTTCATCGAGAGGCGGGCGCCGAGTCGAATCTCATCATCGCGTGTGTCCATGCCTTCTCCCTTTCCGCCTGAGGCGGTGTGTCGGTGCGATGAAAGCTACACGCCAGGGCGCAGGCCTGCCACCGCACGCCGCGGTGAAAGTTTGTTCAGTGCGCTGGTCACCGCTTCCGACGGAAGTGTGAGCTGGGTGATCGCGGGGCTTCGACGGGTGCTCGTGGACGCGGCGCATGGTGGTCATGGAAGCGATGCACGGTGGTCGCGAAAGCGCGCACGGTGGTCGTGAAGTCGTGCCGGGTGCTGGGAAGCGGGGCGTCGGGTGCTCACGCGTCGGCGATCGGCACTCCCGGTTGCTCGCCCGGGTAGTCGAGGGGGCGGTACGGGCACACACGCCGACGCGCCGAGTGCTCGCGGCGACGGAACGGGCGGTCACGATGCTGCGACGGGTTGGTACGAGAGGCGAAGCAGTCGACGGGCTCGGTGAGATGGTGCGCGAAGGAGTCCGGGTTCCTCTCTGGTTCGGGCCGTGCCCGAGGCAGCGATTGAAGTCACGAGGGCTTACGCGCTAAGCTCCGCACGCATGCCCGCCTCCTGGTTCCGCGCTCACGTCATCTTGATGGCCTGCTTCTCAGTCACCGCCTGTGTGTCCGAGAGCAATCGCCAGCGTGAAGACGTCGTCGGCGATGCCACCTGCGACAATCGCTGCAGCGTCTCCTATCCGAATCCGCCGCCGTGCTTCACCGCGGTCTGGAGCACCTCATCCTGCACCTGCGCGTTGGTCGCCGACGAAGACGACGCGCCGTGCGACGACAACAACGCCTGCACGCTCGAGGACCGTTGCGTGAAAAGCACGTGCAGCGGCCAGCTCGTCGACCTGCGCGTCTTCTGCGACGACGGCGACGACTGCACGGTCGACAACTGCGACCAGTTCGCCGGCTGCGTGCACGACCCGGCCGCGCTCACGACCCCGGGAGACGAGACCAGCGGGGCTGTCTGCGACGACGGCAACCAGTGCACGTTCGACTCGCGGTGCAATGCCGAAGGCGAGTGCCGCTGGACCAACCAATATGTCTGCGGTCTGTGCGACCCGACCGACGCCGACCCGTGCGGCGAAGAGAACCTCGCGCAGGACCGCTGCGACGGGCGCCTGGTGTGCATCGGTGGCTTCTGCGAGGTCGACCGCACGACCGTGCCGCAGTGCGACGACCCGCGCCTCGACCCGTGCCTCGTGCCGGCGTGCGACGCCGGTGACTGCAGCGCGACGCCATTGCCCGACGACACGCCGTGCAGCGACCTGTCGAGCTGCACCAAGGGCGATGTCTGCAAGGCGGGCGTATGCACCGGCACCCCGGTCACGGTCGCCGCGTGTGCCTGTGACCGCAACGAAGACTGCGCCGCGTTCGAGGACGGCGACCGCTGCAACGGCACGATGACCTGTCGCGACCACATCTGCGTGTTCGACTTCAGCACCATCGTGCCGCTCGACCGGAGCCAGGACACCGCGTGCTCGACCCATCGCTGCGACCCCGAGACCGGCGAGGCCATGCAGGTGCTCGCGGACGACACGAGCCCATGCGACGACAACGACCCGTGCTCGACCCGCAGCGCGTGCAGCGACGGCCAGTGCGTCGCGGTCGAGACGCGCGACTGCGGTGACCTCGACGGCCGCTGTCTGGTCGGGACCTGCGATCGTTTTCTGGGCTGCGTGCGCGAGGTCGCCCAACCCGGCAGCAGCTGCATCCCGAGCGAGCCGTGCACGCCTGGTGGCGCGTGCAACGAGGCCGGCGACTGCGTGGCCCCGCAGGTCGGCTGCAACGACGATGACCCGTGCACGAGCGACGTGTGCGACGAGGTCAGCGGTGAGTGCCAGTTCATCGGACCCGCCAAGCCCGACTGCGGGGCCGCCGGCGTGTGCGCGGGCGGGGTGCCCCTGCGCTGCGAGCTGGGCGAATACTTCTGCGATTACAGAGATATCCAGGGCTGGTCGGCGGTCGAGAAGTGCGACGGCGAGGACGACGACTGCGACGGCCAGACCGACGAGGCGTGCATCGCGGGCGAGGCCTGCGAAGAAGGCATGTTGCTGGCCGCGTGGAGCGGGACGATGCAGGCATGCACCGGGGTGACGACCGTCGCGGACGCGAGCTGCGGCACCGGCTGGCACGTCTGCCCGTACTCGTCGATGGTCGACTCGCTGGGTGGCGACAATCCGCCGGCCGGCTACTACATCGCCGCGTCGATCGCGTTCGCGCCCGGCGCCGGCTACCACGTCAACGACCGCACCGGCAGCTGCTTCGAGTTCGCGGGCGTGTGCACCAACGCGCGTGAGGTCCAGGCGATGAGCTGGGATGGCGTCTTCGGCGCGACCGTTGCCTACGCCGCCGAGGCGTGGGGATGTGACGGCGGCACCCCGGCCGCGAGCTGCGACACGGCGCGCTTTGCGGGCGTGATGTGCTGCGCCGACGAGTGCGACAGCAACAACGACTGCATCGACGCCAGCGCGTGCACGACCGACACGTGCGTCAACGGCCGCTGCGAGAACCGTCCGAGCAACGCGCTGGCGTGTGCGACGGTCGGCGTGTGTAGCGGGCTCGCGCCGACCTGCGGGGCGGACGGCCTGCTCAGCTGTCGCTACGACGACCTCGCCGATTGGCAGGCGACCGAGTCGATGTGCGACGGCCTCGACAACGACTGCGACGGTCAGACCGACGCGGACGACCCCGACTTCGCGAGCGATGGCGAGGCCTGCGAGCTGCAAGCCGGCGTCTGCGGCGGGGCGACCAAGCGGGCAGGGGCCTGCGTCGAAGGCACCTGGTCACTGTGTGGTGCAAGCGACTACCGCGCCAGCTCGGCCGACTACGAAGACGCGTTCGAGGGGCTCTGCGACGGTCGCGACAACAACTGCGACGGTCAGGTCGATGGCGGCTTCGCCTGGCACGGCGCCCACCTCGGCGAGGCCTGCGACGGGATCGGCGCGTGTGGCATGGGCGTGGTCGAGTGCGCACCATCGCGGGCCGGCGCGGTCTGTTCGAGCGACCCGATCGGTAGTGGGTCCGACGCCGCCAGCGAGAAGTGCAACGGCGTCGACGACGACTGCGACGGCGAGACCGACGAGCGTGCCGACCTCGACAGCAGCGAGTCTGGCTGCGGCTCGCTCGGTGTGTGTGCGGGGCTGCCGATCGCCCGCTGCTCGGGCGGTCACTGGGCGTGCGATAGCGCTGGGATCCCGGGCTACGGCAGCGAGATCTGCGACGGGCTCGACAACGACTGCGATGGCGACACCGACGAGGGTTTTGCCGCCGGCGGCCGGGCGCTGGGTAGCTCATGTGGCCCAGCTGCTTGCCCGAACGCGGTCGTGGTCTGCACCTCCAACGGGTCGGCCGCCTGCTCGAGCGACGTCGACCCCACGTTCGAGGTGTGCGACGGCATCGACAACGACTGCGACGGGGGCACCGACGAAGGCCTCTTCTACATCGATGGCGCCAGTGGCTCGAAGGCGCTCGGCGCGACGTGTATGGGGCGTGGTGCCTGCGGTGCCGGTGTGGTCGAGTGTGGTGCACGTCACATCGCGACCTGCTCGACGCTCGGCGATGGCAGCGCGTCCCAGGCCGAGGTCGAGAGCTGCAACGGCCGCGACGACGACTGCGACGGGCTGACCGACGAAGGCTTTGCTTGGCAAGGTCTGGCGCTCGGCGCGAAGTGCGAAGGCCTTGGCCAGTGCGGCAACGGCAACGTCGAGTGTAGCCCCGATCACACGCGCGCCATCTGCTCGACGTTGTCGGGTGGCAGTGACTCCAGCGCGCGCGCCGAGCTGTGCGACGGCCAGGACGACGACTGCGACGGGCAGACCGACGAGGGCGTCCAGCCCGGCCCGAACGACTGCCCGAGCATCGGCGTGTGCCGCCCCGAGATGCTCGACGCGACGTGCCTCGGCCACGACGGCTGGCAGTGCGACTACAGCGCGAGCGGGTACTATCAGGCGGGCAACGAAGGCGGTCGCTGCGATCGGCTGGACAACGACTGCGACGGCCAGACCGACGAGGACTTCCCGACGCTGGGCGCGAGCTGCGATGGCCCGGACGCGGACCTGTGCGCGCTCGGCACGACGCTGTGCGACCCGACCGACCCGAGCCGCACCGTGTGTGTCGGCGACCGCGCGCGCGCGGAAGTGTGCAACGGCCAGGACGACGATTGCGACGGCCAGACCGACGAGCTCGGCGCGGCGGGTTGCACGGTCTATTACATGGACCTCGATCACGATGGCTACGGCAGCGTGGTGTCGCGCTGCGCGTGCGCAGCCGGCGACGGCTTCACCGCGCTGGTCGGCGGCGACTGCTCGGATGGGGTGGGCGCCGCCTTCGCGGCCGTGAACCCCGCGGCTCCCGAGCTGTGCAACGGCCAGGACGACGACTGCGATGGCAAGACCGATGCGGCCGACGCGGCCGACCTGGTCGTCGACGATGTCGTACCGTGCGAGCTGCGCGACGGCGTCTGCGGAGGCACCAACAAGAACGCGAACCGCTGCGTCGGGGGCCGGTGGCAGGCGTGCCAGGCGGCCGACTACCTCGCCAAGAACGCGGCCTACCAGGCCAATAGAGAGACCCGCTGCGACGGCCTCGACAACGACTGCGACGGCATGGTTGACGGCGCCGACAGCGACATCGCGGCCAATCTGCCCTTGTGCGAGCTGCAGCAGGGCCAGTGCAGCGGCGCGACCAAGCCGCTCACCCTCTGTACGGCGCAAGGCTGGGCGCCCTGCACGACGGCGGTCTACCTCGCGAAGTCGCCGGCGTACGAGCCCGGCATCGAGGTGAGCTGCGACGGCAAGGACAACGAGTGCGACGGCTTCATCGACGACGAGTTCGCGTTCGCGGGCAAGAAGGTCGGCCAGAGCTGCGACGGCACGGGGGCCTGCGGCAACGGCCTGGTCGAGTGCAAGCCCGACGGCACCAGCGCCACCTGCTCGTCCAACGCCGATGGCTCGCAACACCAGGACGTCGCCGAGACCTGTAACAACATCGACGACGACTGCGACGGCGCGACCGACGACGGGCTTGGCCTGGCCCAGTCACCGTGCCGCAAGGTCGGCGTGTGCACGGCCGCATCGGTCGTCGCGAGCTGCACGCAGGGCAACTGGAGCTGCGACTATGCGGGCGTCGTCGCTTATGAGTCGCCAGCCGAGGTGACCTGCGACGACAAGGACAACGACTGCGACGGCGCGACCGACGAGGACCTGAGCCTGACAGTCAACGGCCAGACGCTGCGCAAGGGCGACGCCTGCGGCAGCGGTTCGTGCAGCGGCGCGATCGTTTGCAACAGCGGCACCCCCGCGTTGGGCGATCTGATCTGCAGCGCCGAGGTCGCGGGTGGCGCCGAGGTCTGCGACGGACTCGACAACGACTGCGACAGCCAGATCGACGAAGGCCTGACGTGGACGCCGGTCGGTGGCGCGCCGCTGGCCCTCGGCGCGGTCTGTGATGGCTACGGCGCTTGCGGCGCTGGCGTCGTCGAGTGCAGCGACAACCTCGCGACCGTGTGCTCGACCAACCCTGATGGCTCCGACTCTGGTGCGGTTTCGGAGACCTGCAATGGCCTCGACGACGACTGCGACCGCGTCTCCGACGACGGCTTCGAGTGGCAGGGGATCGTGGTCGGACAGGCGTGCGACGGCGTCGGCGCGTGCGGTCCGGGCGTGGTCGAGTGCCTCGCCAATCACAGCGCCTCGACGTGTTCGACCAACCCGAACGGCAGCGCGTCGGCTGCGACCAGCGAGAAATGCAACGCCGTCGACGACGACTGCGATGGTGCAACCGACGAGGAACTCGACATCGGCGACAGCCCCTGCCGGGTGAGCGGCGTGTGCACCACCGATTCGGTGGTCGCGACCTGCAACGGCGCTGGTGGCTGGCTGTGCGACTACTCGCGCGTGCCCTACTATCACGCCGACAACGAGGTCGCGTATTGCGATGGGCGCGACAACGACTGCGATGGTGCGACCGATGAGGACTATCCCGAGCTCGGCACGCCCTGCGACCTGACGACCGACAACGACCTCTGCGCGAATGGTCGCTGGGCCTGTCGGATAGCGAGCATCGACGGCACCGGCGGGTCGGCTTCCACTGCGACCGGTGTACCGGCATGTGTCGGCGATACGCCGAGCCCCGAGACGTGTGCCGCTGGCGACAACGACTGCGACGGCGTGACCGACGAAGAGGGCGCCGAGGGGTGCGAGGTGTACTTCAAGGACCTCGATGGCGACGGCTACGGCGTCGCCAACGACTTCAAGTGCCTGTGTGGACCGAAGGCGGTCTACACCACGAAGGGCACGTCCTTTGACTGCGACGACACGAACAATCTCATTAATCCGAATGCGAAGGAGGTCTGCAACGAGGCCGACGACGACTGCGACGGCACGGTCGACAACGACGACACACAGGGCTGCGAGGAGTACTTCCGCGACAACGACGACGACGGGTATGGCGTGGGCAACGACAGGCGCTGCCTGTGCTTCGCGTATCAAGGCGACGCGACCAACCACACGACCCGGGTCGAGGGCGACTGCGACGACACGCTCGCCACGGTGCACCCATTCGCGACCGAGATCTGCGACGGCCACGACAACGACTGCGACAACAAGACCGACGACGCGGACCCGCCGGTCTCGGGCTGCACCAACTACTTCTACGACAACGACGGCGACAGCTACGGTGTGTCGAACAACATCCAGTGTCGCTGCCTGCCGGGCGAGAAGTACACCGCCACCAGCGGCGCCGACTGCTGCGACACCGACTCGCGCGCAAAGCCCAACCAGACCTCGTGGTTTGGTGTCATCCAGCAATGCGGCGGCGGCTACGATTTCAACTGCAACGGCAGTATCGAGCGTGAGCTCGAGGTGTATGGCAGCTGCAGCTGCAATTCGATCGCGGGCACCTGCACGGCCTCGTGCGTGCACACCCCTGGCTGGTCAAAGCGCACCGAAGACGGTCTCTCGCAGCCGATCCCCGCGTGTGGTGTCACGGGCAAGATCACGTCGAGCTGCAGCGCGAGCTGCGAGCCGATCGAGACACCACGGCTCCAAAAATGTCATTGAGGGCTTCGCTGCCCGACACGCGAACCGTCGTCGCTTGCCGGCTAGCCTGTGAGGCTGGCCTCGCCCATTGCGGCCGATAGAAGGACACTTCCGATGCGTAGCCTGAGCTCATTGTCCGCCGTCGCGACCTTCGTGGTCCTCGCCTCAGCCTGTGGCGACGACGGCGGCAGCAAGCCGCAGAACCTCCTGCCGGATGTCACGGCCGAGGTCGTCGACACGACCACACCCGAGACCAGCGGGCCGGTCGACACCGAGACGCCCGAGCAGGAGTTCATCCAGCCCGGCCCCAACGCACTCACGTACGACCCGTCGATGGCCGGCTCGAACGGGCTCGTCTGCACCACGGGCTGCGCGCTGCGCCGGATCGCGGGCGACGACCTCGAGCTCGCGGTGGTCTACAAGACCGCGACCGGACAGCCGCTTCAGGATGTGCAGATCGCCTGGAACGCGGGCGATGCGCCGACCGACCTGGCGCGTCTCAATGCGCTGTCGAGCTTCACCGATGACAACGGCGTCGCGCGCGTGGCGGTGCGTTCGGGCGGCCTGGTCGGCAGCGCGACGATCAGCGCGAAGGTCTCGGGCGACTCGTCGATTGCGGCCCTGAGCTTCGTCATCAGCTACGACGCCCCGGCCCAGCCCGACCTGGCCGCGAGCTTCGAGTACCTCGGGCACGAGCCGTTCACGACCTTCCAGCTCCGCCTCTTCAAGCAGACCAACGGCAGCCCGAGCTGCGCCGGCGTGCACCCCGACGCGGGCAGCAACCTCCAGCCCGCGCTGACGCTCGGCCCCCTGAACCAAGGCCAGCAGGCACGCGTGGCGACCTTGCCAGGCCTCGCGGCCGAGCGCAGCCAGAGCTGGGTCGTCCAGTTCAGCGGGCCCCACATCGCTGACGGCACGACCGAAGGCCGCGTGCCGCTTGCGGTCGGCTGCGTCGACGGTGTCATCGCGAGCGCCGGCCAGACCGCCACAGCACTCGTGTATGTGCTTGATCTGCCGAAGAATTTCCGCGGCGTCTACCAGACCGTCACGCGCCTCGACACGCTCTCGGGCGGCGAAGGTACGGCCATCGGCGGCATCCTCATCACGCTGAGCGAGCTGTTCACGCACCCGGGTCGCCTGCTCGTCGTGTGGGCCTGCGGCGGCGATCCCAGCGGCACCCTCGGCACGGTCTGCGGCTGGGTGACCAACAGCTCGGGCGAGCCGAACTTCCTCGGCGGCATCATCACCGACGCGGCCGATGCGGCGCTCCTGGCCCTCTTCGAAGAGGCGGTCGGGCCCGAGATCCAGGACGCCTCCGAGCTCATCTCGGAGATGTTGCGCGACCTCCGCCTGGTCGCTACGACCACGCTCGCGAACGAGCCGTCGACCTCGAAGCCGGGCTTCACCGGCGCCCTGTTCGCGCCCGGCGACATGCACGAGGAGTGGACCCACGTGCGCTTCCGCTGGAAGTTCGACCCGACCTGCAAGAACAGCCCGAACCCCGACGACTGCGGCTGGACCTCGATCCCGCTCGAGCTCGTGTATGGCTCGCGCCCGACCTCCGACCCCGAGGCCGGCATCGACAGCAACCTCGCCCTGCATGTCAGCCCGCACGCCGTCCCGAAGCTCACGTATGGTCCGCTCATCAACGCGATCATCGAGATGCGCGTGCTGCCGCTCGTCTTCGCGTCGGGCGGCGACGAGCCGGTTGACAGTTGGGACGACTTCGTCGCGACGCTCTTCGGTGACCGCGCCTGCCTCGATTATGACGACTGCTGCGAGTACTTCGCGGACCGACTCGAAGGCACCGCCATCGCCGAGTTCGTCTCGCTGGAGACGCGCGCCCTCGCCTGTGAAGTCGCCATCCCGCTGGTCGCTGGCGTCATCCGCAACAAACTGAAGAACCTCGACGGCGCCCTGAACCTCGGCACGTTCCCCGACCAGCCGTGCGTCGCCGTCGACGGCGACGGTGACCGCTGGGTCGACGCCTACGGCGCGCAAGGCACGCCGTGCCGTTGGGACCTCTATTTCCCCATCAGCGGCAGCCAGTTCCGACCCGACAACGACTGGCGGGCTGTCGGGCAAGGCGGGCGATAGGACCCTCGGTCCTCGGCTTCCAGCTCAACTCAAGGTGCCGGCTCGCCACGCTTCGCGGCTCGCCAGCGAATTGCAGTGCGAGTATGGTCCCCCGGCCCCGGCGCGCAACTGCGCCGTCTGCCAGGAGAAAGCCCGTGATCGTCGGCGTACCCAAGGAAATCAAGGCCCAGGAGAATCGCGTCGGGATGGTCCCCGGCGGCGTGAAGCAGCTCACGACCAACGGGCACACCGTGCTCGTGCAGCGCGGCGCCGGCCTCGGCTCGGGCATCTACGACGAAGCCTACGAGAAGGCGGGCGCGGTCATCGTCGACAGCGCGACCGACGTGTGGTCGCAGGCCGAGATGATCGTGAAGGTGAAGGAGCCCATCCCGAGCGAGTACGGCTTCTTCCGCGAAGACCTCATCATCTATACGTACCTGCACCTCGCGGCCGCGCCTGAGCTCGGCCACGAGCTGGTCCGTAAAAAGGTCATCGGCATCGCCTACGAGACCATCGAAGACCGCATGGGCCATCTGCCGTTGCTCAAGCCGATGAGCGAGATCGCCGGCAAGATGTCAGTGCAGGTCGGCGCCCACTGCCTCGAGAAGCACCAGGGCGGCATGGGTCTCCTGCTCGGTGGCGTGCCCGGCACCAAGCCTGGCCACGTGGTGATCCTCGGCGGCGGTACGGTCGGCACCAACGCCGCCAAGATCGCGGTCGGCATGGGGGCGCGCGTGACCATCGTCGACAAGAACCTGGACCGCCTGACCTATCTCGACGATGTCTTCCTCGGGCGCGCGATGACGTTGCACTCGAACCCCGAGACCATCGAGCACGCGGCACTGCAGGCAGACCTGCTGGTCGGCGGCGTGCTGGTCACCGGCGCCCGTGCGCCGAAGCTCGTCTCGGAGGAGCTGGTGCGGCGCATGAAGCCGGGCTCGGTCATCGTCGACGTGTCGGTCGACCAGGGCGGTTGCATCGAGACCTGCCGTCCGACCACTCATGAGAACCCGACCTACTTCGTCGGCGACGTGCTGCACTACTGCGTCGCCAACATGCCGGGCGCGGTCGCGCGCACCTCGACCTTCGCGCTGACCAACGCCACGACGGCGTACGCCATCAAGCTCGCCGACCTCGGCGTCGCAATGGCCATCGCGGGCGACCCGGGCCTGCGCCTCGGCGTGAACACCAGGGGCGGCCATTGCACACACCCGGCCGTGGCCGAGGCTATTGGCCTGCCGTATGTGCCGCCAGAAGCGGCTTAGCGAGTTCCCGCATTCGACGGCCGCGTGCATCATTGTGTCAGTCGGCGGTAAAAGGAATGTCTCCAGGGCCCGTTTTAGAGCCATTTCATCAAGACAATCCGGTGGTTTACTCGCATTCCCTGGGATGAAACTATTTCCCCCCGGTCCGCGTCCTTAGCTTCATGCTCGCCACGGCGGCGTGAACTCGAGGAGGGTGCCTGTGCTCGGACGCGACTTTGATGATGTTGGGAATGCACGCCTGGCAGTTGCGGTTGCGACGAGCCGGCCCGCAGAGGGAGAACAGACCATGGTGTTCGGGCGAAAGAAGGATGAGGACGATCGCCGGGCCTTCGAGAGCGAGGCCCTGCCCCACATGCAGACCCTCTTGAACGCCGCGCTCTATATGACGCGGAACCCGGCCGGCGCCGAAGACCTGGTCCAGGAGACCCTCCTGAAGGCCTACCGCTTCTGGCACCGGTATGAGCGCGGAACCAACTGCAAGGCTTGGCTCTTCCGCATCCTCACCAACACGTTCATCAACCGGAACCGCAAGAAGCAGCACCTGCACGAGTCGCTCGACGCTTCGGAGCGCGAGGTGTCCGGCACGAACCTGGCGCACACCTCGGCGTTCTACGAGACGCCCGAGGTGGACTACATGGGCAAGCTCTTCCCCGAGCACGTGAAGGCCGCCGTCGAGGCGCTGCCCGAGAACTTCCGGATCCCCGTCATCCTCGCCGACCTGCACGACTTCTCTTACAAGGAGATCGCCGACATCATGGAGTGCCCCGTCGGCACGGTGATGTCGCGCCTGTTCCGCGGTCGTAAGCGCCTGCAGGAGCAGCTCTTCGAGTACGCGATCGAGCTCGGGATCATCGACGTGAGCAGCGCGCGCGATGCGGCTGGGGCGGTTTCCCTCGATGCGTATCGCGAACGTCGGAAGGCGTCAGGCCTCGACTGAGTTGTGGTGCCCGACTGACGCGTGGACCTCGAGCTTGCCTCTGGGGCCCGTTCGCAGTCGAATGTTCCAAGCTTACGCGGGATGGCGCAAGCAACGGAGCACGACCCGCGGCACATCGTGTATGCTCGGGTCGCAGCGCTGACGACCGCGCGGGACGCGAGACGATCAATGAACTGCGACGATATCCAAAAAGGGATCTACGTCTACCTCGATGACGAGTTCGCCGAGCCCGAGCGGCACGACTTCGAGGGACACGTAAAGGCCTGCGTCCGCTGCCGGCAGCGGGTCGAGCGTGAGCGAGGATTCCTCGCGACCTTCCGCTCGAAGGTGCCGCAAGTGACCGCACCTCCGGGCTTCGAGGAACGCATCCGTGCGGCCCTCGCCGCGGCCCCGCTGCCCGAGTCGGGCGTGCGACCGCTACCGAAGCGCCAAACGATGAAGCCATGGTTGGTCGCCGCGGCCGCCGCGCTGTTGGTCGCGACTCCGACGATGCTGGTGTGGCGCCTCTCGGGGCCAGCCGCGGCAGCGGGTGAGGAGCGCGTCGCGGTCGAGGCGTTGCTCACCCATCAAGAGGACCTCCCGATGGAGGTGCGCGGCTCGCAGCGCCAGATCCGGGAGTTCCTGCAGGCCAATGTGCCGTTCGAGGTCGAGCTACCGCGCGGCGAAGACCCGCGACTCGAGCTGATCGGTGCGCGCCTCACCCGCGTCGATGGCCACGAGGCGGTACTCTTGAACTACGCGATGGAGGACGAGCGCCTCTCGGTCCTCCAGGTGGCTGCACCCGCGGTGGAGGTCGCACACGAGGACGCACCGCCCACGTTCTCGAGCCAGGCTGGCTTCGACATCGCCACCTTCCGCAAGCGCGGCGTGCTCTCGTCGGTCGTCGGTTCAGGCGGCAGCGGCAGCGTGCAGCGGCTCGTACAGGCAGCCTACTTTACGCGTTGAATTCTTCGAGGCTTTGGAGAGCACGCACGCGTTGCTATCGTAGCGGCCGAGCTTGCTCGGTCGACTGCAGTCGACTCACTCGAAGGTTGCGGTGATGGCCGAGATGCGCAGCGTCCGCCGTGCCTTGTTGTGCAGGGCGAAGGTCCAGGCGCCGGGGGCCAGCGGGACGTTGTTCGGGTTCTGGATCACAAACGCCTTGTCGACGATCGTGAATGTGTAGTCGCCGTCGTTGGTCGCGCTGCCGGCGCCGAGGCCATACGTGTAGAAGACCGGCTCGGCGCCACGCTTGACTACCGCGTCGACCTCGAGTGGCTGACCGTTGCTGGCGAAGCCGCCGGCGCTCGCGTCGAGGGTGATCTTGGCGCGCTTGGTGCCGGGCGGCACGACCACACCGTACTGTAAGTAGCCAGGAACGTAGCCGGGATAGGGGTTCGGGTCGAAGACGCGGGTGCCTTCGACGCGCAGCTCGAAGTCGCGGCTGCCGACCTTGTCGATCGGCATGATGCGGTCGCAACCGATGAGGTTGCGCGCGGCGAAGATCGCTTCGACCTTGGCGCTGACGTCGGCACCATAGAGGTCGTTGGCGCCCTGGATGGTGAGGTCGGAGGCGGCGTTGAAGTCGCTGGTGTCGGTCAGCTCGAGCGCCGCGTAGAGCACGATGGTGTCGGCCTGGCGGGCGCCGAATTCTTCGCGGATGGCCCACAACGCCGATGAGAAGATCTCGGAATCGGAGTGCACTTCCGACACCAGGTCGTCGGGGCAACGGCGCACGGCACGCAGGTCACGCGCGTAGTTCTCGGTCGCGGCGGTATCGTCGGTGACACCGCAGAAGTCGCTCGCCGCGAGGTCGGTCAGGGCGTAGACGCCGATCGTCGGCTCGCCAGTCTGGGTCGCCGAGAAGTAGTCGGCGTAAGCCTCGTTCAATGCGCCGGGCAAGGAGTTCAAGCCCTGGTTGTCGACGAACGTGCCGCTCAGGCGCGTCGCGCCGACCATCGCGTGGGTGTACTCGTGGTAGATCACGCTCGCGTCGAACGAGAAGTTCCGCTCGGCCGTGCCCGAGAAGATGATCGCGTCGCCACGCAGGCTCGTGACGTCGAGGCCTTCAACGAAGAACGCGAGGCCGAGCGCCGGCACGAAGGCCGCGTTGGTCACGCCGGCCCACGTCTCGCAGCGGTCGATCCAGGTCGCGACGTTGGTCAACGCTTCGAGCGGATGGTCGCGCTCGGTGAGGCCGTAGACGTCCTTGAAGTAGTCATGGATGACCTGCATGTGGTGATACATCATCACCTCGGCGAAGCGGCCGTCGTCCTCGGCGGGCGTCGCTGGTGGCACAATGTGCAGGTAGGTGCCGTCGGCACCGGGCTTGACCTTCTGCTCGGGCACGCACGAGACGATCTCGACCGTGGTCGGTCCGAACGTGAGCTTGCTGCGCTTGCCGCGATCGAGGTCGGCCGAGCAGCTCTGCACGTGGGCAAAGGCGCCGGTCATCGTGTCGTTCGGCTCGTTCAAGTGCTTGAGCTCGACCTGGACCAGGGCGGGGCTGACGCCCGGCGCGACCGGATAGACGTTGGCCCTCGGTCCTGTAGGACGAGCGACTTCCTCGTCGACTTCGACCTCTTCGAGCGTGACGTCGGGAGTGATCTCGGGTGCGACCTCTTCGGTCGCGTCGACGTCGTTGGCGCCGGTCTTGGGGTCGTCCCCACAAGCAGTCAGGCCGGCGAAGCCGCAGGCAGCAAAGATGAATGCGTGCTTCACGGCGTCACCCCATCCACTTCGCCCTGGCGGACCGGCAGCTCGACCATGTTCTGGTCGAATGCCGCGGGCGCCTCTTTCAAGACGCGTCCCGACTCGGCGTCGACCCACACGAAGAAGTTGGCCTGAAGCGGCACGACCGCGACCGCGACCTTCCACGTGATGCGGCCAGCGGTGCCGAGCGCGAGCACGACCTTTTGGGGCTCGCTGATGGCGACGATCTGATAGGTCGCCTTGATGTTCGCGACCACGCTCGCGGGCGTGACGATGGCGGTCGGCGTCGGCACGACGAGCGGACCGAGGTCGCTCGAGAGCGAGGTCACGCGGCCTGCGCCATCGAGGCGCACGACGATGCTGCGGCCTTCGACCGGCAACCCGTTCCAGAGCTGGCTCATGCGCACCGTGTCGAACGAGCCGCGACCGCGTGCCGCGGGGTCGGGCGGGGTGAAGACCTGCACGTCTTCGACCTTCACATCGCCTTCGAGGCCGAGCAAGCCCGCGTTGGCGCGCACGAACGAGGTTGCGCGCTCCGTCGGGGTGCTGCCGCTGGTCGCGACCGCAATGCCGGAGATGCGCTTGGGAGCCGTGCGCGAAGCGTTCCACATGACCTTCGCGTCAGCGCCAAAGCGCTGCGCGAACGCACCGGCGATGACGGCGGGCTGCACCCCCGGCTGACCGATCGTAGGCGCAGGCGGTGTCGCCGCCGCCGGAAGCGACGCGACGGCCGTGGCCGCCACTATCGACGAGAAGACCCAAGACGAGATGATGCGCATGAAGACCTCGAACGCCCGCCAGCGGCGCTCGCAGATATCAGAATCATCAGGGCCGCGCGAGCAACGGAACAAACGATCACGTCCCGCTCGCGCCGCCAATGTGTCGCCTTCGGCTGCCGCAGCTCGCGTCCATGACTAAGGCGCGTGCTCCGTGTGTGTGATTGGCAGTCGACTCGGTAGCCCTGTGATGGCGGTCGCGCGGCGTGGTGCGCGTGGACCTGTCCACGACGACAGCGGTATCGACGAACGCTGGAGATGCCCGAGCGCGAGGTGCTGCTGGGTTCGAGTCGGCCGTGCGAGCGTCGCGGCGCGATAGGGGACCGCGCCATGGACCGACCAGTGCTCGCCGGAAAGGTCGACCGCGAGCGCATCGGGTCGCGCGGCAGTAGTCGCCAGCGAGCCGTTCGGGGTGAGGCTCGGCGCGAACGCGAGCGACAAGGAACCCGGTGGCGTGCCGCGCTGGATGACGTGAGCGACGCCGCCCGGAACGAAGCGCAGGACCAGGTCGGCATCGAGCGGCAGGTACCAGCGCACCTCGGCGTTGGTCCCGCTGGGCGTGTCGCGCCAGCTCACCTGGATTGGCAGCTCGCTCTCCCGGCACAACGGGTTGGTGCTCGGGTACGGGTAGTGGGCTCCGGGCTGAGTCGACTGATCCACAGTGGGTGGCGAAAATTCGCCACCGCAGACGAGCGCATCGAAGTAGTCCGCGAGGTGCGGTGCCGAGACGCCGGTCGACCAGGCAGGAAACGGCCGCCCCTGGGCGTCGAGGCCGTCCCAGGTACGTGCGGCGTAGCCACGAAGGAACGGTGCGACGGTCATGCGCGGCGACGAGAGCGCGGCGAACATCTTGGCGAAGGTCGCATCGCTCGTGAGGTCGAGCAGCATGCGCGTGACCTCGTTCTCGTCGATGAGCTGCTCGAGGCCGTCCTGTGCGACCGGGCGGGTCCAGTAGGCGCCGCTCGAGTAGGCGCGGTTGGCTAAGTCTACCCAGAAGAACAGTCCCTGCTGCTTGTCGTAGTAGAAGCCCTGGTCGCGAACGACCGAGCTGAACCAGGTCGCGAAGCCTTCCGACCACGCGATGCCTGGATGGGTCGGTACGCCCAGGATGTGCCGTCCTCCTTCGCCGGGCGAGACACCGTAGGTGGACATCACCCAGTGGCCGAGCTCGTGAGCCAGCACGGCACCACTCCAGAAGCTCTCGTCAGCGCCGGCCGGCATGAAGATCTGGCTCGCAAAGTCGAACCCGTCGGCGACTGCGGGCAAGCTGAAAAAGCACGCCCCGCAGGACCAGGTGGTGCCGTAGCCGAGCCACAGCGCGAGCGTCGTGCCCGCGCGGCGCCCGAAGAACGACTCGCTATAGTCGTAGACGGTGCTGAGGTAGTCGAACGCGAAGGCCGCGCCGGAGCCCGCCGCGATCGACAGATAGACGCCCGTATCGGACGCGATGTCGCTGGCACCCCAGGTCCAATACCAGGCCTGCGCGCTGTCCGAGCCATTGCGCGCCATCCCCTCGACGTCCTGCGTCGTGGCCGGCAGCACTGGGTCCATGATCGCGTAGGCGAGCGAGCCGTCGGATTCGGCGCGCGCCGCGAACAGCGCGATGAAGTCGTCGGCGTCTTCGTTCTGGGCTGGCACAGCATCGAGCTCGAACCAGCCGTTGTCGTCGGTCAACGTCGAGTCGAGGAGCTCGCCGTCCGCGTACGACAAGACGAGGAAGCGACGGGCAGGCGCGGACGCGACCTCGCTCGACCAGTCCGTGAACGCGGTGTTGATCGTCCGGTACTCGAACGAGATCGTGTTCGAGTAGCGAACGGTCGCAATGCCCGGTCTGCAGCCGGCGCCCGCGACGCTGTCGTTGCAGCCATTTGCGCAGGCGGTCGTCTGCCAGCTGCCGCTGTTGCAGACGGCGAGCGTCTCGCCGCGGCACTCGGCGTCACCCGGTCGGCAGTCGGCGTTCGGCTCGCAATTCGAGGCGAGCGGGCGGGTCACGCAGGCAAAGCCGGCGCCGCAGTCTGAGGTGCTGACGAAGGAACCACTACTGCCGGTGCCGGTGATGCAGCGCTCGAGCGTGTTACCAATGCAGCGGCCTTCGTGCGGGACGTCGCCGCACGGGTTGCGGTCGGGTTCGGCGGAGGTGTCGGGTTGGCTGGTATCCGGACCGTCGAAGGTGCCGACAGCGGGGACCAGGACGGCTGGCGCGTCGGTCCCGCCGTCGCACGCCGAGAGAGCGGCGATGAAGAGGGCATACGAGACGAGGGTGCGTGGGCGTTGGGGCATTGTGGCTCCGAGGTGGGCGTAGGCGTTTGGATTCGTCAGCTGCGCGTCAGCCAGTAGCGGTCGAGGTGGCGGTCGCGCGAGCCGGTGATCGCGGTACGGCCGTGGAGGATGCGGCGATTGTTGATCAGTAATACGTCGCCGGCTACCAGGCGAAAATTCGCCACTTCCTGGCGACGAATCGCCGACTCGAAGGCCGCGAACGCCGAGCGCTGGGGTGGCGAGAGTGCGCCCTCGTCGTCGAACCAGAACGAACAATAGAAGCGAGGACCGTCAGCGCCGTGCTCGACGACCGGATGGGTCGTCGCATCGCCCGCGAAGATCGAGTGTTCGAATAGGCGGACTTCGCCGAGCAGGCGCTGTTCGCTGGTTGTCAGGGTAGCGAAGGCGGCGGCCGCGTCTGCGAGTCGGGTGGCGCCGCCTGCGCTGGTCTGGGCGCGGCAGTGCCACGCGATGAAGTCAGCGCGGTGGTGGTCGGTGTGGAGGTCGAGCGCGCGGTCCGATGTGACCAGGGCTCGGCCTTCGCGCACGACGACCTCGGTCGTCTGGAGCACGGCCGCGTCGAGGGCTGCGACGACCGCGTCGAGTCCCGCGGCACCGATGCCTGGGAGTACGACCCACCCGTGGGAGGTGAGGCGCTTGTCGAGTCCGGCGGGATCACCGGCGGCGAAGGCGCGAGCAGCGAGCGCATTGAACGAACGGACCAGCATGCGGGAGTCTCTGTAGGCAAGAGGGGCGGCGGGCCGCGTCCGTCGTGGACGCGACCCTCCATCGGTGGGAGTCAGTGCAGCTCGGCCTTGCTCGAACAGGCGTGCCAGCAACGGCCAGTGCAGTCGTGCCAGCACTTCGTTGCCTCATTGCGCTCGGCGTAGGCCTCACCGAATGCGGCCTCGTAGCGGGCGGCGGTTTGCTCGAAGCAGGCGATGAGCGTTGGCTCCTCGTCGCTCGCCTTGCCGAAGCCGCCGTCGTGGTCGAGCACGTCGCCGAAGAGGCGCATGCAGTCCGCATGATAGGCGCGCGGGCTCAACATGTGGAGGTGCCACATCACGTCGATGTCCCTGGTCGGCGCGATCGGTGTCGTCGGGCTCAGCGCGACGAGCGCGAGGAAGCGTCGGTAGCGCAGCAACGCACGCGCGATGTGGTCATCGGTCCAGTCGGTGGGTAGGTCATCCGAGCGGCCCGCAGCGCGGACGAGGTCGACGCTGAGGTGGGGCAGCGCGGTCGTCTTGTGGAAAGTGACGGTCGGGGTCGACAGGTCCTGCATCATCGTTCTCCCTGACTCCGTGAAGGCTGGAGTCGGCAGAGGACAATGCGGATTCCGTGCCACGCGCTCGGATGGGCATGGATGCTGGAGTGGCGTCGCGAAGACGGTCAAAGTTCGCCGTCAAGGTGGCGAAAAATCGCCGTGTCGTCTTCGGTCACCGTTGGCGAAATCGTCGGACCGACCTGATCGTCAGCGAGGCGCCTTAGTCGCGGTCTTCATCACCCGATACTCGAAGGTCTTGCGCGCCATGCCGACGAGCTGCGCTGCCTGGGCCTTGTTGCCACCCGATTCGCGGAGGGCCGCATCGATGAAGCGGCGCTCTTCGGCGCGCAGGTGCGCTTCGAGATCGATGGGGAGCGCGGGTTCGGCCGCCTCTGCTGGAGCAGGAGATGTGGCGAGCGCGAGCGGCTTTGCGCCGATGCCTTCGAGGCCGTCGATCGCTTCGCGCGCGGCGATGGCGGTGCTTGCGCCCGCGTTGAGCGCGGCGACGGCGCGCCAGGCCGCACGCTGCAGGTCGCGAATGTTGCCGGGCAGCGGGTGTGTCGCAAGGGCCGAAAGGATCATGCGGTCGCGTTCGAGCTGGCGCAGCCCTTCGCCGTCGACGGCGGCGCGCCGCGCGGCGTTGCCGAGCACCGAGCGCCACAAGAGCGGCAGGTCGTCGCGTCGTTCGCGTAGAGGGGGGATGCGCAGGACGAAGGTCGAGATGCGGTCGAAGAAGTCGGCGTCGATGCCGCCGCGTGGGTCCGCGTCGCGACCGTCGGAGGTGACGAGCTGATCGAGTGGGCGATTCGTCGCCGCGATGAGGCGAAAATTCGCCTTGCGTAGCGTATCGTCGCCGACCCGCTGATAGTCGCGACCCTCGACGACGGCGATGAGCAGCCGCTGCGTGCCGCGGTCGAGGTCGGCAACCTCGTCGAGGAACAGGGTGTCGCCGGTGACCTGCTCGAGCACGCCTTCGCGTGCGGTCTTGGCGTCGGTGAAGGCACCTTTGGCGTGTCCGAACAGCTTGGACTGCGCGAGCTGTGGGTTGGCCTGGAACTCGCCGCACACGACGACCGGCCACGGCTTCTTGCCGAGCGCGCGAAACGGACTGCGCGCCCGGATCGCATTGGCGAGCGTCGTCTTGCCGGTGCCGCGCTCGCCGATGAGCAGGATCGGAACGTACAGCGGTGCCCAGCGGTCGACCGACTCGAGCGTCTTGCGTCCGCTCGCGCTCTCGATCTGCGAGACGTCCCACAGGACCTGGTCGGAGTCCTCGCCAGGATCGATGGGGACCGATGTGCGCACGATGTGCGCCCACGTCTCGTGTGGGAGCTTCACCTCTTCGAACGGCGCCTGACCCGGCGCACGATGGCGTTCCTCGCTGGTCTGGAGGAGGCGCACCGGCCCATCGATGAAGGCGCCGTGCGCGAGGATGATCCACACCGCGTGCATCGCCTTGGTGCCGGGCGACAGGTGGATGTTGATGCGCGCATCGGGGTGCTGCTCGCGCAGGTCGCGCAAGACACGCTTGGAGAACTCGAGCAGCTTCGCATGGTCGGTCGGCGCCGCGTTCGTTCGCCATGGCCGCAGGACGACCTCGGGTCGGATGGCCTCGGGGAGGGTGTCGAGCTGCCTTTGCGTCTTCTCGAAGGCGCCTCGGCTCTTGGGGTCGTCAGTCGGGTCGCGATGGCACAGCACCACGAGGTCGACCTTGCCGTAGAGCTTCGACTCGGGGTTTGCGAACACCGTCAGCAGTGGCTCGGCCGCGTGCTGGACCGATAACCAGGTGACCAGGATCTCCTTTCGCTTCGGCATCGGGTCGACTTCCTGTCGTGGGCTTTCGGCGAAGTCTGGGGCATGTGGCGAAAATTCGCCAGGGCCTGGTTGCTGCTTCGGCATGCGCGGCTCCTGCCGACCCGCTCGGGCAGAGTGCGCGGGTTCGGTCTACGCATGCGAAAGCAGTGAGCGTGCCAGGGGTGCGTGCGTGGGCGTGGGTGCGGGCACGCGCGCGCCCACAAGTACGCGCGCGCCCACAAGCACGCGCGCGCCCACAAGCTCGCTCGCGCCCATAAGCTCGCCCGCGCCCACATCCTAACGCGGGCAATTGTCCAAGCGGCGCGCACAATCGAGCACGCACGGCTCAGTCGCCTCATCGAGCGGGTTGTTACCGGGGTGACAGCGAGCGACGCAGTCGAAGAAGCACCCGGTCTTCAGATCCTCAGTGTCGCTGAAGGGCCGATGCTTTTGCCCGAGAATGGCCCCGGAGTATCCACCGTAGTCCCAGTCCGCGCCTTCGTGTCGCCAAAGACCGACGAGCATGTCGCCGTGGCGAGTGATGCGCATCGCGACGTCAGCGGAGGTCACGTCGCCTGGGCGTCGCGTGAGCCTCGCGAGTGCTGCGAGCGAACGGCTACTCGGAGAGAGGGACCATGAAAGCTCTTGGGCGAGTCGCGGGCCGTAGACCTTGCCGTCTTGCGTGTACCCGGTCTTCAGCAGATTCGAGGGGAATACGCATCCCACCTGCGGTCCAAGCGTGAGCTCGTAATGTCCGCGCACGCCCAGCCCGAACTCCATGCCGGGCCGGCTGGTCAGGATGTGCGTGTTGAAGAACCAGGTGCCGGCGAGGTCGGGATGCTCGCACGTCGTCGGTCGGTCGCTTCGGGTGAGTGCGACCGCGATGCCGATGCTCGCTGAAAGGGCGAGGGCAGCAAACATCAGGATAGTAAGGCGATACCTCCCCCGCGAGACTTCGACGAGAGGCCGCACGCTGGCAGCATCGACGAGGGTCGGCGGTTCGACCGCGGGTGCTTCAGAGCGGGTCGCGTCCTTAGCTGTCGGCGTCTTCTGGAGTCGTACGAACGGGACCAGCCGTGCCGCGCTGTCGACCGTCACCCATTCCGCCGCGTCTTGCGGGTCATCGCTCGACAAGATGTCGCCGCGCGAACCGTAGCCCTTCCATAGGCACATCGCCTCGACCTTGGCGGTCGCGAGTCGCGCACGACGAACGAATGGCTGCACATCCAGCAGCGCCTGCGCGCCCGGTTCCGAAGATGCGAGATAGATGTGTTCGGACTCGGGAGTACCGCGCCATGCGGCGCGCTGAAATTCAGGGTGGGTGTCAGTCGAGCGGAAGACCTGGAGGCGACCGTCGACTCGACCGTCGCTGGCAAGTTTGGCATCGACAATCATCACGAGCTCGAGTCGACGGAGCCAGTCGAGAGTCGTCAGCACCTCGGAAGCGAGTTCAGCGACCAGCGACTCGAGGTCACGCCGCACCCCCGGCGACATCTGGCCTGTGTGCGCGAGCCGGTTGCGCTCGCGCGTCAGCTGGTCGAGCAGCTTGTCTGCGCGTGCATCGGGCCAGCTCGCCAACGCAGGCGCGAATGGCGTCTTGATGCTGTTGCGCAGCGTCTTCGCCAACTGAACCCAGGAGCCGAGCGTTGGTCGCTTGAACGTTCCGTCCGCGAGCATCGCAGGCACGGGCCGACGTTCGGCCAGCAGGTTGGCGAGCTGCAGCGCAGTCACGAAACGCAGCGCGACCTCGACAGCGCTGGCCGCAGCGATGCCGTCGATCGGTACGCCCTGCATCGCAAAGTTCCATGCCCGCGCGATCGGATGGGGGAGCTCTCTGCGCAACCAGGTGGGCCCGAGTTCTGACATGATCCCAAGCTATCTCAGGCGCGACGGGACCGATAGAGCCGGCACCCGCGCCCACACCCGCGCCCACCCACGCCTGCGCCCACGCCCGTGCCCACGCCCTCCAAAGTCGCGCATGACGCTGGGCCTGCATGCAGCTACGATGGCCGGTATGGGGAAGGTCTTCAGGCTGGTGGTGGTGCTCTGCGGGCTCTTGCTCGCGGCGCGCGCGCGCGCTGGCAACGACCCGAGGCGGACCTATTTCACCATCGTTACGCCGCACTTTGCGGTGCACTACAACGATGATGGGGAGGCGTTCGCGCGTGAGGTCGCCGACTATCTCGAGGAGGCGCGCACGTCCGTCGGCGAGCTGCTCGGGTGGTACCCGGCCGTGCGTGTGCATGTGCTCGCGGCGGATGACTTCGACTCGGCCAACGGGTTCGCGTCGGTCATACCGGCGCCGGCGATCACGGTCTGGGCATGGCCCCCACCGCCGGACAGCGAGCTCGGTAACTATGGGAATTGGTTGAAGGTCCTGGTGGTGCACGAGTACACGCACATCGCGCATCTCGATCATTCTGGGGGGCTGCCCGAAGGGGTCAACACGATCTTCGGGCGCATCTGGAAGCCGAACAATGCGCTGCCGCGCTGGGCGACCGAGGGGCTCGCGGTGTGGGTCGAGTCGCAGACCGGGCTCGATGTTGGGCGCAACGGGAGCTCGGGTACCGAGATGTTCTTTCGGACCTCGGCGCTGGCCAATCGGCTACCCCACCTGTCGGACCTCACCGGGTCGCCACTCGAGCAGCCGCGCGGGTCGGCCTGGTACCTCTATGGCGGGGCCATCTATCAGAAGATCGAGGCGCAGGCGGGGGCCGATGCGATTCGACGCTTCGTCGCGGCCTATGGGTCGTGGGGACCGCCGTATGCGCTGAACCTGCTGACCCGCGAGACGACCGGCAAGACGATGGTCGACTGGTTCGCGGAGGTGCGGGCGGACATCACGGCCCGCGCCAAGGCGACCGAAGTGCGGGTCAGGGCGGCCGGTCTGCGGGTCGGACGACGCCTCCGTGGACCGCTGGATGTGCTCGAATTGCCGCGCTTTTCGCCGGATGGAAAGCACCTCCTTTGGCTCGAGAGCAATGGCTTCGAGCAGACCCGCATCGTGTCGGCGCCGGCCCGCGACCTGACCTCGAAGGCACTCCCGGAGCCGACCTCGCTGCTGCGCTGCGAGGGTGGTTGCGGGCGCTTCATGCCGACGCGGGATGGTGCGCGCCTCATCTATGGGACGTCGCGCGACTATCGGCGGTCGGCCTTTTACAACCACCTCGCGGTCGTGCCGCTGACGCCCGGCGAGACGCTCGCGCGGCGCACACCGCGCATCTTGAGTGAGTCGTTGCGCGCCTACGACCCGACGCCGGCCGCGGATGGTCGCTCGCTGTGGGCGGTGCGCACAGTGTGGAGTGTCGCGAGCTTGGCGCGCTTCGACCTCGAGACCGGCGAGGTCGTCGAAGAGCTCGCGTTGCCGGCGTCGCTCACGCTGTCGGGCTCGCATGCGCGCGCCGACCGACCCGTCGCGAGCGCGGATGGCAAGTCGCTGTTCGTGTCGCTGCACGCCAACGGCAATCGTGACCTCTATCGCATCGACCTTGGCTCGCACGCGTACGAGGCGCTCACGCACGGGGCGGCCGACGAGCTCGACCCGGCCTTGTCGCCCGATGAGCGCTGGCTTTTCTACAGCTCGGACCGCGATGGGATCTCCAACATCTATGCGCGCGAGCTCGCGACCGGGGTCGTCAAGCAGGTGACCAACGTGCTCGGTGGTGCGAGCAACGCAGTGCTGTCGCCAGATGGACACACGCTGATCTATCGCGGTTGGACCGTTGAGGGGCCGGCGCTCTACGCGCTCGACTTCGAACCAGACGGGTTGCCAGTCATCGAAGGCGATGGCGACGGCACACCCTCGCGGCCGCGCGTCGGGCCGGTGGCGTCGGTGCAGGGGCGGGTGCCCTATCATCCGTTGCCGACGCTCTTGCCGCGCAGCTGGTTGCCGTCGTTCACGGCCGGCTCGAGCGGGCCAGCGACGATCGGTCTGTCGGTCGAGGCCACCGACCCGACGAACCGCTTCGGGTTGGTCTTGTCGGCGGACTGGGACCTGACCCGCGACGACTGGACCGCCTATGCGTCGTTCGCCTTGCGCACCGGCTTTCCCGACCTCTCGTTCCAGCTCGGGCGCTATTCGTTGGACCGCACGAGCTTCGTCGGCGACCTGACTGAGCCCTATCGCGAAGAGGTCATCTACTCGAGCGCATCGATCGCCTTGCCGGTGCCCGACGTGTTCGCCGGCCTGACCTGGGGCATGGGCTTCAACGTGGACCTCGCGCGCGGGCTCGAGGTCGGCGCGCTCGAGCACACGCCCGACGAGACGATGGCCGTCATCCCGGAGGAGCGCGTGCGCACATCGCTCAATATGTTCGCGAGCTTCTCGGACGTCCGTCAGCATCCGCTCGCTATCGCGCCTTCGGAGGGGCTCTCCGCCTCGTTCAATCTCGGCATGCGTGACCCCGCGTTGGGCGGCGACGCGAGCGCGTTCACGTTCACATTCGTCACCCGCGCGCACGTGCCGCTCGGCAAGGCGGGCCACACCTTGTCGTTTCGCCTGGGCGGCGGGCTCGCGGGCGGCGACCCTGGCTCGCGCTCGGTGTTCTCGTTGGGCGGCGTCCCGCAACAGGACCTGTTGTCGGACCTCCTGAACCAGACCTCGGCAGGTGCCGTGTGGCTGCGCGGCTTCGACGAGGCCGCATTCCAGGGCACGCGCTTTGGCATGCTCACCGGCGAGTGGCGCTTTCCGCTCGTGCGCGTACGCAGCGGCGTCGGCACGCTGCCTGTCTTCTTCGAGGACCTGTCGGCCGCGGTCTTCTCGGATGTCGGTGGCGCGAGCTACGACTCCAACCTCGGCGAGGACCTGGTCGCGGGCCTCGGGGCCGAGCTGCGCTTCCGCATGGAACTCTGGTTCGGCGTGCTCTACGACTTCCGCCTCGGTTACGCGCACGGCTTCGGCGACAGCGGCGGCGACCACGTCTATTTCATGATGGCCGGCGCTCCTTGACGGGGTGCCCTGCAACCGGCTGTCATCATGAGCCGCCGCGGGCTCTTGGCGGGCTGGCCCTCCGCGGTCGGGTCTGCTAAACCGTGTCCGATTGGGGCTTGCGCCCCCGGCTCCGGTTCGAATGCCGATTCGCCCAATGAGGGCGCGACCAAGAGGCACCGCATGACCCATCCACTCCGAACCCTGCTGCTCGTCGTTGCGAGCCTCGCTGCGCTCGGCCTCGGCGGTAGCGCCCACGCGGCGCCAACGCGCGTACTCGGCCTGCACGTCGATGGCGAGAAGCTCTCGCCCAAGGATCGCTCCGACCTGTTCGCGGTCATGCAGGCGAAGCTCCGCCTCTACCCGGACATCGAGCTGAAGAACCCGCCGGCCGGCGAACTCACCGAAGAGATGATGGACCTCGAGTGCGTCGACCTCGATGCGGGCTGCCTCGCGCGCCTCGGCAAGAAGTACGACGCCGACAAAGTCGTTCACGTCGAGGTCACCAGCGGCAATGGCAAGCAGCGCATGCACGTGCGCTTCGTCGATGTCGCGCAGGCGAAAATTTCGCGCGACAAAGAGGTGAAGGCCGACAAGGTGATCGAGCTCGCGTCCGCGCTGGAGCTCGAGGTCGAGGCGGTGTTCGGCAAGCCCCCCGCGGTGGTCGTCGTGGCACAGGCACCTGGTACGTTGGTCATCGATGTCGACTCGCCCGACGCGGTTATCCAGCTCGGCACCGAGTACCTCGGGACTGGCACCGCGACGACCGAGCTGGCACCCGGGGACTACACCGTGCGCATCATGCAGGAGGGCTTCCGGGACGTGATCAAGAAGCTGTCGGTGAAGTCGGGGCAGACCACGAGCGAGCACTTTCGGCTGGTCGCGATCGTCGGTGACATCGGCCCGACCAAGCCGAAGAAGCCGGCCGAGGACGACGACCAGCTGGACTGGGTAATCTGGGCCATCGTCGGCGCGGTCGTGGTGGGCGGCGCGGTCGCGGTCGTGGCGTTGACCGCGGGCGGCGACAATGATGTCGCGCGTGGGCCGGCGGTGCTCGGCATCGATGGCAGCAGCGCCTGGCGGGACCCGGCGACGATCGGGGGACGACGATGAGGGCCGAGAACGCGAGGCGGGGCGAGAGCAATCTGAAGGCTGGCGTCTGGATGATGGCGCTGGTCACGGCGGGCGCATTCGCGTCGGGCGCTTGTGATAGCGGCGATGAGGTCGGGCACGCGCGCTTCGCGTTGGCCACGGACGCGGCGTTCTTCCGGCTGCGCATCTTCGAGACCACGCCGGCCTCCCTCGATGCCAAGAGTCTGTTTGATACCGGGTGTTTGCAGCAGCAGTCGCGCACCTACGAGCTAAGCAACATCCCGCTCGGCGCGGGCTATACGGTCGTCTACGAGGGCTTCTCGGCCTTCGGTTGCGATGCGACCTCCGCGGTCTCGCTCGGCTATCGCGGCGGCGTTACCATCGCAAGCGTGCCGGCAGGACAAGAGCCCGCGTACTATCACATCCAGATCTATCCCAAGGGTGACGTCGCGACGCTGCCCGAGGAGATAAACCTCTCCGCCTCGGTCGCGCGCGCAGTCGACTTCTGCGATAGCGCCGACGACTGCGGTGCATCCGAGGCCTGCTACGACGCGGGCAAGCCCGAGTACTGGTGCGTGCCGAGCTGCACGACCGACGCCGATTGCCGCAGCATCCATGTGCGCGCGAACTGCGATGTCGAAGCGGGTTGGTGCACGTTGCGGAGTCCGTTCCCGCTGAACATGTCCGAGCCGCGTGCCTTCGGTGCCGCGGCGACGTTGTCCGATGGCGACGTCTTGTTGATCGGCGGCCTGCGTCAGGATGGTGTCGGATCGCTGCTGCCGACGATGTATCCACTCGAGCGCTTCGATGCGCAGTCGGGCCTCTTCGTCGCGGCGACCGCCAGCGGTGCGCCCGCGATCGGTGGCGAGTTCGGCTTCGCGGTGCTGGCACCGGACCGCTTCGTAACGGTCGGCGGCTTCATCAAGGCGCGCCTCACATGGAGCGACAATGGCATCGAGCTGTCGACCGAGTCGGCGGGCGTGTCGGCCGATGTCACGATCTGGGATGCGGCTCAGGGCACTGCCAGGTCGTCGGCCTTGTCGCGCAGCGTGGCGCGTGCGGCGGTCGTGCGCATCGCGGCCGATCGCTTCCTCGTGGTGGGTGGCCTGGTCGTCTCGGGGCCGGGTCTCGAGGCGACGCGCGCGACCACGTTGTGCACCGTGAGCGAAGGCGCGCCGGTGTGCGAGCCAGGGCCGACGATGCAACACCCGCGTCAGGGGGCGGTCGGTACGTGCCTCGATGCGACCTGCAATCAGGTGCTCGTGCTCGGTGGCAATCCCGGTGGCAGCCTCTCCGAGGTGATCGACCTCGCGACCTCGACCTCGACCGCGCTGACGACCAGCGGCCTGAGTGAAAAGCTGTTCGGGCCCGTCCTGTGCGGACTCGACGTTGTTGCCGGCAGCACCGAGCTCGCGCGCTCGCAGCCGTTTGCGCCGGTGCGCTTGTCGGTCGCCGATGCCACGCTGACCGCGACGCCGATCGCGAACGCCCCGCTGAGCACCTATCTCGCCGCGGTCAGCGGCGTCGACGCGACCTTCGGCGCGCGGCCGGAGTGCTATGTCGCGGGCGGGCTCGTGGGCGGCGACGGCGTCCAGACGACGACCGGTCGCATCGGTCGCAGTGACGGCAGTGGTGCCCTGGCCGGGCTCGTCCCGATGCTCGGGCGACCGCGCTTTGGTGGAGTGGCGGCGCGGATCGGTGGGGGAGTGCTCGGGGGACGGGTCCTGTTCGCGGGCGGTGTTGCGCTCGATGGTGACGGCCCGGTGAGCGTCGTGCGCGGCGCGGAGGTTTTGACGCCATGAGAAAGACGCTAGGACTCGGCCGTACTCTCGCCTTCGGCTGCATCGCCGCGGGGCTCATCGCAGGCTGCGGCGACGACCCGACGATCGTCGAGCTGACGGTCATCGAGACGATACCGGTCGACTTCGACGACATGCAGGGTGGCATCAGCGAAGGTGCCATCATCGAGCTCGACGATCTCCGCGACGAGCCCGCCTACGTCGAGGCGCTGCCGAGCTTGAAGTGCGGCTCGGTCAACCGGGCCACATCGTTCCTCGAGGTCGAGGCGCTTCAGGTCGGCGCCGGTGCCACGGTCCTCAACTACGAGGTCGGCGTCGCGCCGCGCGGCGCTGGTCAGTTCACGCGGCTCGCGACGTTCACGGGCTCGGTCACCAATGGCGACAAGGTCTCGCTCGGCGACAGCCGTGTCGTCATCGACCCGGCTGGGTTGGCAATCGTGTCGCAGGTCGTGCTCGGTGGCGCGCCCGCGCTGGCGGTCCAGGTCTCGGCGAGCGTGCCGGGCGAGCTGCAGGATCTCCAGGTCGCGGTGTCGCTGGCGATCGACTTCTCGAGCGTCGCGAAGGGCTGCCCATGAGTGCTGCGAAAGCGAGCCCGATCGGCCCCGGCTCGGGCCTGCTCGGCTTCCACGAGCGGGTCGTGAAGACCGCGGAAGGCTTGCCACTGGCGGTCTTCGAGCACACGCCGGCCGACCTCGATCCGGCCCTGCCGACCATCGTCCTGGTCAATGGGCTCGGCGGCAATCTCATCACCTGGCGCCACCTCGTGAAGGTCTTGGCGCCGCGCCATCGCATCGCGACGTGGGACTATCGCGGCCTTTATGCGTCGCGCTTCGACGCGTCGGTCCGGGCCGCAGCCGCGCGTGGTGAGGTTGCGCTCGGCCCGGGTGCGCATGCCGATGATGCGGTGCGCGTGCTCGATGCGCTGGGGATCGACAAGGCGGTCTTCATCGGTTGGTCGATGGGGGTGCAGCTCAACCTCGAGCTCGCGCGCATCGCGCCCGAGCGCATGTTGGGCGCGATCATGATCTGTGGCGCACCCGGTCGCGCGGTCGCGACCACAGTGCTCGGCAAGCACGGCCTCAAGATGATCCCGCCCGCGATGGATCTCTTTCGCGTCGCGGCCGAACGTTACGCGCCGTGGCTCGGCAGGGTCGTCGGCTCTGCCACCGCGCTTCAGGTCGCCAAGTCCGTCGGTATGGTCGCGCCGAGCCTTGACGGCAAGCTCGCGGCCGAGATCGTTCACGACTACGTGCGGCTCGACTTCGACATCTACAACAAGATCCTGATGTCGCTCGGCGACCACGACGCACGCGACATCCTCGCGGGCCTGGCGATGCCGACGATGATCGTCGCCGGCACGCGCGACGCGATGACGCCGCTCGCGCTCTCGCAGGAGATGGCCAAGGCGATTCCAGGTGCCGAGCTGGTCGTCATCAAGGGTGGCTCGCACTACCTGCCGATCGAGTTCCCCGACGCGCTCAGCGAGGCGGTCCAGCGCTTCCTCGGACGCTGGCCGGGCACATCCGAGTTGCCCGCATCTCACGCGTGACTACAGGGAGCGCGCTTTGCAACGCTCTCGCTTCGCCTGGTCGGCGATCTCGCGGGTCCGCCAAAAACATAAGCAGGGCCGCCTCGTTGTAAGAAGCGATGGTCGTGCTCTCGCGTAGGCACCGGCTCAGAGGGTCCCCAGAATGTCGCAAGTCAATGATGCGGTGGTCGCGCTCAAGGGCGTCTACAAGGACTATCCCCTCGGAAAGACGATCGTGCATGCGGTGCGCGGCGTCGACCTGACCCTCGCGCGCGGTGAGTTCGCGGTCCTCGCGGGGCCCTCGGGCAGCGGCAAGACGACGGTCTTGAACCTCATCGGCTGCGTCGATGTCGCGACGCGCGGCGTGGTCGAGGTCGCGGGCCGTGACACCGCCCGCCTCACCGAGTCGGCGCGCACGCGCCTCAGGCTCGAGACGTTGGGCTTCATCTTCCAGTCGTTCAACCTCATCCCGGTGCTCGACCTGTATCAGAACGTCGAGTTCCCGCTGCTCCTCCGCAAGGACATCGACAAGGTCGAGCGGGCCAGGCGCGTGAAGGATCTCATCGAGCGGGTCGGCCTCACGGCGCAGTCGAAGCAGCGCCCGGGCGAGCTCTCGGGCGGGCAGCGGCAGCGCGTTGCGATTGCGCGTGCGCTCGTGACACGGCCGGCGATCGTGCTCGCGGACGAGCCGACGGCGAACCTCGACTCGGCGACGGGACGGTCGATCCTTGACCTCATGCGCGAGATGAACCGCGATGGCACCACGTTCCTCTTCTCGACCCATGACCCGGTTGTGATGCAGGCCGCGCAGCGCGTCATCAAGATCGCCGACGGCGTCATCGTCGACGATGGTCGCGCCGGTGCCGCCGCCAAGATCGTCGAGGCTTTGAACCTCGGTAAGTCCCCAGAAGCCGCGGCCGCGCACTAAGGAGCCGACATGGGAATGCTCCTTCGCCTGGCGCTGCGAAACCTGCGCCTGCACTGGGTCCGAACACTGATCGTCGGCTTCCTCCTGACGATCGGTACATGGCTCGTCGTGGTCGGTCAGGGCGCGCTCGAAGCGATCCAAGCAGGCATGCAACGCAGCGTCGTCGACACGCTCTCGGGCCACCTGCAGATCTACTCGGGCGCCGCCAAGGACGACCTCGAACTCTATCAGTCGGCCGCGCTCGCGGCGCCGGACCTGGGACAAATCAATGACTTTGGCGCCTTGAAGAAGGTGGTCACAGCAATTCCCGAGGTGCGTGCCATCGTGCCGATGGGGCTCGGACGGTCGCTGGTGTGGGGTGACTCGCCGATCGAGACCAAGCTCGAAGAGCTACGCGGCGCCATTCGCGACCAGAAGCTCGATCGTGTGCCGGCGATCACCGCGCACGTACGCGCCATCCTGAAGTCGATGAACGGCGACCTCGACAAGCTCCAGAAGGTCGCCTCGGACGTGAAGGAGTCGGCGCAGCAGCGCGAGGATCTCGCGCGCGCCAACTCGGATGCATTCTGGAAAGAGTTCGAGGCCAACCCCCTAGACGCGCTCGAGTTCCTCGAAAATCGCATCTCGCCGCTCGGCGTGCAGTCGGGCTTCTACTTCTTCAACTACGTCGGCACCGACCCGCAGGCATTCGCGACCAACTTCAAGCTGTTCCGCATGCAAGCCGGCGAGATGATCCCGCAAGGGCAGCGCGGCTTCATGTTCAACAGCAACTACTACGAGAAGTTCGTGAAGCATCGGACCGCGCGCCGCCTCGACGAGATCAAGGAAGCGCGCGAGCTGACCGGGGCGACCATCGCGGGCGACGACACGCTCAAGCGCATGGTCGAGCACAACCGCTCGCAGGTGACGCAGATCACCGAGCAGCTCGACCCGCAGCGCAGCATCGAGGTGAAGGCTCTCCTGCAGAAGGAGCTCGCGTCGCAGGAAGACGACCTCGGCAAGCTGGTCGCCGACTTCTTGAACGTCGACGACCAGAACTTCGATCGCCGCTACGAGGTCTTCTACAAGGAGATTGCACCGCGAATCCGCCTGTATGCGTACATGGTCGGCGACGAGATTGCGCTCTACGGGCAGACCAAAAATGGCTATCCGCGCGCGGTCAACGTGAAGGTGTGGGGTGTCTTCCGCTACGAAGGGCTCGAGAAGTCGGGTCTCGCAGGCATCTACAACGTTATGGACTTGATGAGCTTTCGCGACCTGTCCGGGATGAGCGAGCTGGTCACGCCGGAGGAGGTCGCCAAGCTCAAGGCCGACTCGGGCATCAAAGCGCTCGACCGCGACAAGGCCGAGGACTCGCTGTTCGGTGAAGGCGAAGTGGTCGAGGCGGTCGACAACAAGCCCATCGGCGACGTCATGGGCGACAGCCTCACGGGGCTCAGGCGCGCGGCGCAGGCGGCGCAGGACGCGAAGTTCACGCAGGCGCAGCTCGAGACCGGGCCGGTCGTCAACGCCGCCGTGTTCCTGAACGACGAGGCCAACCTCACGCCCGAGCGGATCGAGGCAGCGCGCGCGGCCGTTGACGCGGCGCTCAACAGCGACTCGTCGAAGTGGGGCCAGCCGATGCCGGTCGCCGACCCCGACGACATCGCGAAGAAGCAGGCGGCCGGTGAGATCATCCAGCCGCTGAAGCCGGCCAGGGTAGTGACGTGGGAATCGGCGCAGGGCCCGCTGGTCGGTGGTCTGTCGACCGGCATCACGGTCTTCTTCTATGGCCTCGTCGGGCTCATCTTCTTCGTCGCGTTCATCGTCATCCTCAACTCGTTGCTGATGTCCACGATGGAGCGGGTGCAGGAGATCGGGACCATCCGGGCGATGGGCGCGCAGCGAGGGTTTGTCCTGCGCATGTTCGCGATCGAAGGTGCGGCCATGGCGGTCCTGTTCGGGGCGCTGGGCATTGGCCTTGGCGCACTGACGCTGGCGGCCCTGGGCGCGTCCGGCATCAAGGCCAGCTCGGAGATCCTGTTCTTCGTGTTCGGTGGCCGCGAGCTGCGGCCGGTGTTGGACGGCGGGCACCTGCTGGTCGCGTTCGTCATCATCACGTCGGTGACGCTCGTGTCGATTCTGATTCCGGCCATCGCGGCCGCACGCATCCCGCCCATCGCGGCGATGCAGGCCAAGGAGTAGACCGTGGGCCGCATCTTCCTCATCGCCTTCCGGAACATCTTCGCGCACACGCGGCGCAGCGCCATCCTCGGCGCGGCCATCGCCTTCGTGTCGTTCCTGCTGGTCAGCTCGTTCGCCGCATCGACCGCGCTGCAGGACGCGATGGTCGACTCGGCGACCACGCTCGCGTCCGGTCACGTCAACATCGGCGGCTTCTACAAGGCGTCTATCGGCGTGGCGCAGCCGCAGATCGTCGACTACGCGAAGGTCGAAGAGGCGATCAAGAACGTGAGCCCGCACGTCCAGTTCATCCAACGGCGCGCGCGCGGCAAGTTCGACCGCGTGACCAGCGACAAGACATCGCTGATGAACGCGGTCGCCGGCATCGACTTCAAGAACGACAAGCAGCTCCGTACCCGCTTGACGATCCTCGAGGGCGACTTCAGCGAGCTCGAGAAGCCGGGCACCGCGCTGGTCTTCAAGCGTCAGGCCGACGAGCTGCAGGTGAAGGTCGGCGACCAGATAACCATCTCCGGATTGACTGCCCGCGGGGTCCAGAACCGCATGGATGTTCGGGTTGCGGCCATCGCAAAGGACATGGGCGGGCTATCGCAGATCATGACGTTCTTGCCGGAGAAGACGGTCAATGAACTCTACGAGTTTCGCGAAGGCAATACCGGCGTCCTGATGATCTTCCTCGACGACAAGAAGTACGCGGTCGAGGTCGCTACGGCGCTGCGTGAGGTCTTGAAGACCGCCGGCTACGACGTGATGGAGCCCGAGGGAAAGCCGTTCTGGCAGAAGTACCAGACGGTCGAGCGCGAGGACTGGACCGGCCAGAAGCTCGATGTGTCGACGTGGCGCGACGAGATGGGTGACCTCGCGAAGACGGTCGACGCGCTCGATGGGGCGAGCGTGGTGCTGACGCTCATCCTCTTGTCGATTATCGCGATTGGCCTCTGGAACACATTGATGATGGCGGTGCGCGAGCGCACGCCGGAGATTGGCGCGCTGCGGGCGATCGGAATGTCACGCGGTAAGGTCAGGTTGATGGTCGTGGCCGAAGCGGGCTTCCTGGCGTTGATGGCGTCCTTCTGTGGTGCGGTAGTGGCGGCCATCATGGTGGCGATCCTCAATGCGGTGGAGATTGGCGTGTCCGATCCGATCCTCCAGTTCATCTTGATGAGCGACCACTTGAGCTTCCGGATCGATCCGCTGCGCGTCCTGAATGCCATCTTGTTCATCTCGATCTTCGCTTCGGTGGCGGCCCTCTGGCCGGCTCATCGGGCGGCCAAGATCCAGCCCGGCGCGGCGATGAGCCACGCAGGATAGAGGAGAGTGACGATGTTGAGGCTTGCGAGTCTGCTGCTTGGATTGGTCGTACTGACAACGGGTACTGCGCATGCGCAGGGGCTCGACGATGCGCAGATGCTGACGATGCTGAAGGACCTCGACGTGCGGCAGAAGGCGCTCGGCGACTTCACCGCGCACGCCTTCATCCAGAGGAAGGAGAAGGGCAAGGAGGATGTCGTCTACGAGTCGCTGTTCTATCGGCGCGGTGCGGACGACAAGTTCATGTTCCTGGTGCTCGGGCCCAAGACCGAGGCGGGCCAGGGCTATCTACGCATCGACGACAACCTGTGGCTTTACACGCCGCGCACCGGCAAGTGGGAACGCCTGACCGAGCGCGATCGGATCCTCGGGACCGATGGTCGTCGTCAGGACTTCGACGAGTCGCGCCTCGCCGAGGAGTACACGCCGACGTTCATGGGCGAGGGCACGCTCGGCAAGTACAAGACGTGGAAGCTGAAGCTCACCGCGAAGGCCGGCGCCGATGTCGCGTGGCCGGTGCTGGAACTCGAGGTCGACCAGACGTCCGGCAACATCCTAAAGCGCCTCGAGTTCGCGCTGTCCGGCAAGCTGATGCGGCGCAGCCTCTATCCGAAGTGGCTCAAGATCACCGACCCGAAAGGCAAGGAGGTCTGGTATGCCGAGCAGATGTACTTCTACGATGAGGTCGAGAAGGGCAACGAGTCGGTCGTGAAGATCAAGTCCGTCGATCTTAGCGCATTGCCGGCCAATATGTTTACCAAGGCGTGGCTCGAGTCGAAGTCGCGCTGAGGCATCGGGATGAGGGGATTGCTGTGACGAAGCCGTGCGTGGTTGCCTCGGGTCGGTGGGGCGTGCTCGGCCGCCGTGCGAGTGCGGCAATCGTCGTGTGTATGTTGAGCGCGGGCACTGCGGCCGCGGCCGACCCCGAGTCGCCGCCGCCGGAGACGTTGGTGCCGTTTGAGGTCCCGCCGCCCGATGACAATGCGACCGCGCCTGAAGTGCTGCCTGACGGGGAGGACGCGCTCTTTGGCGAGGAAGAGGTATCCGGCGGCGGCATTGTCATTCCCGAGGACCCGCTGGCGATCGGTGGGCAGCTGTACCTGCGACTTGCGACGACCATCAGCGATCGCGGCAGCCCCGGCGAGCAGGCGCTGTCGATGCCGAACCTGCTCGACCTGTACCTCGACGCGCGGCCCGAGGAGCGGGTGCGCGGGTTCATCTCGGGGCGGCTGTCGTTCGACCCGACGGTCGGCGGCGACTCGACCGACCTATTGGGTGGGTCGCGCGAGCCGGTCTCGGTGCTGCTCGACCAGATGTGGATCAAGACCGACATCGCGCGGCTCGTGTTCCTGACGATTGGGCAGGAGCGCATCAAGTGGGGCGCGACGCGCTTGTGGAACCCGAACGACTTCCTGAATCAGCGGCGCAAGGACCCGCTCACGCTCTTCGACGAGCGCACCGGCGTGCCGATGGTGAAGGTCCACATCCCGTACGAGACGCTGAACTTCTATCTGATTGGGCTGCTCGGTGAAGCTTCGCATCTCGATGAGCCGGGCGCGGCTTTCAGGTTCGAGGCGGCGTTCGGGTCGGCTGAGATTGCGTTGTCGGGGATCGCGGGCAAGGGCCGCAAGACGGCGTTCGGATTCGATATCTCGACCGCCTTGGGCGAGCTGGACTTCACCGCCGAGGTGTCGCTTACCGATGAGCGCGACACCCCGAAGTACAGTGGCACATTGAACTTCGCCACGTTCGAGACGCCGACCTCGACACCGCGCGATGCGTGGATGCCGCGCGTGTCGGCCGGTCTGCAGTACGCGTTCAAGCCCAACGACGACGACGTGATGTACATCGGGCTCGAGTACTTCTGGAATCCGGCGGGCGTCGATGACCCGGCGCTCTATCCGTGGCTCATCGTGCAGGGCGGCTTCGAGCCCTTCTACCTCGGGCAGCACTACCTCGGCGTGTCCTGGGCCGTGCCGCAGCCGGGGTCTTGGGACGACTCGTCGTTCTCGCTGTCCGCGCTCGGCAACCTGTCGGACACGAGCTTCATCACTCGCCTCGACTTCTCGCAGACGCTGCACACCAAGCTCAAGCTCGAGGTGTACGCGCAGACGCACTACGGCAAGCGCGGCGGCGAGTTCCACTTCGCTCTGGATGTGCCCGAGCTGCCGCCGATCCCTGATGTGCTGCCCAATGGGCTCGACGCGATCTCGGTCCCTGCGCCAGTGTTCGTCTTCGGCATGAACTTCCGCATCACCATCTGAGATTGGCTAGCTGATCGGCCGACCCGGGATCACGGGTCGAGCAAGCGACGCGCCGCCTTGACGTTGGGCGCGTCGGGAAAGCGCCGCTGCCAATGGGTGAGGTAGGTGCGTAGGGCATCGCGTTCCTCGTCACTCTCGATACTCGAGACCAGGTCACCCTGGTCGCGCGCGAAGGCGAGCACGTCCGCGCTGCGAGCGCCGCGCCTCCAGCCCTGGCTGTTCTTCGGTGTCGGCAGGCGCATTGGCAAGAGGCGCGTGTCGGGCTCCCAGCAGGAGTCGGTGCCGACGTAGCCGACCTCGATGACGATTACGCCACGCGCGACATCGGACCAGGCGTTGGCGACCCCGGACGGGTTGTAGCAGACGCAGTCTTCATCGGGCGCGGGCTCGGGATTGGGGTCCTCCGGGCTCGCAACGGGGCACTGGTCGCGATTGGGTGAGGCCGACCAGGCGCTCACGTTGCGCACGAAGGTGCGGGATTCGCTGGCGAGGTCGACGATCAGCTCGGGCTCGTTGAGCACGACAGCGACCGCGCCGTCTGCCGTGAAGTACGGCACGCTGTCGTCGAGCTCGGCCTCGACGATGGGCGTCGTCAGCGGCGTGAGCGTGTGCCAGCGGCGGCCCGCGAGGTAGCGTCGGGCCTTGTCGAAGTCGGCGCGAATCTGCTCGAGCTGCGGTCCCGAGAGCTGGCCCTCGAGTGCGTCGTCGTCGACGTCGCGGCCGGCGTCGATGATGACCGATTCGAACATCGGATGGCCGTCGCTCACCGCGAAGGCTTCGACGCGCAGGTTCGGCAGGCCGCGTGCGCCGTCATGGAGGCGGCGTGCATTGATGATGACGGTGCCGTCTTCGCTGACCGCGGGGAATCCCGTCCACGATAGCCAACCCTCGAACCAGCCGTCGCCGAGCGGAGGGCTCGGGGCGAGCATCGTGAGCTTGGGGATCGCGCCGCGTGGTGCGTTGGGGTCACGTTCGATCGATGCCGTCGGGGACTCGGCCGCTGGAGCCGAGGCGCAGCCAGCGAGGGTCGCGACGAGCGCGAGCGACATGACGAGTGCAGAGATCAGGTGGTGCTTGTAGCCCATTTCGAAGTCCATGCGGCCGCGGATCCAAAGCGAGGTCAACACGGGCGAGAGGTGCTGTCGCTCAGGACGAGGTTCGCCCAGTCGGCGTCCGAGGTCCAACCACGCCGCGACCGCTCTGGCCAGCTTATCGCGCGAAGCGTTGCCTCGGGTGGCGCGAAAGGCTATGTCGCTGAAGGTCGGTCTGGAAGAACATCATGTCTTCAAAGCAAAACTCCGTTGTCGAGAAGCCACAAATCCAGCGCAGTAGTGACGGAGCGCAGGCGGGTAGCGGCGCCCAGACCGGCCGGTAGTGTGATGGGGCCAATGCTGCGTGGCGCGTCGTTGCCGAAGGCGCGGAATCGCTGACGCCGGGCGCGGTGCAGCTCAGGCGGGCCGGATCGGCTGCGGCTGCCGTGAAGCGTCACGAGCACGAAGGTGAAGGTGGGGCGCCCGACGTGAACCCCTACGTCCCGCCTGCGGAGCGCCCGAGGCGCAGGGAGAAGAGGGGGCTGAAGGCGCGACCGCTCCGACTGGCCCTGCGCCGGTGATCCCGCCGCCGCGCGAGCTCTTCAACAGCGCGGCGCAAGGGGTGCTCATCACGGCCTTCGGGTCGGTAAAGGTGGTCGTCCCAGGTAGCATCCAGATCCTCGATCAAGCCGGCTTCCAAGCGGCGTACGACGCGATCCACGGCACCGGTCCGTACGCGTGGGCGACGTATGTCGCGCCGCGCTTTGGCAACCTCAACGGCTTCGCGAATTGCCGGCGTCAACTACATCAACCGCACCATCGCCGGCCTGCACACGGCCGTTCACGAGATGCTGCACAACAACGCCGCTGCGGACTGGGTCGGCGTCGTCGGCAGCGAGTTCAACGAGGGCACGACCGAGTGGCTCACGCAGTACGCGTGCTCGCGCCTGAGCCCGCCCGAGTCGGCGCCAACCTGCTATCCGGGCCAGACACCCTGTGTGCAGGCGGCGCTGAACGCGGGCCTCTCGGAATCGGCGCTCATCAGCGCGTTCCTCACCGGCGGCGCGCAGCGCAGCATCGCCACCTGGGCCGATCACCACTGCAGCGAGGACTGGTCCGCGATCAAGGGGTACATGCAGGCGCAGAACTGGGCTTCGGCGCGTGCCGCGTTGCAGCCAGGCGCGCCCGTGGGGGTCGACGCGCCGGGCAACGACGTGCCGGGTGCGGGCGACGACGGGACGCGGATCGTCTAGTGAAAGCGTGGCTTGCATTGGCGGCGCTCAGCGCCTGCTGCACGTCGCGGCCGACCGACGGCCCGACCAAAGGAGACGAGACGATGGTTCAGACGAACGGCCCGCGGGACAACAGTGGCATCGACCAGGGGCCGCTCGTCGCCGAGCTCGGCGCGACATGGCTTGGCGGGCTCGAGGGGGCCGAGCACACCCGCGGTGACGCGGCGGTCGCTGGCCTCGTGGCCGACTGGGTGCGCGAGGCAAGCCTCACGCCACGACCCGAGGGCGTGCTCAAGATCCTGCGTGGCGATATGACCGCCGCGTTCGCGAAGACGCCGGCCGAACAGCGCGTGGCGACGCTCGAGCGTATGTTGCTGCAGCGCCGAATCGACTACGTCGCCGGCCGCACCTACGGGCTTGGCGTCGCAATCATCGACGGCACGGTCGGCGCCGACGAGGGACGCGAGCGCGGCAAGGTGCTGCTCGCGGAGTGCGAGGCGCTCGGCGCGAAGACACGGGATCTGCCGCGCACCGCCGACAACGAGAGCCTGCATCGCGCGCTGAGCGAGGCGCTGATGGAGGCGTTGTTCGCGGTCGAGGGTAAGGCGTCAAGCGCGCGCCTCGACCGCTATCAGCGCGACCATCGCTAGCAACGACGAGCTCGGCTCACGCTTCACGCCGGCGCGCGGCTGGTATGTAAACGTTAGCTGAGTGGCCTGCGCGCTGACGAGTCGTGCCAACGTCCACGGCCGCGTAGGTCAGGAAGGTCTCGAGCCCTTCGACGAGAGGAACTCCATCTTGAAGAGCGCTCGGCAGCCCGCCGCGTTGGTGCCCTTGAATGTGCCATCGGGCAACAGGCTGTAGCAGCGTGGCGGCAGGGGCTGTAGCCCGCCGATGTTGCCGCGATAGCCGACGTTGAAGTGCGTGTCCTCGCCGAACATCGGGTTGCTCTCGCACACCAGCTCGCCGTCTTTGGTCAGCGGCGTGTCGAGCCACATGTACGGGTAGATGAGGTGGTCAGCGACAGGACCATCGAGGGTGAACAGGCGGCGTGCGGCGTTGACGCTGGCGATGCTCCAGCGCACGAGACAGGTGCCGTGCGGTTCGAGATCCATCAGGTCGATCGCGAAGTTCGCTTAGCTCTCCTTGGAGTCCGGGCCGAGCTCTTCGATGCCGAAGTAGCTCGCGTAATGGAGGCGGCCGTCGCCCGTGACCTGGTTGCCGGCCAGGGTCGGGTCGAGCGTGAACGTGATGTCGTCGCAGACGATGTAGCTTCGCCCCCAAGGACGTGCTCGACCGGGACGCTCAAGGGGTTGAAGCCAGCGCCCTGCACCGAGCCGATGATGGCTGCTGTCGGAACGCGGGTACCGTCGGCGCCGAAGAGAAGCTCACTGCAGTAATAGTCCCCGTCCAGCCACAGCGTCAGGTGCGTTCTGCACGCCGGGCGCGTCGCTCGTGTCGCCGGCGGGATCGCATTGGCCGTGGATGGTGACGCGCCGTTCGCCGGCATCCGGCGAGCCGAGGCCGATCGTTGCATCGTCATTCGCGAGCTTGCACCGATGACTCGCAAGGCCAGCGCGATGCTCGAGGGCTGCGTGACCACGTCGCCGTCGACCGACGCATCGGGCGCGTTCGCGTCGATGAGCGTCGCGTCGTTCGCGTCGCGTCGATGAGCGTCGCCCGTTGTCTCGTTGGCTGTGGCATCGTGGCCGTAATAGCAGCTCAGACGAGTTTGGACGGCCCAATCCAGCCTGGCTGGTGCTCGAGTGGTCTTGAAAGGCTCCCGTACTGGCTCTAAGTGTCGGTCTCCCAACAAGCGCTGGTCGCTCTAAGCGCGAGGTGAGGACGTAGTGGCCAAGGTAAAGGTAAAGTTGTCGGACGTGGCGGAAGCCTTCGAGCTGGGTAGCGGCGATGTGAGCTACTCTCTCGACCTCGCGACCGGTGCCGTCACAGCGCAGTTCGACGACTTCGATGACGACTTCGATGACGACCTGGACGAAGACGATGACCCCAAGGGGGCCGCACCCACGCCTGGGCGAGACCTCATCCAGCTGCCGTCCGAGGCCCCATTCATCCGGCGGGGCGTGCTGGAGAGCTTTGCGCTCCAACAGAGCGAACCCCTGCGTGGCGAGCTGATGCGCGCAATCACGGGCAAGGCTGCGTTCCGACGGTTCGACGACCTGCTGGGCCGCTGGCCGGGTGGGGCGCGTTAGCGCTGGTTCGACTACCGGAGCGAGCAATACCTGGTGCGAGCGCGCGAGTGGCTCGCCGGTGCAGCACCCGATCTCCAGGTCATCGAGCCGACCCCAATCGCCCCCCCCGCCGCCGGTCGCAACCAAGAAGAAGCCGCACGCATCGGCCTCGTCGACCTGATCCTGCTCGGTGTGCGCGTCGACAATTCGCAGCCAGTCGCTGGCAAGGTGCGGCTGGTTTACTTCGCGAAGGACCCGGCCGAAGCCAAGCGGATCTTCGCGCACCTCGCCAGCGATGTGCACCACGCGGCCGGGCTCGAGTGGCGCACCCGCTTCATCGAAGGCAAGTCCGAGTTCGAGCTCGGGCGCTATCACATCAGCTTCGACGGTCCCTCCGTGTTCCTGGCTGTCGCCATCGAGGACGGCGTCTGGGCCCGCTTCAACTCGCGCTGACCTTCCTCCCACGCCAGCGAAGCACGAGGGGAACTCTCGAGCGAGAGTGGGCGCCGCATGACCAACTCGGGGACGGCTCTTCGGGGCGTGCCTCGGTTGCAGCTCGAGGACGACCCACGCAATCCAGCCGCTCTTGAGACCTGGGCCGACGACAACGCGGCCGCGATCCTCGACGGCACGGCGCTGGGCCGCCCCGAAAGCGGTCCGGAACGCGATTGGCAGCCTGCCAATCGGGCTCGGGACCCCTCAGGCGGGCGGCTTGGCGACGGCCACGCCCGCACCGGACGGGTGGGGCGGGCGGTTTCGTGACGACAGGGGCGGCGCGGACCGGTCGGGCGAGCGGCTTGGCGGCGACCAGGGGCGTTGGCGACGGGTTGGGCGTGCGCTTTGGAAGCTACGAGGCGCGTTGGCCACGGGTGGGGCGTGCGCTTTGGAAGTCGCGATGCGCGTTGCGGACCGGTCGGGTGGGGGCGGATGGATGCGGCGGCAGGCGCTGGACCGGTCGGGCGGGTGCTGGGTGGATGCTGAGGCGAGGGCGGGACCGGTGGGCATGGCGCTGCGCGTTTCCCGAGGCGGGTCGCGCAGCGGCGCGCGTATCAGGATGTCGGGTCGTCGGGCGTGCCGCTAGCTTGGGCGGTGGTGCCGGGGCGGCGGGTGGAGGGGCGGACCTGGTCGGCGAGGACGCCTTCGCCGGCGAAGCGCAGCAGCACCTCGAGCAGGCCGGCCGAGAGCGAGAACGTCTGGTCGTAGGCGGCGACCGCCTTGTCCTTGTTGACCTGGGTTGCTTCGGCCTCGCGGCCCTCGAGGGCGACGTCGCCGAGCGCATCTTGGAGCTGCGTCAGGCGTTGGCCGAGCTTGCGCACAGCCGCCTCCTTCTGGAACGTGGCGACCTCGTCGTTGTCGTCGGAGTTGGGGTCGGCGGCCGGCAGCTCGAGTCTTTTCAACGCGGCGTGGACGTTGCGGCCCCAGCTGAGTATCTCGCTGGGCGAGGCCGGCGCCGACCCGGAGGCGCCGAGGCGGCCGCCGAAGTCCTGGCCGAAGCGGCTCGTCAGGGAGAGGCGGATGCTCGCCACGATCGCGAGCACTGCAGTTTTCGCGGTGTCGCGCGCTGCGCGGACCGGCGCGTCGTCGCCAAGCTCGAGCACGTGCGCCTGGTCGGCCGCGGTCATGGCTTGGCAGGTGCGCTGCTGCCGGCGCTGGAGCAGCGCTACGAACAGCCGCACATCGGGCAGCGACTCCTCCTCGAGCAGTTCCTCGCGCAGGAGGTCCGCAACCTGGGCCGCGGCGAGCGGGCCGTAAGTCTGGAAAGCAGCCCCGACGGAGCGGGCACTCTGCTCGCGATCAGCGACGAGCTTCGACAACATAGGCACATCCCCTTGTGTATCGGCTGGGGCCGGCGCGGCGCCGCGGCCAGGCTTCACCCCGAAGCCCGACCTCTTCCCCCGCAGTCATGATAGGCGCCTATCCTTCGTTCGAGTCGGTGCCGTCGTCAACACCGCCACCAGGGTCGGTCGTCCGCGCCGCGCATCCACGAGGTGGTCCGACGTGGTCCGTGGGGCTGGCATCTCAAGCGCGGGCTCGCTGCGGAAAGCTGTTAGGCTCGGGAGCGTTCGAGGCGGGGCAGCGCACGCCGCCCACACCGAAAGTCAGCTCCGAGGTTTTCATGGAATGGCCCGACATCCGCAAACGCATCCAGGCCGGCGAAGGCCAGCACACCGAGTTCAAGCGGGGAGTGGACCTCAGGCAGATCGGGCCCGCTCTGTCGGCGTTTGCCAACAGCGAGGGCGGCGTCCTCCTGCTCGGCGTCGACGACGACCAGACCATTGTCGGCGTGAAGGACAACCCGGAGACGGTCACCGAGCGTCTCACCGCGTTCTTGCAGTCGGCCTGTCGGCGCCACTCAACGCGAGGATGGGACGTGAGCACGACCCGCTCGGTTGGGTGTACTAGATCGAGGTACCGCGTCAGCGCGGCTTCGAGCCCCTGAAGTATGCACGGGCGGTCTATGTCCGGCGCGCGCGTTCCAGCGTCGAGCCGTCGCCGTCCGTGCTCCAGGATCTCTACAACACGTTCGGCTACATCGTGACCGAGGAGCAGGCGGTCAGTGGAACCTCGAGCGCCGATCTGGATCTGCTGGCGTTCGAGCGCTTCATGACCAACTCGGGGATCGATCTCGGCGACGAGCCGCGGCTGCAGCTCGAGGACGATCTGCGCAATCGCGGCCTGCTCGTCGACAGAGATAGCTCGTCGCTACGCTCTATGGCCACCCTCTACGGGTTGATTGCCTTCGGAAAGAACCCGCAGGCCCACGCTCAAATGCGGAGCTTCTGGATTGAGTGTGTGGCCTACGCGGGCACCGATCGGGCCGATGAGGTTGTCCAGGTTGCCGAGGCCCGCGGCCGCCTCGACGAGCAGGTCGACCGGGCCCTGGGCTGGATGAAGAGCATGGGACGCCAGGAGCGACATGTCGGCGCGCGGCGCGAAGACGTTCCACTGGTCCCCGAGGGGGCGCTACGGGAAGTCCTGGTCAACGCGGTCTGCCATCGCGACTACGCGATCACGGGCTCGCGGATCTTGCTCGAGGTGTTCGCCGACCGGGTCGTCGTCACCAATCCGGCACCCTGCCAAACCACATGCGACCCGAGTCGGTGATGGCCGGTGGGCATCCCCGTTCACGCAACGAGCTCCTCGCAAACTTCATGCAGACCATGCGCTACATGGAAGGTCGCGGTCGCGGCTGGCCGCGCATTCGCCGCGAGATGGGAAACCACAATGGCTCGATTCCCGAGCTGCACGAAGACCGCGACGGTCGTTGGGTGCGGGTGACGCTCGCGACGAGGACGGAACGAACCTGACTCGAATCAGGCGGCGTGGCTGCCTGGGAAGCCGGCTATTGCTGCGTGCAGGGTCGCGTCGTGGGGGCCGCGGGCGGCGCTGCCGATGGCGATCGCGGTGGCGGTGCGGAGGGCTTGCACGATGAGCGCCGGGCGCTCGGCCGGGGTGACGAAGGCGCGGCCGAGCAGCGGGTTGCCACCGCGGCGGCGCAGCGTGTCGCCGATGGCGCGATACAGGCGTGATGCGACGAGGATGGCGGGGCGGGCGGTCGCGGGCAGGTAGTGCATGCCGCGCTCGGCGCTCTCGTAGTAGCGGTCGGCGAGGTCGAGCAACGCCAGCACCGCGGGCGCGAGCGACTTTATCGAAGCGGCGCTGGTAGGTGCGATCAATGTGCGCGGTGCTGTGCCCGCGGGCCTGGGCGCCGCCGCGATGAGCGCGTCGGAGGTCGTGCCGAAGCGGGCGAGCAGCGTGCTCGGGAGGTAGACGCGGTTGTGGGTTGCGTCCTCGGCGACGTCGCGCGCGATATTGGTGAGCTGCATCGCGATGCCGAGATCGACCGCGAAGGGCAGGGCGGCGGGGTCTTCGACCTCGAGCACGGCGCACATCAGGATGCCGACCGTGCCGGCGACGCGATAGGCGTAGCGGACCAGCTCGGCCTCGTCGGCGACGCGCACGGCGGCGACGTCGGAGGCGATGCCGGTGAGCAGCTCGCGGGCGGCGCGGCGGGCCAGGGGATGCTTGGTGCTCCAAGCATCGAAGGCGCGGATCACCGGGCGCGCGCTGTCGGGGTGGTCGAGCTCGGCCATGAAGGCGTCGGCCGCGAGCTTCGCGCTGACCGGGTCGGGCGCGAGGTCGACGGCGTCGTCGGCGAGGCGGCAGAAGGCGTAGAGCACCGCCACCGGATCGGCGAAGCGACGCGGCAAAAACCGCGCGGCGCGCGAGAAGCTCTTGGCGTGATGGCGCATGATGCGGCGGCAGGTGTCGACCAGCGCGGGGTCGAGGTCAGCGTCGTGCGGGGTCGGACGGCGGCTCGCAAAGACCGCGAAGCGGCCTTTTGAGAATGGCGCGAGATCGGCGAGGTTCGCGAGCGTGCCGAAGCGGCCGGCCGCGAGCTGGTCGGTCAACGCGACGCGGCCACGCTCGATCCGTTCGGCGACAGCGTCGCGCAGCGAGGTGGCCCAGTGCGAGCGTTTGAGAGGCTTCATGCGCCAGCTGATGGCATGACGAACGGCGGCGGCGTGGCGCTGCCACCACGCGCGGGCGGCACGACCCGGGTCAGCACCTTGGCGGTGTTGAGCACGCCGGGTAGGCCGGCGCCGGGGTGGGTGCCGGCGCCGACGAAGTAGAGGCCTGCGACGTCATCCGAGACGTTGTGATAGCGGAACCAGGCCGACTGGGTCAGCAGCGGCTCGGGCCCGAAGGCGGCGCCCGAGGCGCTTCGCAGGCTCTCCTCGAAGTAGTCGGGGGTCACGTAGAAGGACGTGCTCAGGTGCTTTCGCAGGCCCGGCAGGCAGCGCCGCTCGAGCTCGCTGTAGACACGCTCGAGATAGCTGTCGCCGATCTTGGACCAGTCGAGGCCGCTCTCGTTGTTGGGCACTGGTGAGAGCACGTAGAACGACTCGCGCCCGGGCGGGGCGAGGCTTGGGTCGCTGGCCGTCGGGCGATGCAGGTAGAGCGAGAAGTCGTCGGCGAGGTGCTTGCGCCTGAAGATGTCGGTGAGCAGCTCGCGATAGCGTGGCCCGAGCACGATGGTGTGGTGCTTGACGTCGGGGTAGGTGCGGTCGGTGCCGAAGTAGGCGACGAACAGGCTCATCGACTGCTTCTTGCGGGCGATGCTGCGGCTGGTGTGGACCTTGCGCCAGCGCGGGTCGATCATGCGCTGGTAGACGACCGACGGGTCGGCGTTGGCGACGACGACGTCGGCTTCCAGGAACTCGCCGCGCTCGGTCACGACGCCGGTCGCCTTGCCCTTGTTGACGACAATCTCGGCGACCGGGCTGTTCAGGCGCACGTCGACGCCGATTTCGCCGAGGAAGCGCACGAGGCCGTGCACGATGGCGGTGGTGCCGCCTTTGGCGAACCACACGCCCCAGAGGCGCTCGAGCCAGTGGATGAGGAGGTAAATCGAGCTGGTCGTGAACGGATTGCCGCCGACCAGCAGCGGCTGGAACGAGAAGGCCTGGCGCAGGCGCTCATCCTTCAGGTAGCGCGAGACGAGCTGGTAGACCGTCAGGTGGCTCTCGAGGCGGAGCATCGAGGGCACCGCCTTGAGCATGTCGAGCGGGCTCGAGAATGGGACGTCGGCGAGCTTCGCGTAGCCGACCTCGAAGATGCGGCGCGAGTGGTCGGCGAGCTTGCGATAGCCGTCGACGTCGCCCGGCGCGAGGCGCTCGATCTCGGCGATGATGCGCGCCTCGTCACCGCGATAGGCGAAGCTCGAGCCGTCCGAGAACTGCACGTCGTAGAACGGGTCGACCGGCATCAGCTCGTAGAACTCGCGGCTGTCGCGGCCGAAGAGCTGGAAGAGCTCGTCGAAGAGGTAGGGCGCGGTGACGACCGTCGGGCCCGCGTCGAAGAGGTGGCCATCACGCGCGAACACGGCAGCACGACCGCCCGGCTGGTCCATCGCTTCGAGCACCGTCACTTCGTAGCCAAGACGCCTCAGGCGGACTGCCGCCGCGAGTCCACCAAAGCCCGATCCGATTACGACTGCACGTCCCATGAAGACCCTCCAAAGAACCTCATAGCCGCTTCTGATGCGGGTGGCAATGGTGCTGAACGGTTTGAACGGTTGGGTGGTTTCACTGATGGCTGGGCGCGAGGTCAGCTGGGCCTGAGTTGCGTGGCGAGCCGGTTCGGGCATGGTAGCGCGATGCGCATGATGCTCTGGCTTGGCTCTGGGTTGTGGCTCGTCTCGGGATTCGGATGCGGCGACAAGGGTGCGCCGGCGATGCCGACTGCGGCGCCGCAGGTCGAGGTCGCGGGCGGGCAGACGCCCGAGCAGGTCGCGCCGCCGCCGGTGGTGGTGGAGGTCGAGCGGCCGAAGGGCGTGACACCCGAGGTCGACGCGGCTGTCGCGGTCGGTGAAGACGCTGCACCTGCGAGCGAGGTTGCCGCAGACATAGCGCCTGCGAGCGAGGTCACGGTCGACGCTGTCGTGGCGCTGTCGCCCGCGGGCGTGGCGGCACAGCTCGCGGCGGTGACCTGGTTGCCGCAGGAGGTCGTCGCGCGGGCCGCTACCGGCACGCCCGGATGTGTCGGGATCAGCAAGAACGGCAAGCAGGTGCTGTCGGTCGTGAGCGTTGGCGCTGCGCGTGAGCTGAGGCTCGCGGACTTCGGGACGGAGGACCACGCGGAGAAGGCATGGCCGCTTGGCACAGACGCGCCCGCGGGGATCGCGGCGGCGCTGAGTGACGAGACGCTGGTGCTGGCGGCGAAGGACAAGGGGTTCGGGTTGTGCGCCGAGGTGTTCGGCGACAAGTCCTTCGTTATCCCGAAGGAGGTTCCCGTGCAGGTCACGGCCGACTTCCGGAGCCTGCAGGTCGGCGTCGAAGGTAACCGTCCGGTGCTGATCGACCTCCGCGACAAGACGCTGACGGGCTCCTACTACGCGGTCGAAAATGGGGCCGTCTATTTTAGGATTAATGACGCGACCGGGCCACTATTAGAGGTCGTCAATGCGCCCGACCTCGGTCAGACCGCGTGCGTGCCGCGGCCGTTGAACGGCAAGCCGCTCGTGACGACGGTGCCGCCGCCGTTCGATCCTGCGCCTCCCGAGTCGTCGTGCGTGGCCATGTCAGCCGATGGGACGGCGGCCGCGTTCAAGATCTGGAGCACCACCACGAAGGAGGGCGACAAGGACGAGCCGAACCACATCGAGTGGTTTGGGCCGGGCGCGAAGCCGGCCATCGACCTGTCCTGCATGGCGCGCAAGTGTAAGCCGGCCGAGCAGGCGACGCTGGCCGAGGCGGCCGCCCGGGCCGGGATCGTCGGGTGCGCGGTGGCCAAGGGTGCGGTCGCGGTCGATGGCATGCTGACGCCGTTCATCTACTCGAACGACGTCATCCGCTTTCAGGGAGGCAGCGGCTATCGCACCGTGCACAGGTTCAGCGCGCCCTTCCAGGAGGAGCCCCAGGAGACGCTGTGGAAAGTGTTCCAACTGCCGACCGGGGGCCCGATCTATCTGTATGTCGGGGCGCAGTATCGCTACGAGAAGGATGTCGGGGTGGTCGTGCTGGACGAGGCCAAGCTGGGGCTGTGTGAGCGGGCTGCGGGCACGCTGAAGGTCGTCGAGGTGAAGGCGAGCGTCTCGGCGCGCGATGGTGGCGGCTACAAGTATGGGGCCGGGCAGTTGGTCGATGGTGACCCGACGACCGCGTGGCGACCGGGTGTGCCGAAGAAGGGCGTGAGCGCATCGGTCGAGCTGGTGTTGGACGGCGAGCACGAGGTCAGCGGACTGGAGGTCAGCAACGGCTTCTTGCGCAAGGACGGCAACGGCGATCTGTTCGCGCAGTACGCGCGCGTCGCCGATCTGCTGGTCACGTTCGTCGACGGGTCGAGCGAGAAGGCGAGCTTCACGAGCGACGCGCGCGGCATGACGAAGGTGACGTTCGCACCCCACCGCACGACCCGGGTGACGCTGCTCGTGACCAGCGTGCACGCAGGCTCGAAGTACCCGGAGGACGTCGCGTTGAGCGAGGTGCGGATCATCGGGCAGTAGTCGATTGTCGCGGCAGGCGGGTCGGATCGTCAGTGGTCGATTGGCGTGCTGCTTCGGGACGTCAGTAAGGTTCGAAGCGGACCCCGTCCGGGATGCTCGGTGAGGCATCGAGGAGGGCGGTGAACGCGGCCTCGACCTTTGGGAGCTGGTCGCCCGCGCCGCGAAAGCGCCCGCGCGGCTCGCCGTCCTTGTCGAGCACGACGAAGGTCGGGAACGCGTCGACCTCGAAGCGGCGCGCGACCTGTCGGTCGACATCGACCGCGACGTGCGCGCTGAGGTCATTGCCGTCGCGATAGCGGCGCAGGATGTCGGCCGACTCGGGCGAGGCGACGACGACGTAGAGGCCCGCGGAGGCGAAGCGGTCGTGCCAACGATTGATCGTCGGGATGGCGTTGCGGCAGACGCCGCACCAGGTCTCCATCACCTCGATGACGACGACCTTGCCGCGCAGGGCGTTCAGGTCGAGTTCAGCGACGGGCTCGTCGGAGGCGGCCGTTGGTGACGCAGGCGCTTGCCCGAACACGTCGTGCAGCAGGGTCGTCGCGAGGATGAACGGCAGGACCAACACGAGTGAGCGGCGCATGCGATGGCCGCGACGACGGCTGGGTCGGCGCGCCGCGACAGTCAAGCATGGACGTGGACGCGAAGCCAGGGCGCCTCGCGGTTTCGAATGGCGAACGGGCAGTTCTGCATTCGAGGTCTGGGTATTGCTGCGGAAATTGCCTATGCACTGGGCGCGTGCGCAGCGATCACATGAGCACGGCCGAGGATATCATGCGCCGCTTGACCTGCTTTCTGTTCGTGAGCTTGCCGACCCTCGTCGCGTTCGCCTGTGGCGACGACCCGAAGCCCGCCGCCGACGGCGACAGCGGGGTCGAGGTCGATGCCGAGACGACCCCTGACGTCGAGCCCGACGTCGTCGCGGACGTCGCCGCGGATAGCTCCGTCGACACGGCCATCGATAGCGCCGATACGGCCCTGGACACGGCCGTCAGCGACACCGCGAGTGAGGTCGATGGCGCCCACGAGGCATGCGCACCGGGCTCGGCCGACTGCGACTCCATCCAGTGGGCAGAGGTCGAAGCGTTCCCGCACGCGAGCGATCACCACGTGACCTTCGTGCACACGAGTGACGCCGGCACCTACCTCTACATCGCGGGTGGCGCGACATCGAAGCAGCCAGCGCTCGACATCTGGCCCGAGGTCTGGCGCGCGCGCATCGACGCGAGCCACCTGCTCGGCGCGTGGGAGGCCGAGGCTCCGCTGCCGGCGCCGCTCGCGTTCCAAGGGCTTTCGCAGAACAACGTCGCGGTCTACCTGCTGTCCGGCGTCACCGAAGACGCCGATGGTCCGGCCGCGACCAACGTCGCCTACATCGGTCGCTTCGACGATGGCGGGCACCTCGCCTGGACGACGACGACATCGTTGCCCGCCGGCGTGCGTGTGCATCCGACCGCGCACTACCTCTATGGGACGGGCGGCGAGCATCCCGACCGCGTGGTGGTCGTCGGCGGCACGTCGGATGTGCCGCTCGCGTCGGTGATCTACGCCGAGGTCCAGGCCAACGGCGACCTCGGTGCCTGGAAGGCGACCGCCGACCTGCCGGCCCCGCGCAGCCATCACGCGGGCATCGTCAAAGAGGGTCGCATCTGGATCTTCGGTGGGTTCACGACCGACAACGTGACGGTGCCGAAGATCCTGCGCTCGATCCCGGCGACCACCGGCGGCATCAAGGGTTGGGAGGTGGCGGGCACGCTCGCCGACCCGCCCTGGACTCACGCTGCGTCGCTCTACGAGGACGGCGTGTTCCTGGTCGGTGGCGGTCAGGGCGGCCCGGGTCAGGAGCGCTACATCGACAGGATCCGGTTCGCGCGCTGGGACGCAGACGGCGCGCTCGGCGACTTCGTCGATGTCGAGAAGTCCTTGCCCGTCGCGCGCTCACACGTGCACCAGACGCCGATCTTCGACGGCTATCTCTATACGGTCGGGGGGCGCGTCATGCCGAGCGGCAACTCGATCGCGCGCGCATTCGTGGGCTATATCGACTTCTGACGAGGACTGCCTTGCCATTGGTCGCGTCGGCGCTTCCACTCCTGTCCGGGCGCACACCAACCACGCGCGCCAAGGAGCACGACCCATGCGCGAGCATCATCGAACAGCCGGCACCGACGCGTCCCCCGACCACATGGCCGCCCTCGAGGCGAAGGCGCGTCACGACCTGGCCGAGGCCGAGCGCGAGATCGACGCCGAGGTCGACGAGAACCCAGCCGACAGCGACGACAGCATCGACACGCGGGCTGGCGCCTTGCCGCGCGAGGGTGTGCCGTCCGACGTACCCGACACCCAGGAGGCGCTCTACTCGGAAGACGGCGCCTACCGCGTCGACGAAAACGAGGGCGAGGGGGATCGCAACGCCAATCCTACTACGATAGAGATCGAGACCGACGGGCTCGAGGTCCTCAGTGAAGAGCAGCTCGAGCACAGCGGCGACTGAGGACTCGCTCGCGCTGCGCGGGTCGTCGCTCGTTCGTCGTTGGCCTATAGGCCTCGTCGCGTTTCCTCCTCGTCTTTCGCAGGGACATTCCCTATGCACGAGGCGTGAATGCTCGTGTGCCAAGAGGCCTGCGTGCGGTCCCGCTGGCGCTGCTCATCCTGGGTGGCTTCGCGAGCGTGCTCGCGCATGGCGGGGTGTGGTGGTGGCCGCTCGATCTGCTGACTCATTTTCGAGCGCAGTACCTCGTCCTGTTCACGTTGCTGTTGGTCGTGACGCTGGTACTGCGCCAGTGGCGGACGGCGCTCGCGACGTTGTTGTTCGTGGTCCAGAACGCCGTCATGGTGATGCCGCTGATGCTCGACGAGCAGGCCCCGCGCGACGGGGCACGTGCCTTGTCGCTGCTGGTCGCGAACGTCAATAGTCGCAACACCAACTACGCGCGCCTGCTCGCGCAGATCGCCGAGCGAAAGCCCGACGTGGTGGTCGTGCTCGAGGTGTCCGAGGGCTGGGCCCGTGCGCTCGACGCGGGGCTTGGCGACTTCGCGACGCATCAGGTCGTGGCCCGCGATGACAACTTCGGGATCGCTTTCTTCGCGCGCACGATGGTTGCCAGCAAGGTCGTCGACTTCGTCGATGGTGCGGGGGCCGGGCCACCGTCTATCGTTGCCCACGTGCCTGTCGGCGACCGCGTGCTGATGCTCGTCGCGACTCATCCGGTGCCACCGATCGGCGGTGATCATGCAGACGAACGCGACGCCCAGCTCGCTGCGATCGCGGGCTTCGTCGCCGACCAGCGCGATGTCGTCATCGCCGGTGACCTCAACGCGAGCCCGTGGTCGAGCGCGCTCTGGCCGCTGACCGACGTGGGCTTTCGGGATACGCGCCGTGGCTTCGGGATCCACGCGACGTGGCCCGCGTCGTTCATGCCGCTGCGCGTTCCAATCGACTACGTGCTCGCGTCGCCGTCGCTCGTCGCGTGGTCGCACGAGGTGTTGCCCGACATCGGCAGCGACCACCTGCCGATCGCCGTCGAGCTCGGCTGGCAGACTCGGTGATCTCTCAGGTCTGACGACGGTCAGGGCGCCTCACCGAAGCGACGGGCCAGCGCGTCGGGCGCCGCCGGATCGATGAGGTAGGTGTCGGCGGTCGCGAACGCACCATCGACCGGCTTGCATCCGCTCGCGGTGATCGGACCGGCCCAGCTCAATGACGTGGCGAGCGTGGACACGAGCAGCTCACCATCGGGGAGTTCACGCACCGACTTGAAGTGGCGCTCGCCAAAGCCGCGCGTGCTGTAGTCGGTCACGCTGCCGGTGCGCGGCAGCACATGCCACAGGACGCCGGGCTCGCGTCCGCACTCGTCATAGGCCGCGAGCCAGAAGCCGCCGCTGCTCGCGCTCGCGAGTGACACCACCGCGAGCCCTACCGGGATCTCGATGCCCGCCGGCAGCGGCACGACCGCGCGATCGACGACGTGCAGGAGCCCATGTGGCGTGCCCGCCCACAGCTCGTCGCCATCGGCGAGCAATGCGGTCACGACCGGCTCGTTCGGCAGCAACGCGACCTCTTGCCCACTGACGCGATCAATCCGCAGCAGCGCGGATGTCGCCTGTGGCCAGCTCGCGACGATCGCCGGATCCTCGTCAGGGCGGAACTTCAGTTGGGTCGTGAAGGCGGTCCACACGAAGCTGTCGCCACGCGTCACAGCCAGCGCCGCGCCGTTGGCGACACGCTCGAGCGCGAGTCGTTCGCCGTCGTGGGTCGCGCGATAGAGCCCGTTCAGGGTCGCAATCCAGACACCACCATCGGCTGGCGCGAGCGCGACCGTGGTCTGGGCGATCTCGCGCGCGGTCGGCTCGACTACATCGGTCGGCTGGATGTGCAGCCAGCGATCGTCGTTCTTGTAGGTCGCCGAGGGACCCGGGTCGAACCACGAGATCCCGGTGAAAGCGGTGCCGAGCCACATCGCTCGCGGTGCGTCCGGGTCGAGCTCAATCGCGGTGACGAGCTCGGTCTGCGGTCCGGCATAGGTCGGGTCGTAGGGCCTGGTCGAGCTGACACCCGGGTAGTGCACGACCGTGCCGTCCTTGGTCAGTGCGACGAGACCGACCAACGCGGTGGCGGTCCAGATCGTGCCATCCGTGTCTCCCAGACCAGCCAGAGCGAGGTGGCTGAGCGGCTTGTCTGTAGCGAGCTCGGGCACGACTACGGTCTCGCGCACGATCTCACCCGACTCGGAGCGGACCTCGACGAGGATGTCCTCGCCCGGTTCCAAGGCCGGGTCAGCCGGTGGGTACAGCCAGAAGAAGCAAGGCGCGTCGGGGTCGCCGATCGTGCACGAGTAGTTCTTCGCGTCGCCATTACGCGGGCGCGTGAGCTCGATCTCGAAGTGCCCCGTGCTGCGCGCGATGTCGAAATTGATGCGGAAGCGGCGCAGCGAAGCGAGGCGTTCGATCGTCGTCGGCACCCCGATAAAGGCTTCGAGCAGGCCGTCTTCCGAGTCCCTGCCCCAGACCGGGTTGACTGTAATGGCGAAGGGTTGCGGCGTCGAGTCGACCTCGGCGAGCGTATCGGATCCGCTCGCGTCGCTTGCCGGTCGGTGGTCGCGAAGGTCGCCGCAGCCTGACGCGGCGAGCACGAGGGCGAAGGTCAAGGGAGCGAGCGTGTTCATAGGGAATCGGAAGGATCCGCTATTCCGCATCGCATCGCAAGCGCCGTGCGAACCCGGCGAAGCCACTGGCTCCACTGGTCGGCTACCGGACGTGCAGGCGCCGCAGTGGCCGGGCCGCTACCTTTCAACATGCGCGTCGGACCTCGCATGGTCAAGCGAGTCCTCATATGCCGAGCCGGTCGTTCGTAGAGTTCGCGATGGCCCAACGGCTGTGCTAGAAACCCATGGTTCGCCCGGTCGACCGCACAGCACCGGGCCCTCGAAATGCCGCTCGTGAAGCTCCCCCCCAGGCGCTCCGTGGTGCACAGCGAAGACATGTAGCTTGTCCGGTCGCCTTCGGCTGGCTTGCCTACGAGGCTCGATGTCGTTCTTCCGCAGTTCCAAGAAGCACCCCGCGCCGAAGCCGGCGCTCGTGGTGGCTTGCGCGGAGAGCGAGGCAAGCTGGGAGCCGGCCACGGTCTTCTTTGCGAATTACCCTTCGGGAATCGTGCACTTGATTGTGCGACCAGGCGCCTCGGAGGTGTCGATCGAGCTCGACGCGACCTCCGACATCGTGCCGGACGAGCTGCGCGAGCCGAGCTCGCGCGTCGAGGTGTTGCTCGCGGCGGGACGCATACTCGGCGTGCGGTCCGCCGGACCCGGTGCGGCCAGCTGGTTCGCGCAGAGCCGCGAGATCTGACCCGAAAGTTGCTCGTTAGGATGCGTTGGCGCGTGGGGTCGAGGCCTCGGGTGTCAGCGGGAACCAGGCACCGACCGCGACCCGGCAGCCGTCGAGGTAGCTCGCGTCGCTCGCGCCGTCGTCGCCCGCGGCGACCGCGCGGCCCGCGGGTGTGATGCGCACGTGAGCGTAGTTGCGAAAGCCGGGTGCGGGCGCGAAGCGATGTTCTTCGCGCTTGTCGACGATCCAGCTTGGGGCCCACGTGCCCGAGTTCGCGAAGGTGACGCCGCGCGAGAGCGGGATCGCGTTCGCGATGTGGGTGTGGCCGAAGACGACGGCGCGCACCGGCACGATGCCGGCAATCGCGTGCGCGAAGGTGTGCGCGCGGAACTCGGTCGTGAGCGCGTTGTCGTTGCCGGCGGCCCACGCATAGAGGAACCAGGCCAGCGGGAAGACGGCCAGTGGGATGACCAGCTTGACCCACAACGCCGCCCCCGAGAGCGCGATGGCGACGGTGCCGCCGACCATCAAGAGCGAGAGGATGGTGCGGTCGATCCAGTACTCGCGAGCGATCTTGTAGATGCGGTTGGTGATGGGGGCCTTGCGTAACCCATAGAGCGCGTTGGCGGTGTCCGTCGGCAGCTCGTAACGACTTGCGGCGGCATCGATGTGGCGCTGGTAGTCCTTTGGAGGGTGGCGCTCGAGGCGCGCGCGCGTTCCCAGGATGGCGCTCAATGCGCGCACGCTACCGATAAACCACGTGAGGATGAGGAAGCGGCGCGAGAACGCGTAGTGCTTGAGCCAATGACGGATGTAGCCGTACGCGCTCAGGATGAAGTCGGTCGCATGCGGATTGAAAAAGCCAATGTTCGACAGCAGGAATCGATTGGACAGGTTGCCGGTCGAGAGCGCGATGTGGGCCTCGCCGCGCCGCTCGACGATGGGCTCGAGGTTGTAGCGGAACGACGAGTAGTAGTCGTACTGGTGGCCGTGCTCGACGTAGATCTCGCCCGCCACGTAGAAGAACCAGGGCTCGACGACGAGCTCGCCGGGGGCTACCGCTGGGCTGGTCGGATCGCGCATGGTCGCTTCACAGGCGGTCGCGACGCGGTCGCGTAAGAGCGCCGCGACCTCGTCGAACCAGAGCTCGCGGTCGTGGTTGCCGATGGTGATGACCACGCGATGACCCGCGACCATCAGGCGTGCGAGGGTCGCGAGGAAGCGTGGGTGGTCGTCGAGGATCCGCCCGAACTTCCAGACCGACTTGGCTGCGGTCGCGTCGAGGCCATAGCTGTGCTCGAGCGGGTTGACCGGCCAGGGTGGGGCCTCAGGGATGGCGGTGACGAGATCGAAGTCGAAGATGTCGCCATTCAGGATGAACGTGAACGTGTCGCCAGGCGCGAGGCGCGCTTCGAACGAGGCGATCATCGCGTCGAGCTGGTCATCGTAAATCCACGCCGAACTCTTGTGGCGCTTCCAGCCGTCGGGGTGATCCTCGATGTCGCAGAGGTGGAGGTCGGAAACGACAAGGTAGTGGTGAGCGCTCATCGCAGCCATGCTGGTCGGATGCGACGGCCGTGACAAGAGACTTTGGCCGGAACATGGCGTCTTCGCGGCGGGGAGGCGCTGGGATGTCAAGCGACCTTCTGCGGCGTGTTCGTGCTGAGCTTGTCGCCGGTGCGCCCGCGCGTGCCCGTGAAGGTCGTGTCACTGAGTGTACGCAAACGTGTCCATCTCGGGCGGGGTCTAGCCGGGTCCCGCGGTGCACTGGCTGCTGGTGCAGCCGGCGGTGCAGCTGATGGCGTGCTGGGTGAACTGGATCGAGCCGGGGGCGGGATACACGATGGTCTCCGCCGAGGTTCGCGTGCAGGTCGCGGAGTAGACGATATCGAGATCGCCCGTCGACCCGGCGGAGTCGTGGCTCATCGACTGGATGCCCAGCGTGGCGGCGAACGCCTTGATGTCGGTCGCTCCGCAGGTCCAGCTCGCCAGGGTGAAGAGGCCGTCGACCGTGGTGGGGGACGTGCTGTCCTCGGTGTTCGAACTATCGACATCTGCCGTGCGATCGGAGGCGTCGCCCGCTACATCGTTCGCGTCGGAAGGCGGCCTTCGTAATATTGCGGTGGAAACAATGACGAGGAAAAAACAGGAACTTCATCAGCACGCCTTGGCGCTCTCATAGCGTGAACACAATATTATCCCCATCGGAAACAATGTTCTATGTGGGTTTCTCTTTTGTTTGTCGGCCCCATCAGGACACATGTAATGATCTGGTGATCACCTCGGGAGCGTCGAAGCCGCCTCGGCGATGTCATCGCTCGTCGCTAGTCTGGCTTGTTGCGCTGCCGTCGGCTTTCGCTGCGCGGACGCACAGGTTGTGCACGGGCGCCGGTCGCGTTAGACCTCCCCGCATGCTCGAATCCCAATCGGAGATGCTGCGGCCTTCGGGACCACGTCCACGTCGCACTCGGGTCGAGGACCCGGCATGACGGACACCATCATCGCCTGGGCACTGCCATCGGTCGGCCTCCTGGTGTGGCTCTTCCTGGTCTTCGTGACCATGCCGAGGCTCATGAAGCGGCTGCCCGGGCTGCGTGCGCGCACGAGCCGACGCCGGCGTTGGGTGGCGCTGATCGGGGTCGGCATGCTGCTGCTCGGTGGCTGGACCTGGGCGTGGCTCGTGCCGTTGCCACAAGCTTCGCACGACTTCCTCAGCGGCGAGATCAAGCCCTGGTTCTTGGGCACCGTCATCATGGTCGGGTTCCTGGTGGCGGGCTTTCCACTGGCGGGTTCGGCGCTGGCCTTCCTCGAGCGGAAGGCCAGCCAGACCGAGCTGAAGGCCGACGACATCGTCGTCGCGTCCGTGCGTCGTCCCGCGAAGGTGCTGATCCTGCTCGCCGGCTTCCTCATCTGGGAGAGCATCGTGCCGGCTCCAGCCGCCATCGCGGGCAACGTCGGCACGGTGACACGCGTCGCGGTCATGTTGGTCCTGGTGCTGCTCCTCGACGCGATCGTATCCAACATCATCGATCGTCGCCGCGACCATAGCCGCGTCTTCGCCACGGCCGGCACGGTGCTGCGCTCGATGGCGCGCGTTGTGTTGTTCGTGCTCGGCGCGCTCGTCGTGCTCGGCACCGTTGGTCTGGACGTGACGCCGGTTATCGCGTCCCTCGGCGTCGTCTCGCTGGCCGTCGGTCTCGCACTGCAGAGCACGATCGAAGACTTCATCGCGGGCCTCCTCATCGCGGCCGATCAGGCCATCTCGGTAGGCGACTTCGTCGAGCTCGGCAACCCGCCCATGTCCGGCACCATCGACGCCGTCGGCTGGCGCACGACGCGCATCATGACCTTGCAACAGACCAAGGTCGTCGTACCGAACGCGACGCTCGCGCGCGCGACGCTCGTCAATCGGTCGCGCCCGTCGCCGGTCGTGCGTTTTCAGGCCGCGGTCGGCGTGCACTACGACTCCAATCTCGCCGTCGTCGCGCGCGTGGTCCAGGAGGTCGCGCTCGACGTGCAGGCCAACCACCCGTGTGCGACGCGCGACTTCTCGCCGGTCGTGCTGTTCAACTCGTTCGGCGAGTCGAGCATCGACCTCAAAGTCTGGCTCGAGGCGACGGATTGGGTTGGCCACTTCCGCCTGCTCGATGGTTTCATCCGCGACTTGCATGCGCGCTTCAGGGTCGAAGGAATCGTCATTCCGTTCCCGATCCGCACGCTCGACTTGCCGCCCGCCGTGCTCGCCGCAATTGGTGGAATCGCCCGACCGCAGGCAAAGGCGCACACTGTCTCCGAGTCGACCAGCTCGCGCCGCTGAGGTCGCGCTGAGCGTCACGCCGAGACCAAGCCGTAGGACCGCGCGCGACCAAGCGGCTGGCCTGCGGGCAGTGCCTGCGCTACACCCTTGCGATGAGCGACTCCACCCTACCGATCCCTGACCTCGACCACGCCGCTATCGGCAACGGGCGCGTCCTGGCGCTCGTGTCCCCGACCAGCGCCATCGAGTGGCTGTGCTTGCCGCGCTTCGACTCGCCGTCGCTCTTCGCGCGCCTCTTGGACCGTGACGAAGGCGGCACCTTTCGCGTGCTGCACCACGGCGCCGAGCTCCATGGCGACCTGCGCTACCTCATCAACACCAACGTTTCGTGCATCGCATTCGACGCGGGCGAGGGAGGCGCGTGGGAGGTTATCGACTTCGCGCCGCGCATCCCCGATGGCCTCGATGTGCGTGCCCCGCATGAGCTCATTCGCCTTGTGCGCCCGCTGCGCGGGACGCCGCTGCTCAGCATCGACTTCGACCCGCGGCCCGACTATGCGCGCGGCTCGGTCCAGCTGGTCGAGGGCCTGCACGGCCTCGACATCCTCGGCGGACACGGCCCACTCTTCCTCGACAGCAACCTGGCCATGCCGTGGATCACCGGCAAGCGCCCCTTCGTCCTCGACCGCCCGATCTGGTTCATCCTCGGCTGGGGCGTCCGCCCGCCACGCCGCGACACCGCCGCCGTGCTAGAGACGCTGCACCAGACCAGCGCCGGCTGGCGTGCCTGGGCGCGCTCGTGTGCGCTACCCAGCTACCGCCCCGCCGCCGTACTGCGCTCGGCGCTGTGCCTGAAGCTGCACGCCTCCTACGACTCGGGCGCCATCATCGCAGCCGCAACGACCAGCATCCCCGAGGCGATGGGCACCGAGCGCACCTGGGACTATCGCTACTGCTGGCTGCGCGACGCGGCCTTCGTCGTCGAGGCGCTGCGCCGCCTGGCGCACGTCGCCGAGGGCGAGGCGTACCTGCGCTTCCTCCGAAACGTCGTCGAGGCCGGGCCGCTGCAGCCACTCTATGGCTTGGGCGGCGAGCGTGATTTGGAGGAAGTCACCCTCGATCACCTGGCCGGCTTTGGCGGCAATGGGCATGTGCGCATCGGCAACGCGGCGGCGCTCCAGGTCCAGAACGACCTCATGGGCGAGCTCATCCTGTGCATCGACACGCTGGCCGGTGACCCGCGTGTCGTCCTCGAAGACTCCAGTGCCGTGTGGCCGCTCGTGGTCCGCCTCGTCGAAGAGGCGCTCACGGTCGCGCTCTTGCCCGACACCGGCATCTGGGAGTTCCGCTCGCTCTTGCGCCAGTACACTTTCTCGCTCGCGTGCTGCTGGGCCGCGGCCTTCCGCGGCGCGCACATCGCGCAGCGCCTTGGCCACGTGGCCGAGGCCGAGCGCTGGGGGGCGGCCGCGACGACGCTGCGCGAGGTCTTCCTCAGGCGCGCCTTCAACCCGGAGCTCGGCTACTTCACGCAGGCGCTGGATGGCGAGCACCCCGACGCCTCCAACCTGCTGTTGGCGAGCCTCGGCATCATCGATGCCAAGGACCCGCGCTTCGTCGCGACCGTACGCGCCTATGAGCGGCTGCTGGTCGACAACGGCATGATGCTGCGCTACCGCAACCCCGACGACTTCGGCGAGACGACGAGCGGCTTCACCATCTGCTCGTTCTGGTGGGCCGAGGCGCTCGCCTTGATGGGCGAGCTCGACGAAGCACAGGCCGTCTTCGACCGCATCGTCGCCTTCGCGAACCCGCTCGGCCTCTTCTCCGAGGACGTCGATCCGGTGACCGGCAAGCTGCTCGGCAACTTCCCGCAGAGCTACACGCACGTCGGCCTCATCCACGCCGCCATCACCATCGGGGAGCTGCTCGACGCGCGCGACGGGCGCGTGCGCGCCTGGTGCATCGATCAGCCGACCGAGCGCAGCTTCGCCCCCGACGCCTCAAAGCAGGTCGCCGGTGAGTAGCGGCCGCATCCTCATCGTGTCCAATCGCCTGCCCGTGACGCACGGCCGCGGGCCGGAGGGCCAGCTCGAGGTCACGCGCAGCAGCGGCGGCCTCGTGACCGGGCTCCGCGAGGTCCACGAGCAGGCGGGTGCCCTGTGGATTGGCCACACGGGCCTCTTTGGCGACGAGCATGGCGCGCATATCGCGCAGGCGCTGGCCCGTGACCGCCTCGTGCCGGTGACGCTCGACCGCCACCTCTACGACGCCTACTACAGCGGGCTCAGCAACGGCGCAATCTGGCCGCTCTTTCACTATCGGCCCGAGTCGATGCGCTTCTCGCCCGCGGCCTGGAGCGCCTACGAGGCGGTCAACGCGCGCTTTGCCGATGTCGTCGCGAGCGTCGCCGAGCCGGGCGACCGCGTGTGGGTGCACGACTACCAGCTCATGCTCTTGCCGGCGCTCTTGCGCGAGCGGCGGCCCGATCTGTCTATCGCCTACTTCCACCATATCCCGTTTCCGTCGGCCGAGGTGTTCCGCATCTTCCCGCGCCGCGAAGCGCTGCTGCGCGGGCTACTCGGGGCCGACCTCATCGGCTTTCACACCATCGACTACGTGCATCACTTCGCCATCGCGATGACGCGCCACCTCGGCCTCGAGACCCTGCTCGACGCCGTCGAATGGCAGCATCGCACGGTGCTGGTCGGCGCGTTTCCGCTGGGCATCGACGCGCGCGCCATCTCGGATGCGCCGAACGCGCCGCCGCCGTTTGATCCTGGCAAGCACAAGGTGATGCTCGGCATCGATCGGCTCGACTATACGAAGGGGATCCCGGAGCGCCTCCTGGCCTTTCGCGATCTGCTGCAGCAACATCCAGAACTCGTCGGGACGTGGACGCTCTTGCAGGTGTGCGTGCCGTCGCGCGGCGAGATCGCCGACTACAAGGCCCTGCAAAACCAGGTCGAGCGCCTCGTCGGCCACATCAACGGCGCCTTCGCGCGCCCCGGCTATACGCCCATCCAGTACCTGCATCGCAGCATCCCCTACGACGAGCTCATCGGCCTCTACCGCATGGCCGACGTAGCGCTCGTGACGCCGCTGCGCGACGGGCTGAACCTCGTCTGCAAGGAATACGTCGCCGCGCGCAACGATGACGACGGCGTGCTGGTGCTGAGCGAGCTCGCCGGCGCCGCGTCCGAGATGGGCGAGGCGCTGATCGTCAACCCCTTCGACCAGTCGGCGCTGACGGCGGCCATGTATCAGGCGCTGTCGATGCCCGCGGCCGAGCGGCGGGAGCGCATGCAGGCGATGCGCTCGCGCCTCTTGTCGACGGACACCCTCGTCTGGGCGCGTTCGTTCATCGCGCGCTGGGGCGAGGCCCCGGGTGCGGCCGACCGCTCGCAGCCACTGCAGGGCGCGGAGCGTGATGCCGTCATCGAGCGCCTGGCCGCGTGCCCGCGCCTGTTGCTGGCGCTCGACCACGACGGCACGCTGACGCCTATCGCGGCGCGCCCCGAGCTGGCGACCCCGTCGCGCGATGTCGCCATGCTGCTGGCGAGCCTGGCCGAGCTGCCCGGGGTCGAGGTCTCGGTCATCACCGGGCGCGATCGCGCCTTTTGCGATCGCTGGTTCGCAGCCCTGCCCATCCACATCGTGGCCGAGCACGGCGCGTTCTTGCGGCGCCGCGGTGACGAGGCGTGGCAGTCGCTCATCATGGACGACGGCTTTGCGGTCCTGCTCCCCGAGCTGCGGCGCCTCTTGGCGCACTACACGCGCTGTGTCCCCGGCAGCTTTGTCGAGGAGAAGGAGTGCTCCATCGTCTGGCACTATCGCCAGGCCGAGCCGGTCTCGGGCCAGGCGAGCGCGCTGGCCCTCATCGAGGCGCTCGGGCGCCTCTTGCGCAGCACGCATTGCGCGGCCTTTCGCGCGCACCGGGCGATCGATGTGCGCCCCGAGAGCGCGAACAAAGGGCGCGGCGTCTCCGAGCTGGTGGCACGCCTCGAGCTTGGTCCCGGCGACCTCATCTTCGGCGCGGGCGACGATGTCACCGACGAGGACATCTACCGCGTGCGGCCCGAGGCGCAGGTCTCAATCCACATCGGCACCTCGAGCCGCGTCGCGACCTACCACCTCGCCACCCCGATCGAGCTGCACGCACTCCTCACCGCGGTGCGCGATCGCCGCGCCGCACTACCGCGCTGAAGCGCGGCAGGACCGCGCAACGATTCCGAGCGCGGCGGTGCCTCGTCAAAGCCCTTGGGTCGAGCTCTTGACGAGGCCGCTTCTTTAGAGGCGGACAGTCCGCTTCTTGCCGGCCTCAGGTGCCGACGGGATCTCGCCTTCGACCGCGGCCGGCTCGATCTTCTCGAGTCGGTTGAGCGCTGCCAGGGCTGTACGCACCTCGGCCACACGCTCGTCGCTGGCGCCATTGTTGGTGAGATCCTGCGCGAAGCCATCGAGGTCGCGCGCGCCATTGGCCACCGCGAGCGCGCCCATGAGCACGTCGATGACCGCGCTCGGGTCGCTGATGCGCAGGATGTGATCCTTCGGGATGACGCTGCCCCATTGGGCCAGCACGACGTCGTCCGAATAGCTCGCATAGACGTCGGGCGTCGGCTCGGTCGGCTTGGCCGGCGCGGGCGCGAAGTCGAAGTCGGCGACGACCACGTTCGACTCTGCCTTCGTCTCGCCGTTGGGCGACACGACGCCGTCTATCTGGCGCACGTCGCCGTTGACCTCGAGCTCGACGCGGAATGGGGTGGGTCCGCTATTGCCGCCCTTGAAGTTGTAGTTCTGGACGACCACGCGAAAGCGTCCCGAAGGCGCTTTGCCCTTGGCCCAGCGCACATTCTCGACGGGTTTTTCACTCTCACCCGAGACATTCATGTCGACGTCCAGCCAGCCACCGCAGGCCGACTGCCGATGCGCATAGGAGACCTCTTCGCCGCTCGGCGGGATCACGTGCAGGTCGAGGTCATTGCGGTTGTTCCAGATCAATGACGCGCGAATATCGACGTTGTCGTATTGGCCGCCGGCGCTCGTGACGCGTGCCTTGATCTCGGCGTCGATGTTGACCTTGCGCTCTTCCATGGTCTTGCGCGGGTAGATCAGGAAGACGTTGAACTTCTCCTGCAATCGTCGAAACGCCTCGGCCGAGGGCATGTCCTCAGGGATGTCGTCGCCGATGATGCGGCGCACGTGCGAGCGCGCGACCTTGGGATAGAAGCCCTCGTCGCCGGTGAAGAAGAAGTAGCCCTTCTTGCCGATGCCTTTGGCGAGGCGCACGCAGTTGGTGCGCGAGTAGAAGTAGGCCGCGAGCTCGTACGACTCCTGGCCGGTGCCGCCACCCCCTTCCTCGATCCAGATGCGTCCGAGCGCCTCGTCGAGGCGGTTGTCACCCTCGAACTGCGAGACCTGCAGCGGCGCTCGGTCGGAGTCGGCGTCGCCGACGGCGCAGAAGCTGATGCCCGGATTGCCGACGTAGCCGTTGAGCTCGATCTGCCCCATGAGGCGTGGCAGCTCTTTATACATGAGCTTGGTGTCGTCACCGCGCGAGCGCGTCACGTCGAGCGCCACCACGATCGGCGTCTCGTTGTTCACCTCGCGCGTCTTGCCCATTGGGTTGAGTGCCGGATGTGTCGCGGCCGAGGGCGTCGAGTAGGCCGCGTTCGAGAATGCGCCTCCGCCCTGGCGCAGCTCGCGCGCAATATCGAGGCTGTAGTGTCCACCACCCATCAGAGTCCTCCTTTTTTGATAGTCAATGTTCTGGAACGTCGAACGCAACGAACGTGTGCGCGCCCCATAGCTGCTCGCGCAGGCGCTCGACCTGCATATAGGTCTGCCACGCGTCCTGGGGTCGGCCGAGCGCGCTGTCGAGCGTCATGAAGCGCAGGAAGCGCCCAAGCCGCTCGTCCATCTCTGGCAAGCGGCGCGTCGTCGGGTCGCCGCCGGCCGCGAAGATCATGCACTTGCCGAGTGAATAGAGATCGCTGGCGGGCAGCGGCGGCTTGCGCTCGGCGACCTCGGGCGGGCTGTAGGTGGCGTTGAGCGCCTTGAAGCCCTGGCCCGTGCGCGCCGGGTTCACGACCGCCCAGCTCCAGTCGACGAGCCACAGCATGTGGTCACGCGGGCGGATCATGATGTGGGCCGGGTCGAGGTTGCCGTGCAGGACACCGCACTGATGGGCCCAGCCGAGCACCGCCAAGGCGCGGCGCATGATCCAGATCAAGTGGCGCGGCGGCACACCGCCCGGCAGGCGGCGCCGCAGCTCGACCAGATCGATGCCATCGACCCGCTCGAACACGGTGCCGAGGCGACCATCGGCGGTCTTCATCTGATCGATGACCAGCGGCAGATGCTGGATTGGCGGCGTGCGCTCAGTCGGCGCCGGGGTTGCGCGCAAGAGCGTGAGTGTCTCGAACTCGTGCTGGATGAGGTCGTTGTCCGCGCGATCATCGGCGAGCTTCAAGGCGACGGCGGTGTCGTGGCCACGCACGCGTCCACCGAAGACGGTCGCGATGTCGCCATTGCCGATCGTCTCGGACAGTTCGTAGGTCGCACGCGCAGTCGTCACGCTGAACGCGACCGGCTTTGGCGTCGCGCGGGGTGGTGGCGCCGAGGCCGACGGTGTGATCGTTTCCGACATCAGTGTCAGCGGCTGCCACTCCGCGTCGCCGACAAGCCCGCCGGTCGGCCCGACACCGAAGTTAGAGCGCGAGTTATCGACGACCCGCGCGTGCGACTGGTCGATCGTTATCGAGACCGGCGCCTTGTCGCCGTCGGCGCGCAGGTGCACCGGCGTGATGCGCCAGGTGGCGGAGGCGCCATCGGGTGCGTGTGCGACGAGGCTGCCCCCGAGCTCATGGAAGCCGGCTGTGTCGGGCGTGTACCAGGCTATCGCGAGCGCTTCGCCAAGTGCCGGCAGCGGGCCGATGACCGTTGGCTCGAGCGGTCGCCGGTCGATCGTGAGGGTCAGCGTGGCGTCCGAGATCGCTGCGCCACGATTGACGAGGCGCACGCGGAAGAGGCCACGCGCGTCGACCTCGAGGTGGCGCAGCGGCGCCGCGTCGATCGCCGCTTCGACTTCCAAGAGCGCGCGCGCCGCGCCACATGCGCCGCAGAACATGGCGTCGGGGCGCTGGCCTTCGCCGCAGCGCGGGCAGTGAGCAGGGTTTGTGGCGTCTTCGATCACGGCGGCCCAGCTAACACCCGTCCGCGCGTTGCCGCAACCGGCCCGCGGCGCTACGCTCCGGCCATGCCTCAGACAAGCCCATGCCCCCGTTGCAATGTCCCCAATGAAGTCGGTGCGCGCTTTTGCGCGAGCTGCGGTGCGGGCCTCGCGCCGGAGGTTCGTTGCGCCTCGTGCAACAGCCTCAACACCCTCGGAAACGCCTTCTGCGCCCAGTGTGGCTCGGCGCTGGCGGGCGCATCCTGGGCGGGGCAGGGGCCCGGCGCGGGGGGCGTCGTCAGCGACGGCGTGTGGGAGCGCGGGCCCGACGAGTTCGTGCGGCGCGTCGACCCGGAAGACGCGCGTAAGCTGCTCGGCAATCGCAGCGTGCGCGTGCCGCCCGGCAGCGTCGGCGTGGTCGTCGTCGACGGCGCGGTCGAACGCGTCATGCCCGCGGGTGAGCGCACAACGCTCAACCTGTTCGAGCGGGTCGGCGACTTCTTCCGCGGGCGCTCGGGACGTTCGGCGTTCTATCTGGTGGATCAGCGTCCGATCCCGATCCCGTTCGTCGTGCAGGCGCGGCCGGCCGCGTCGGGACGCGCGGTCAGCACCCAGGTGCTCGCGTCGTTCACGCTGCCGCGCGACAAGGTGGCGCTCGGCACGTTCCTGAGCAACGTGCTCGGGGCGCGTGAGTCCTTCGGGGCGGCCGACCTGCATGCGCTCTTGCGGCCCGAGGTGGTGCGGGTCGCGCAGGAGACGCTCGAGCGGCTGGCGCTCTCTGATGATGCCGCCTACGGCGAGGCCGAAGCGCGCCTGCGCGAGCGGCTCGCGGCGGTCATCGGGCCCCGCTTCGGGCTCACGATCGATGTGTCGCTGGCGCCGCTGACGACCATCGCGAGCCTCGACTTTCATCTCGGGCGTGCGCCCGCGCCGCGCGTTCGCCAGTGCGTCGCATGCAAGCACGAGCTACCCGCGTCGCTCGGGTTCTGCGACGCGTGTGGTGCCAAGCAGCCGGTCGTGGTCGACGTCGCGAACGAGGCGTTGGGAAGCGCTACGCCGCTGTTCACAGCCGACGGACAACAGGTCGAGCTCGATCTGGTGGTGCGCGTCCAGGGGCAGCACGAGGACTTCGCGGCCGAGTCGATAGCGCCGGCGCTGGTCGCGGCGGCGGCCCAGCACCTGCGGCGGGTGGGCTATGCCGTGCTCGCGAGCGAGGCCGGGCTGGCGGCGCTGGAGGCCGCGCTGCAGCCCGGCGCCAAGGTCGCGCTGCAGGCGCATGGCCTGACCCTGGTGACACTCAATGCCATCGACCTCAAGACCAAGACGGGGCAGTGGCTGCTCTCGGCGCGGGCCGATCTCGAGCGGGCCAAAGCGGACGTGGCGGTCGGGCACGAGTGGGCGGAGCAGCGCGGCTCGGAGCTGGATCTCGAGCAGCTCACCGTGCAGCTCGTCCTGCGGCAGCAGGCGACCGCCCGCGCGCAGAAGCTGTCCGAGCGCGAGGCCGATGTCAGCGATCGCGAGGCGCGCGTGGAGCTGGATGACCGGGTCGCCGCGGTCGAGCGCTCGGGAGTTGCGCGTCAGGCCGAGCTCGACCGGGTCAAGGGCGAGGCGCGCCGTGATGGCGAGGTGCGCTCGCGCGATGCGCGCATCGAGGACGAGCGGCTCGTGCACGCGGCGGCTTTGGAGCGTGAGGCGGCGCGCCGCGAGCTCGACAACGCGACGAAGGATCGCGACGAGGCGCGGCAGATCGAGAAGCTGCGGGCGATGGCGGCGCTGGAGCGGGAGGGCGCGGCGGCCGAGCATGCCGAGGTGTTGGAGAAGCGCAGGCAAATCGAAGGGCTTGCGCCCGACGCGATGATCGCTATCCAGGCGGCCGAGCTGGCGCAAGCCGCAGGCGGTGGTGCGGCGTGGGCCGAGGCGCTGGCGGCGCGTGCGTCGGGCGAGGCCGAGCGACGCCACGCGGGCGAGCTGCGCGAGGTGTTCGGGCACGCAATGGACGCGATGGCGAAGGTCGCGAGCTCGCGCGCAGAGCCGGGCGTCGCGGGACAGAGCGGGCCGGTCGTGACCGTAGGTGGGGTCGGCGGCCGGGTCGGGGATCAGGGCGCGGCGCTGGTCGCGTGCAAGTCGTGCGGGGTCAGCCTGCGCGCGGGCAGCAAGTTCTGCGGAGCGTGCGGCGCGGGGCAATGAGCAGCGAGATCGTGCTCGGGCTCGGCTTCGGCGACGAAGGCAAGGGCTCGCTGGTCGACTGGCTGGCGTGGCGCGCGGTGCGGCGCGTGGGTGCTGATGCGGTGACGGTGGTCCGCTGGAACGGCGGGCCGCAGGCGGCACACCACGTGGTGACCGAGGCGGGGCGCGTGTTCTGCTTCGCGCAGCTCGGGGCGGGCTCGTTTGCAGGCGCACGTACGCACCTCGCGAGTGGCATGGTCGTCGACCCGATTGCGCTCTTTCGCGAGGCCGCAGCATTCGATGGCGGGCAGATCTTGGATCGGGTGTCGGTCGATCCAAGGGCGCTGGTCGTCACGCCGTGGCACGCGACGCTGAACCAGATGCGCGAGGTGGCGCGCGGTGCGGGTCGCCACGGGTCGACGGGGCGAGGGGTTGCAGAGGCTGTGCTGGCGGCCGAGCGCGGGTTGCCGACGGTGCGCATGGGCGACGCGGATGTGGCGGCGGGGCTTGGGCGCGTGCGTGAGTGGGTGTGCGAGCAAGCGCGCGGCATCGGGGCGCCAGCCGAGCTCGCGGCGGATCTTGAACACCCAGCGCTGCTCGCGATAACGCTCGCGGCGATCGAGCGTGTGCGGCGTGAGACGACGATGACGACCGAGGTTCACGCGGCGCACCTGATCCTCGAAGGTGCGCAAGGCGCGCTGCTCGATCGTGATCATGGCGAGGCCCCATGGATCACTCCGAGTCGCATCACGCGGGCGGCGGCCGAGGCGGCGCTTGGCGAGCTCGGGCGCGGCGACGACGTCGAGTGTTGGGGCGTCTTGCGCGCGTATGCGACGCGCCATGGCGCAGGCCCGTTCCCGACCGAGGACGCCGCGCTCACCGCCGCGTTGCCCGATTGGCACAACGGCACGGGCCCCTGGCAGGGACCGATGCGTGTCGGCTGGTTCGATGCGGTGCTCGCGAAGAAGGCGCTCGCGTTCGCGGGGCCGATCGATCGGCTCGCGCTGACGTGCGTGGACCGGCTCGTGGACCTGCCGGCGCTCCGCTTTCGGAGCGCGTCCGGTGACGTCAGCGCGCCTTCTATCGATGCCTACGTTGCGCAGCTCGAGGCCGTTCTGGGACGGCCGATCGACCTCATCTCGCGTGGGCCGACGGCGGCCGATAAAGGCGAGAGGGGCGTGCGATGAGCGTGGATGCAACGATCGGCACGGCCAGGTCGGTCGGACTGGTCGGGACCCTGCGCGACGAGCAGGTCGTGAGCGGCGTCGTGCGCGGTCGCCATGGGCTCTATCAGCGACGCGTGCGCGCGCGGGTCTTCGGCGAGCCGCTGTTCGAGGAGGAGCTGGTCCCGGCTGTGATAGCGCCGACGCGACCGCACGTGATCGCCTATGCCGCGTGGTCGCGGCTGTCTGCGGCCGCTTTGGGGGCTGGCGTCGATGCGGCCGATGTAGCGATCCATTCGGCGTATCGATCGGTCGCGCTGCAGGAACAGGTGTGGGCCTATCGCTTGGACGAGCGCCGGCGCCTGCGCGCCGAAGCGGGGCTGCCCGAGCTGTCGGAAGCGGCGCTCGCGCGCCTGCAGATGAAATGGACCGCACGCCCAGGGATGAGCGCGCACCACACCGGATTGGCGTTCGACCTCGGGCTCTATCGACTCGGTGCACGTGCGGGCAAGGCGAGCCCGACTTATCTGTGGCTCGCACAGCACGCGCGCCGCTTCGGCTTCTATCCGTACCTGCCTGAGGCTTGGCACTGGGAGTACAACCCGCCCGGGCTGGTGCGACAGATCACGCGCTTGCGGGCGGCGCTGGCGGGCGGGCGTGAAGCAGGGACGCTGATGGGGGCGCCGACGCGGATCCCGATCGCGCGACCGATGCCTCGTTAGCTGCGGCGTGGGCGTGGGCGTGGGCGTTGGCGAGGGCGTGGGCGAGGGTGTGGGCGTGGGCGCGGGCGTGGGCGAGGGCGTGGGCGTGGGCGAGAGAGAGGGCGAACGCGCAGCGCTTTCCAAGCGGCTCGTTGAAAACGCGCAGCGTTTTCAAAGGTGGCTTGTGGGCGCGCTCGTTGGAAACGCGCAGCATTTTCAACAGCCGT